>ENA-ORXB01000698-ORXB01000698.1-sediment-metagenome-genome-assembly--contig:-NODE-698-length-57056-cov-18.012899_pt1 | contig 57056 bp, 58 predicted proteins | sample MGYA00237863_ERZ511475 | MGnify/ENA primary metagenome ERZ511475 (study PRJEB26305, sample SAMN06343858) | sediment metagenome | isolation source: hot spring sediment | place: Canada: British Columbia... | reverse complement strand
GTGGCGAACCTCCCCCGAATTCGCCCTTGAGTTCAAATCGCGTTGGGGTTCGCCACAACGGCTGAGTTCAAAATCGTGGGGAATTGTTAAGAAGCGCGTTGACCCCTTGACAAAGGGGGGGTATGATGAGGTAGACTATACCGTAGCATTCACCCCCAAGGGTGGGTGCCCGTTGAAACCCAGTGTCGGCGCATGGGGCGTTGTGCTCTCCGACGCGTTTGTGTAGCATTCACCCCCAAGGGTGGGTGCCCGTTGAAACACCCCCACTTCACTTCACCACCACAGGGGGGTATGCGACGATTAGAAGTAGCATTCACCCCCAAGGGTGGGTGCCCGTTGAAACTATCGCCGTCTGCGCGGATTTCGCGGCATTCTATGAGCCGCGCATCGGTAGCATTCACCCCCAAGGGTGGGTGCCCGTTGAAACTCGGGTTGCGCGCGCGCAGACTACTGTTCAGCATATGCTTGCTGTAGTAGCATTCACCCCCAAGGGTGGGTGCCCGTTGAAACTTCCACTAGGAATGGGATTTGCCATGGTTTTCCTCCTGTTCTGGTAGCATTCACCCCCAAGGGTGGGTGCCCGTTGAAACAAGATAGAGATCCCGTTCTCACTGGGCATCTTCGAAGACTGTGTAGCATTCACCCCCAAGGGTGGGTGCCCGTTGAAACGAGCGCGCGGATGACATTCTCTACCGTCGCTATCGACAGTATCGTGTAGCATTCACCCCCAAGGGTGGGTGCTCGTTGAAACGATAGCCGCTGGTGGCTATGGCGACCCCATGGGAACGACGGTTCGTAGCATTCACCCCCAAGGGTGGGTGCCCGTTGAAACCTGTCCAGGTAGGCGGCGATATCCGCCACGGACAGACTTGTTTCTTGGTAGCATTCACCCCCAAGGGTGGGTGCCCGTTGAAACAGTCTGGGGAACGAACGGTTCACCATTCGTCTCACCATTCGTCCCAGGTAGCATTCACCCCCAAGGGTGGGTGACCGTTGAAACGCGCAGCGGTTAGACCGCCGCGGAAATTGTTTTTTCTGTTTAGCCGTAGCATTCACCCCCAAGGGTGGGTGCTTGTTGAAACCGCGTGCGCGTAGACGCTTCGAGCGTCCGCGCAACGCGGTAGCATTCACCCCCAAGGGTGGGTGCTTGTTGAGGTTGGGTGGGACGGCGGGCGCGAACCGCCGTTCGCCCCTACAAGGGTGCATTCACCACAGGCGAGGGCGTGTGGGAACCGATTGTCCCCCGCCTTTAGGTTCTCCCCTGATTCGCGAGTGGAACCGGGACGCGCGCCCGTAAGGTTCCCTTCACACGCAGGCTAATACCAATCGCGCGTCCAAAGTTCATTAATTGCCCCCCTCCTTTAGGTTCCCCCCGCTTCGCGAGGGGAACCGCGAGAGGCGCGCCTACTCGGTTCCCCCTGCGTGCAGGGGGAACCTTAAGGAGGGGGTCATCAACTGCTGCTTTTGTGAACTCTGGCTCGGCGATTGGTATAATAAGGGTACATCTGCTTTTGCCCTCACCCCCAGTCCCTCTCCCACAGGGCAGGCAAGGGGTGTAGGGGTGCACGGCGGTGCGCCCGCCGCGCGTTCCCCCTCTCCTGCGAGGCGGGCGAGGGGGTTTAGGAGTGCGGAAGCGAAGCTTCCGCCCGCGCTGAAGCTAACGCTTCAGCACTCAAAGGGGTTGGCGCGGGGCTGGGGGTGAGGGCAACAACACGCACGCGGCGGCGGGGCACTACAAACCCGTCAGGTAGCGCAACGCCTCGCGCGTCATGGTTTCGGGGTCGGGGTAGTAGTCGAACGGCTCCAGCGACGCCCAGCCCGTGTAGCCGATCTCGCGCAGCGCGTGCAGAATCGGCGCGAAGTCGGTCGCGCCGTAGCCCGGCGCACGCAGGTTCGAATCGTTCAGATGCACATGCGCGATGTAGGGCGCGTACTGGCGAATCAGCGCGGGCACATCGTCGGTCTCGGCTAATGCGCTTTTGACATCGAGCATGGTGCGCAGGTTAGGGTGGTTGGTCTGCTGCACGAGGGCGACCGCCTCGCCGAGCCGTTGCACGACATTCGTTTCGGGCAGCGGCTCCAGCAGCAGGGTGATGCCCTCTTGTTGGCACACGCGCAGGGCGGGCTGCAGCGTCTCCAGCCAGAGGCGCGCCGCCGCGTCAGGGGTGAGCGGAGGCACGGCGTCGCGCTGCTTGGGCGAGCCGAACACCATCACCTGCCCGCCGACATCGGCGCAGAAGTGCGCCAACGCAACAAGGTACGCCGCCGTCGCCGCGCGCACTTCGGGGTCGGGGTGCGTCGCATGCATGCCTGCGGGCGACCAGAGCAGCATGTGCAGCCCGACAATCTGCAGCCCGTACCGCTGCGCCGTCTGGCGGATTTGGGCGCGCGCGTCGGCGTCCAGATGCTCCACCCGTTCGGCGAAGGTGAACGGCGCAAGCTCCACGCCTGCGTAGCCCGCGTCAGCGATGAGCGCACATGCGTCTGCCCAGTGCATGTGGCGCAACGCCTCATTGCACAGCGCGTACCGAATCAACGCCTCACTCCTCGTTCGTCGCCAGCGGCGCGCGCTCCACCCCGTACTTGAGCATCAGCTTCTCAAAGTCGCGCGGACTCATGAGCTTGATTTGAATGTCGGGGCGCAGGGCGCGCAGCAGCGCGATTTTGCGACGCTTGCGCCGATTGAGATTGGCGCGACGCACGGTCAACTCCACATAGAGGTTGTAGTCGGGCAGGTAGAAGTCGGGGGTGAAGCACTCTTTGGGGTTGCCGTCCGCGTCGGTGCGCAGCACGAAAGTGTGAGGCTCATACTCCCAGCGAATCTTATAGTAATCCAACAGGCGCGCGAACGCCTCCTCGCTGGGATGCACAAACGAGACCGTCGCCTTGCGACTTCGCACGCTGGTTTATGCCTCCATCCTCTATTATACACGACGAGTGTTAAGAAATTGTTATCGGGCGGCTATTCGGGCGTCGACGGGCTGTTTTCTCGTAATTCGCACAGGACTCCGTAGCGCAATCCGCGTGTGCTGACTTGCACCTCTTCGCGGCGCAGGGCGAACAGGGCGCGTTCCAAGATGAGCGCGCCGACATGGAGCAGGGGCGCGCGGTCGGGTTCGATACCGGGCAGGGCGCGTCGCTCGGCGTCGCTGAGGCGCAGTAGGCGTTCCAGCAGCGCGGCGGGCGTCTCGTCGCCGAACCAGACGCCATGCACCTGTGCGGGGTCAAACGCGGTCAGCCCCAGCGCGAGCGTCGCCAAGTTCACCCCCGTGCCGCCGATGGAAACGACTCGGTCGGGCTGCGGCAACTCGCGCAGGGGGGCGAACGCCTCGTCGAGGGCGCGGGTCGCCGCCAGCACTTCGCGCGGGGACGGCGGGTCGCTGGGCATGTACGCCTCGCGGACGCGCCCTGCGCCGACGGGGAAACTCCGCCACGCCTGCACCTGCGCGCCGCGCCCCAGCGCGACCTCCACGCTCCCGCCCCCGATGTCCAGCACCGCCAGTTGCGCTGCGCCGACGCCGAGCGTCTCGTCCAAGGCAACGGACAGGTAGCTCAGCCGCGCCTCGTCCGCTTCGGACAGCACGCGCAGCTCGGCGTCGTCGGGCAGCCGCTCGCGCAGGGGCTGCAGAATCGCGTCGGGGTTGACCGCCTCGCGCACGACGGCGGTCGCTGCCGCAACAATCCGCCCCACCTGCAGCACACGGCACTGCGCAAGGTACTCGTCTACCGCCTGCAGCGTGCGCTCGATGGCTTCGGGCTGCAGCAGCCGCGCCTTGCCGAACCCCGCGCCTAAACGCGTGATTCGCGTCTGGTCGGTCACGATGCGCCAGCCCGCCCCTGCGCGCTCGCCCACCAGCAGCAGCACCGAGTTCGACCCGATGTCCAGCACCCCAACCCGCATCGGCGCAAGTGTACCTGACGCCGCCCCGCAAGGTATACTCTCCCGCCGATGAACCTGCACCAGACGACTTTGAGCAACGGCATCCGTGTGGTCGCCGAACCGATCCCGACCGTGCAGTCGCTGACGGTGAGCCTCTGGATTCGCGCAGGCTCGCGCGACGAGCTGCCCCACCAGCACGGCATCGCCCACTTTCTGGAGCATATGCTGTTCAAGGGCACGCAAACGCGCAGCGCGGCGCAAATCGCCCAAGCGATTGAAGGGCGCGGCGGCGTGCTGAACGCCTCCACAGGCAAGGAGCTGACCTTCTACTACGCCCGCATGCTCGCCGAGCATATGCCGATTGCCGTGGAGGTGCTAAGCGACCTGTTCCTGAACGCGCGGTTAGACCCGCAGGACATCGAGCTGGAGAAGGGCGTCGTGCTGGAGGAGATGCGCATGATCGAGGACACGCCCGACGAGATTCTGCACGACCGCGCGACGGAGGTGCATTGGGGCGGGCATCCGCTGGCGCGGCGCATTATCGGCGCGCCAGAAACCGTGAGCGCGTTCACCCGCGAGGCGATTCTGGCGTTCACGCGGGCGCACTACCGCCCAGAGCGCGTGGTGGTCGCCGCGGCGGGCAACTTAGACCCCGACGCGCTATTTGGCGAGGTAGACCGCTGGCTGGGCAGCTGGCGCCCCGACACGGACGCCGAACCGCCCGCAGCGCAACCGCCCCCAACGCGCGACCCGAACGCACCACCGCGCCTACTGGAGCCGCGCGAGGTCGAACAGACCCACTTCGCGCTGGTGATGGACGGCGTGTCGTTCTTCGATGAGCGTCGCTACGCGCAGGCGGTGCTGAACACCCTGCTGGGCGGCAGTATGTTCAGCCGCCTGTGGCAGGAAGTGCGCGAGAAGCGCGGGCTTGCCTACGAAATCGGCAGCTACGCCGCGCCGATGTCCGACGGCGGGCTGTTCGTGATTTACGGCGGGGTTGCCCCCAGCGCGTTCGAGCAGGCGGTGCAAGTGATTGAAGCCGAACTCCAGAAACTCATCGATGCGCCCCCCGACGCAGCAGAGGTCGAAAGCGCGCGCAACCTGCTCAAGGGCAACCGCGTGCTCGCGCTGGAATCGACGCAGAACCGCGCGGAGCTGATTGGCAGCGAGACGCTGATGCGCGGCGCAGTCACCCCGATGGAGGAGATTATCGCCCAGATCGACGCCGTGACGCCCGAACGGCTGCACGCGCTGGCGCAGCAGCTGTTTGCCCCCGAACGGCGCACGCTCGTCGCCCTGACGCCCGCCTAACGCTGATTGACGGCGTATACTTCACTCATAAAAGCGGATGGCAACCCCCTCCTTAAGGTTCCCCCTGCAGGCAGGGGGAACCGAGTAGGCGCGCCTCTCGCGGTTCCCCTCACGAAGCGGGGGGAACCTGCAGGAGGGGGGCAACTGATGAACTTTGGACGCGCGATTGGTATCAGACCTTACGGAGGGGGGAATTGTAAACCCCATCGTATCTATGGAATAACCAGTCTGCCATGCGCAATCGGGACGGCGCAATCTGTTGGCTACTGGCGTTAGGCGCGGGGCTGCTGGCGTTTGCGGTGGGCGCACTGCCCGCCTATCGGAGCTATCTGCACGCGCGCGACGGCATCGAGCGCGAGTTCTACCAGACGCTGCTCAACACCGCGCTCGCCGCCGCAACCACTGTAGACCCTGACCAGCACAAAACCTTCCGCCCCGGCGAAGAGACCACCGAAAAGTATCAGCGCGCGATTGAACCGCTCGCGAAAATCCAAGCGACCAACCCGAAAATCAAGTTCATCTACACCTTCACGCGCAAAGACGGCAAAATTTACTTCGTGCTGGACGCCACGCCGCCAGGCGACCACGACAACGACGGCGTCGAGGACAAGTCCTATATCGGGGACGAGTATCCCGAAGCAACTGCGATAGAGCACATGGTGCTGGATTCTGGGACGCCCCAGACGACGCCTGTGATGTCCGACCGTTGGGGAAGCTTCGTGAGCGCGTATGTCCCGCTGCGCGACCGCACAGGCAGGGTCATCGGCGCGCTGGGCGTCGACATCACGGCAGAGGACTACCTGAACACACTGGCGACAGCTAAGGCGATACTGCATCAGAACCTGCTGCTCGCGGGCGGGATTGCGCTGCTGGTCGGATGGGGTGTGTGGCTGTTTCTGCACTACCGCGCGCAGATCAATAGGGCGCAGCAGACCCAGCGCGCCCAGCTGGAGTTCATGAACCACATCCGCCAGCAGATCCTCGAACACGCGCCTGTGATTGTGTTTGCGTGCGATGCGGAGGGCAACCTATTGCTATCGGAGGGCGCCGCACTGCGCCATCTGCCGCCCCCACCAGAGAATGCGCCCCCCTCACGCAACCTCTTCGAATCGTTGCGCGACTATCCCGAAATTGTTTCCGACCTGCACGGCGCGCTTGCGGGCGAGGTGACCCAGACACAACGGCAGTGGAGGGGACGCCATTACCGCACCTACTACTCGCGCATCCTCGACGCGGACGGCAACCTCGTCTCGCTGATTGGCGTCTCTATTGACGAGACCGAACTGCAGCTGTTGCTCCGCGAGTCCAAGCAGCGCGAGCAGTACCTGAACTCGCTGTTGAGCGCGCTGCCTGATATGCTCTTCGTCAACGACCGCAACGGCGTCTACTTGGAGGTGTACGCGCCTGACGAGAGCCAGTTGCTCGTGCCCAAAGCGCACGCGCTGGGCAGAACCGTCCGAGAGATATTGCCTCCCGAACTGGCGGAGCGTGCGATGCACGCCTTCCAACTGGTGCTGGCGACGCGCGAGCCACTCCTCATCGAATACAGCGTGCCCATAGGTGACGAGGAGCGGTACTACGAAGCGCGTATCGTGCCCTACACCGAAGACGCAGTCATTACCCTTGTGCGCGATGTGCATGAACGCAAAACGGCGCTGCTGCTGCTGGAGCAGGTGAACCAGCGGCTGGAAGAGGCGCTCTTGGAAGCGAACGAGATGGCAGTGCGCGCCGAAGCCGCCAGCCGCGCCAAATCCGAGTTCCTCGCCAACATGAGCCACGAAATCCGCACCCCGATGAACGGCATCATCGGTATGGTGCAACTGCTGGAAGACACCCCGCTCACGCCCGAACAAGCCGACTTGCTGCGCACGCTCAAAAACAGCGCGAACTTCCTGCTGGGGCTGCTCAACGACATCTTAGACCTCTCTAAGATCGAGTCGGGCAAGATGACGCTGGAGAGCATTCCCGTGAGCATGCGCGAGCTGGTACACGAGGCGGTGAACCTGTTCAGCGGGCGCGCGAGCGAGAAGGGTTTGATTCTGCAGGCGCATATCGACCCGAACGCGCCCGACTGGGTGCAGGGCGACCCCGTGCGCCTGCGCCAGATTGTGGCGAACTTCATCAGCAACGCTATCAAGTTCACGCACGAGGGCACAGTGACGGTGATGTTGCTGCCCAGTCCGACCTACCCGCAGGGCGTGTGGATCGGCGTGCAAGATACGGGCATCGGCGTCCCCGAAGACAAGCAGGAGTCGCTGTTCGAGGCGTTCACGCAGGCGGACGCCTCCACCACGCGCAAGTACGGCGGCACAGGGCTGGGGCTGGCGATTAGCAAAAAGCTCGCCGAGATGATGGGCGGGCGCATCGGCGTGGAAAGCGAGGTCGGCGTCGGCAGTCTGTTCTATGTGGATCTGCCGCTGCCCGCCGCGCAGCCGCCGCAAGCCGCGCCCAGCGACCCCATCGCCGACCTGCCCGAAGCGTTCCCCAACAAGCGCATCCTGCTTGTGGAGGACAACGAGGTCAACCGCAAGGTCGCCACGCGTCTGCTCGCCAAGCTTCAGTTGCAAGTGGACATCGCCGTCAACGGACTGGAGGCGGTACAGAAAGCGACCGAGAATGCCTATGATTTAATCCTGATGGACTGCCAGATGCCAGAGATGGACGGCTACGAGGCGACGCGCACGCTGCGCCAGCACGGGGTGCAGACGCCGATTATTGCGCTCACCGCCAACGCGCTGGAGGGCGACCGCGAGAAGTGCCTCGCCTGCGGCATGAACGACTACCTCTCCAAGCCGATTCAGGCGGACAAGCTGCGCCTAACGCTGGCAAAGTGGCTGTCTGACGAACCGCTGCAGCAGGCAGCATAACAGGAGGCGACCATGCTGAATTACGACTACCTGAACGAAATCACAGGCGGCGATGCGGAATTCATCGCGGAACTGCTCGGCGACTTTGCCAGCCAGACGCCCGACCTGATAGAGCAAATCGCGACGGCAATCGCACAGGGGGACGCGGCGACGGTCGGCGCGGCGGCGCACACGCTCAAGGGCAGCGCGCGCGCCGTCGGCGCGGACGAGTTCGCCGCAATCGCCTTCGATCTGGAGCAAGCGGGCAAGCGGGGCGACCTTTCGAACGCACCCGACGCCCTCCAACGCCTGCAAACCTACTGGCAATCGCTGGAGGCGTACCTGCGGGAACAGGTTGCGGCGTAGGGTTATTTGCTGTGGAAGGTCGGCGGCAAATGCTCTGGCAGCAGTATCTCGGCGTCGGGTGGAGCCAACACCACCGCCGATTCGATCACATTCTCCAGCTCGCGCACATTGCCCTTCCAGCAGGCGTTCTGCAGCAGGCGCATCGCGTCGGCGCTGATCGTTCGCAGGGCGCGCCCGTTCTCTTCGGCGAACTTGTCGAGGAAGTAGTCCGCCAGCAGGGGGATGTCCTCGCGCCGCTCGCGCAGTGGCGGCAGGTGGATGTGTACCACCTGCAGGCGATAGTAGAGGTCGCTGCGGAACGCGCCCGATTCGACCGCCGCCTCCAAGTCGCGATTGGTCGCCGTCACTAAGCGCACATCGATCGGGACGGGCGTGTTGCTGCCCAGCCGCTCGATTTCGCGCTCCTGAAGCACGCGCAACAGTTTGACCTGAATTAGGTGCGGGATGTCGCCGATTTCGTCCAGGAACAGCGTGCCGCCGTTTGCCGCCTCGAACTTGCCGACGCGGTCGGTCTCGGCGCCCGTGTACGCGCCTTTAACCGCGCCGAACAGCTCGACCTCCAGCAGCGTTTCGGGGATTGCCGCGCACGAGAGGGCGACGAACGGCTTGTCGGCGCGGCTGCTGCGCTCGTGCAGCATGCGGGCAATCAGCTCCTTGCCCGTGCCGCTCTCGCCCGTGATGAGCACGGTCGTGCGTGTGTCGGCGACGCGCTCGACGGTCTGCAGCACCGTGCGGATGGCGGGGCTTTCGCCGATGAAGACGGTCTGCTTGCGCTTGGCAGCCTTGCGTGCGGCGGGCTTGGGCGCGCTGGACGCCTCGCGCAGCGCATTCCGGACGACCTTGCGCAGCACCTCCATATCCAACGGCTTGGTCAGGAAGTCATACGCGCCTGCCCGCATCGCCTCCACGGCGGTCGGGATCGTGCCGTAGGCAGTCATCAGCACCACCTGCAGGTTCGGATGCTGCTGGCGCGCGCGTTTGAGCAGCTCCAGCCCCGTCATGTCGGGCATCACCACATCGGTCAACATCAGGTCGCACGGCGTCTCGGCAAGTAATCGGAGCGCCTGATGCCCGCCCTCCGCCGTCTGCACTTGGTAGCCCTCTTTGGCGAAGGCGCGTTCCAGCACACGGCGAATGTTCAGCTCGTCGTCTACCACCAGTATCGTATGCGCCATCGTAAACTTCCTCTACCAGACGCACCGTGCGCCTGTTAGCCAAATTGTTTGGCATCTAAGAGCCGTTTGTGTATATTTTCGGAAGCCACAGCGTAAAGATGGAGCCTCCTTCAGGGGGGCACTCAAGGGTCATCCTGCCGTTGTGTCCCTCCACGATTTTTTTGACAATACTCAGCCCCAGCCCGGTTCCCCGTGTGCGGGTGGTATAGAAGGGGGTGAAGATGCGCTCGCGCATCGGTTCGGGCACGCCTACGCCTGTGTCTTGCACGGCAAGCGCAATAGAGTCGCCCGCGTCGTAGGCGCGCAAGGTCAGCGCGCCGCCGTCGGGCATCGCTTGCACGGCGTTCTGGATAAGGTTGCGCAGCGCCTGCTCCAAGCGCGCGGCGTCCACAGGCGCGACCAGCTCGTCGGGGCACTCCAAGCGCGCCTGCACGCCCGCCGACTTCAGGTACGGCTCCTGCACGCTGAGCACGCGCTGCACGATGGGCTTGAGCGGAGTCGGGCAAATGACGAACTGGAACGGCTTGGCGAACTCCAGAAACTCGTCCGCCAGCTCCGCCAGTCGGCGCGATTCGTCGTGGATAATCTCCATGTAGAGCCGTTGCGCGTCGGAGAGCGCGTCTTCTTGCATTAGCATGTCGGCGGCGGCGCGGAGCGCGGTGAGCGGGTTGCGCAGCTCGTGCGCGATGGTGGCGGTCATCTGCCCGACGGTCGCCAGCCGTTCCATCTCGTGCAGGCGCGCCTCCAGATGGAGGTACTCCGTGATGTCTTCGAACAGCACCACCGCGCCTTGCGTTTGCCTGCCGCGCGTGATGAGCGGTGAGACGGTGAAGTTCAGCACGCGCGTCTGCACAGGCGTCTTATACAGCGCGCGCCCGCTCGCGCCGTGCAGCACCTCGTCAATCGCCTGGCACAACTGCTGGCAGCGAGTCGGTTCGACGGGGCACTGGGGCGCGTGCAGCACTTCGGTGTAGGGGCGTCCGACGCTCTCGCGCGCCGAGAAGCCCAAGTGCCGCTGCGCCGCGCGGTTCCAAGTGGTGATCACGCCCTGCTCGTCGACGGTGAACATCCCCGAACTGAGGCTGCGCAGGATGTTGTTTCGGAACGCCGCCAGTTCCTGAATCTCTTGATAGCGACGCTCCATTTCCCGATACAGGCGCGCGTTCTCCAGCGCGACCCCCGCTTGGTTCACGAACGCGCTGAGTAGTTCGACTTGCTCGGCAGTGTACGGCTCGTCGTGGTTGTCTGCCAGCACGACGCCGATGCACCCGCCATGCACCACAATCGGCAGGGCGCAGTAGCGGTTCGTGCCCAAGGCGCGTCCGAAGCCGCGCATCGGCTGCACCTCGCGCTGCGCGTCGGTCACCACCAGCGGCAGGCGCAGTTTGGCGACCATGCCGATGACGCCTTGTCCCTTGCGGAAGCCCCGCGCGGGGAACATCTCGGCGCGGTAGCCCTCAATCAGGCGGGGCTGATACACCCGCGCCGACTCGCCCGACAGGAACACCGCGCAGCGGGCGAAGCCGACCTTCTCGCGAATCTGGCGCGCGACAGTCTGCAGCAGCGCGTCCACATCCAGCACCGCCGTCACCAGCTGGGTCAGCTCCACCAGCGTCGTGAGTTGCCCGACATTCTGCTTGAGCCGCTGATACAGGCGGGCGTTTTCGAGCGCGTTGGCGATTTGGTTCGCAAAAATCACGAACAGGCGCAGGTCTTCTTGGGTGAACGGGGGCGCGGGCTTGAGCCGTCGGATAGCCAACACGCCGATGACCGCGTTCTCTTGGTTGCGCAGCGGCACGCAGATGGAGCTGCTGATTTCGGCGCGTCGGGGCAGGTGGCGCAGGCTCGGCTCGGCGTCCAGCTCGCCCAGCAACATCGGCTCGCCCGTGAGCGCGACCTGTCCTGCGACGCCTTCGCCCAGCGGCACACGCGCCTCCGCAATCAGCTTGTCGGGCAGTCCGTAGCTGGCGGCGATCGAGAGCGTCTGGGTTGCCTCGTCCAGCAGCATCAGCGTGCATGCCTGCGCTTCCATCGCTTGCGCCGCGCGGCGCGTGGCTAACCGCAGGAAATGCTCCAGCCCCCCGCGCTCGCTGGCAATCGCCGTCTCATATAGCGTGCCCAGCGCGGTCAGCCGCTGCTCCGAGAGCCGCTTGAGCGCGCTCATCTCGCGGTGGAACCGCTCGTGCTGCCCCAACAGGGTCGCCAACTGCGCGGCGATGCGCCATTCAGGGCGCGATTGCTGATCGGGCGTCGTGCGCAGCACATAGAACAGCTCGGGTACAGGCAGCGGGGCTATCAGCCAGGCGTAGCCGTCGGCGTGAAGCCAGCGGGTCGCGGCGTCCGCCTGCAGCGCGCCGTCGGGCAGGCGCACGCGCGGGTCGTGCGGCGCGTGCGCAATCAGATACGGCGCGCCGCGCTCCGTCTGCAGCACCAGCCCGTTCCACACGCCGCTCTGCTCCGCTACCTTGTGAATAAGGTTCGTTAGGGCTTCCGTGCCCACCCCCGTCGCGGCGCTCTCCAACGCCGACGCCACCCAATCCATGCCGACACGGTTATTCCACACACCCGCGGGGATTCCTGCTGCTGGTCGCTTCGGTCGTTTTGGGCGTCTTCCTCCTTGCCATCAAGCGCCATCACCTTCGGGCGCGTCAGGAAGCACGACGCCAGCCCACCACCTGCGAATCAGGTACAATCGATTGGTATGTGGACGCGGAGAGAGTCGGCGAAGATACACTGGGTCTTCATTCTGTTTATCGTGTTGCTGGCAGTGTTCGCGGCGATGGCGTTCGCGCCCCTCGTAAGCGAGATGCGCCGCCCGCCCTACGAAGTCAAAGCCCTGCGCTTTATGGAACACATCCGTCTGAACCAGTTCCCCGAAGCGGCGAAACTGCTCGATATGGAGTCCGTGCCCAAAGAGAAGCGCGACCCGAAAAAGGTGATCGAGGAGCGCATGCCGCTGTGGGGCACGATTGAGAAGGTGACTTTGGTGGACACGATTCAAAACCCTGCCGACTTGAAGCACCCGAAAGCGAAAGAGGGCGTGCGGGTAGACCTCCACCTGCAATGCTACTTGGCGCAGGGCAGCGCGTTCATCTACCTGGTGCCCAAAGACGGCGACTGGGTGATTGTGGACTACACGCTACAGTAGCCGCTACACAGGCTCGCCTACTCGCGCTTCCTGCTCCGACTCTTCGGTCAGGCGCAGGAAGACCTCTTCCAGCGTGCTGCTCTCCATCTGGGCGCGCTGCTGGAGTTCGCTGAGCGTGCCTTCTGTGAGCAGGCGTCCCTTGTGCATGATAATCACGCGGTCGCACAGTCGCTCGGCGGTATCCAGTTGGTGCGTGCTGACCAGGATTGCGCACCCTTCGTCGCGCAGGCGTTGCAGTTCCGCCTTGAAGGTGTATTGCCCGCGCGGGTCGATGCCCATCAGCGGCTCGTCGCACAGAAAGACCTTCGCGTCGTGCACCAGCGCGCACACGACGGCGAGTTTCTGCTTCATGCCTTTGGAGAGCGTGCCCGCAAGCGCGTTCGCCTTGTCGGCGAGTTCGTAGCGCTGCAAGAGTTCGTCCGCGCGCTGCTCGTAGAGGTGCAGCGTGTCGTAGCACATCGCCACAAGGCGCATGTGCTCGCGCACCGTGAGCAGTTCGTAGGGATTCGGCAGTTCGGGGATGAACGCCAGCAGTCGCTTGGCGTGCTGCTCGTGCGTGGCGAGGTCATAGTCGCCGATTTGGATACGCCCCGCGTCGGGCTTGAGGATGCCCGTGATGCAGCGCAGGGTGGTCGTCTTGCCTGCGCCGTTGGGACCCAAAAGCCCGACGATTTCGCCCGCCTCGACGCGGAAACTCACGCCGTCCACCGCGCGGAAGCCCTTGAATGACTTGAAGAGGTTCTCGACGAGCAGCATCTCAGTTTTTGGGCTTGCGGAACACGGCGTCGTTGATGGACACATTATGCCGCACGCGCTCGACTTTCATTACGGCTTCAATCCCCGCAGTCGACTGGCGCGTGGTGAAGGGGTACATCACCCCGTCTACGCGGCGGTAGTCCTCAAGGAAGGTCGAGGTGTTCAGTTTGCCCTGTGGCGTAGCGACCTCCATGTCCATGCGCAGGGGCAGGTAGCGTTGCGCATCGATGTAGACCTTGAGGGGCACACCTGCCGCGGATTGCGCTGTGATGACGAAGGCGTTGCGGTTGCCGACCTTCTCTTGCCCTACGAGTTTGGGGTTGCGCAGTATTTTGCGCAGGTCGTTGTTCGCGCCCATCTGCGCGCTTTGGCGCATCTGCGCCAGCTCCGCGCCCTGCAACTCGCGCAGCCCTGTCATCGGGCTTTTCTCCCAGCCGACCTTGCCGTCGAAGCCCTGCTGGATCTCGCCTATCCCCTGAATGTTCACCTTTAGGAGAAACTTGTTCGGCGATTTGTAGAAGGCTTCATAGCGTCCTTGAATCCCCTGCATGGGGTAGCTCAGCGTGCCTGTCATCTGCACGGTGCGTATCTTCGCGGCGTTTGCCTGCCCCATTGCCTGCGCCATACGGTCTAACACCTGCTGCGCGTTCTGCGGGCGGGCTTGCTGCGCAATCGGCTGAAGCGCGGTTAGGCAGGCGACCCCAAGCACAAGCGTCCCAAAGCGAAGCGTCTTCCTCATAGGTTCCCTCACAGCGGAGAGTATACCTCACCGATCGGTTCCGAGCCCCAGTTGGCTTTCGGTGGGGCGTTCGTTCTGGAGCGCCCACACGATCCAGTTGCGCCCGTTGCCTGCGAACTCGACGCTGGGCGGGTAGGAGTCGTTGCCGCCCGCGTCCAGAAACAGCCCCAGCGCGAACCCGCGCTCGCGCAGCGTGCCCCTGCCGATGGGGTTCGCCCTGCCGAAGTTGGCGTCCTTGCTCCGCGCCTGATAGAGGTCGTCGCCCGCAAGGTCGACGAAGATGCCGATCCCGTTCGCGTTCGCGCCGCCGAGCGCGAGGCTGGGCGCGTTGTATTCGTCGTTGCCCGCAAAGTCGATATGGTAGCCGATGGAGAAGTCGTGCCCTGCGCCGATTGCCATATTCAGCGCGGCGAGCGTGCGGTCGTTGCCCAGTCGGTCTTCGAGGTAGCCAATCGCGAAGTGTGCCGCCGCGCCCTGCACATACCAAGTGCCCTCGCGCACATCGTCGCCTTGCAGGTCAATCAGCATTCCGACGCCGCCCCAGTAGCCGACGCCCTGCCCGAACACGCCGCAGGTGTAGCGGTCGCTGCCCTGCACATCAATGAGCAGCCCGACGCCCCCCGCCCACGAGCGCCCGTCGCTGTAGTCGGCGCGTCTGCCGTAGCCTGCGCCCTGCGCCATGCTCACATTCCGCTCGGCGGTCTGCGGTGAGGGGAACTCAACAGGCGTCGGGTGCGCGGTGTAGGTCTCGTCGCCGAGCGCGTCGAGCAGTAGCCCGAAGCCCTTGACCGCGCCGAAGCCCTGCGCCTCGTAGAAGCAGGCGTACTGGTCGCGCCCCTCGCGGTCAATCAGCGCGCCGACGCCCGCCAGCCCCGCGCCCTGCACGAATGCGTAGCCGTCGTAGGCGTCGTCGCCCGCAAGGTCAAGCAGCAGCGCGACGCCGAAGCGCGCCGCGCCCAGCCCCGTGCCCTGCGTGCGGTACACCTCGTCGCCCGCGAGGTCTGCCAGCACGGCGTAGCCCAGCGCCGCGCCGCCGAACGCCACACCCGCCCTGCCACCGCGCCCCTCGCGCTCCACAATGGGCTTACCGAGCGTCTCGGCGTCGTCGGCATAGCGGTCGTTGCCCACGAGGTCAATTAGCAGCGACACGGCGTTCTCCAGCGAGACGGTCGCCCCGCCGCCGTAGTAGGTATCGTCGCCGCCCGTGTCGATGAGCAGCAGGTACGGCTGGCGCGGGTGCGTGTCATTTGCGCCGCCGCACAGTCGTATCAGCCCCCACGGCGTGTCGATGGTCGCCTCGAATGGCTTCCCGAACGCCTCTTTCATCGGGGCGTCCGCCTTCTGGAACGCTTCGAGGCTCTGCTGCACGGCGAGGGCGCAGTCGTGCCCGCCCGCCAGCAGGCGCGGCAGGTCGGCTTTCTCCAGCGCGCGCTCCAGCAGCAGCAGTTCTGCGCTCGGCTCCGCACCGCTGAGTGCGCCTTCGAACGCCTTGATGGGCAGCGTCAGCAGTTGGAACAGCGCACGCTGCTCGTCGGGCGTGAGGTCGCGCAGGGCGGCGTCGCGCCAGCGTCGCGCGTCAATCGCGACATAGATCAGGAACGCCGCCTCGCGCTGCACAGTTTCGGGCGCGTTGCGCTGGGCGCGCGTCAGTTGCTGGCGCACGGCGGGGGGCATGGGCGTCTTGGCAGCCTCGTAGAGCGCGACGACAGCGTTCTCCAGCGCGTTCGGCGCGTTCGCCCGCTCCCGCGCCGCCTGCAACGGGTCGCCGACCAGCGTGCGCCGCACCGAGACGCCAATCGCGCTCGCGCCCGATTCTACCGCCGCCACAGGACGCCCCACTGCGCCCACCAAACTGTTGCGCAGCCGCTCGGCATAGTACGGCAGGCGCAACGGGTCGCGCAGCAGCATCTCAAACAGCGGCGTCGCATACTGCGTGCGGAAAAAGTAGTCGAACAGTCGCGGGTCGAAGCGCGCCTCCTGCGGGCTGAGATTCGCCTGCGCGAGCGTCTCGCGAAAGAGCGCGTCCGTGTTGAGTTGACCCAACGCGGTCGCCGCAAGCCACAGGCTGCACAACGCGGGGCGTAAGCGCATAGCACGCCAATTTCGCGACGGGCGAGCAGCTTCCTGTCGGGCGCAATTGAATGCCGTGCAACAGTTCCCGTCGCCGAATCGGGTATCCTTTCCCCTGAGGTGATTCAGATGGCGCTCACGCGCATCGATGAGGAGCAACTCTTGGGGCGAATTACGACCAACCCCGCGATTTTCGGCGGGAAGCCAACTATTCGGGGACGACGGCTAACAGTGGAACAAGTGCTGGGAATGCTCGCCGCAGGTGATAGCCCCGAAACGATTCTGCAGGGCTACCCGTGGTTGGAGATGGATGATATTCGCGCCTGCCTAATCTACGCTCGCCGTCTGGTCGGGCGCGAGCGCGTTGAACCGCTGAGGCTGGAACCTGACGATGAAGGTGCTCCTTGACGCATGCGTGTGGGGTGGGGCAAAAGCGTTCCTCCAAAGTAAGGGCTATGATGTGGAGTGGGTCGGCGATTGGGACACCGACCCAGGCGACGAAGCGATACTGGACTACGCATTTCGCGAACAGAGAGTCTTGATCACCTTAGACAAGGATTTCGGGGAGTGGGCAATCCTCTACAGGCGTCCTCATTGCGGGATTGTACGGCTGGTTGGATTCCGTGCGCAGGAGCAGGGGCGCGTTTGTAGCCACATCCTGCAAGATTACCAATCGGAATTGGCACAAAATGCCCTGATTACGGTAGAACCTGACAGGGTTCGAATCCGATATCCAGAGTGAGGTTGACGCACGCTCTGCCTTACCGTTGCGGATATGCCCGTCAGGTACAATACACCCCGTGCAAGGAGGAGATACGCCATGAGATGGAACACGCGCGTTGCACACCTCTGGGCGCTGCCTGCGCTGGCGACGCTGCTGTGCGCTTGCCAGTCCCAATCCGTCGAACAGACTCAGCCGAACGAGCCGCAGCCCGTCGCCCAGCAGCAGTCCCCAGAGACGCCGCAGCAACAACCGCCCCAGGAGACGCCAATGACACCCAGTGAACCGCAACAGCAAGCGCAGGTCGCCTATGTGCGCATGACGATTGAGGGCAAGGGCGACCTCGTGATCGAGTTAGACCTCAAGGAAGCGCCCAAAACCAGCGAGAACTTCCTGAACCTCGTCAAGGACGGCTTTTACAACGGCGTCCGCTTCCACCGCGTTGTGCCCCGCTTCGTGATTCAAGCGGGCGACCCGAAGTCCAAGACGCTGCCGATGGGACACCCCGAACTGGGCACGGGCGGCTCGGGCAAGAACATCAAGTTCGAGCCGAACAACCTCAAACACAAGCGCGGCGCAATCGGCATGGCGCGCGCCCAGAACCCCGACAGTGCCAGCAGCCAGTTCTACATCTGCCTCGAAGACCTGCCCCAACTGGACGGCAACTATGTCATCTTCGGTAAGGTCGTAGAGGGCATCGAGATTATCGACTTGGTGCGCGTCGGCGACACGATTCAGAAAGCCGTCGTGCTGGAGAAGTGGGCGCCCAAACCGAAAGACGCCCCCAAACCCGACGAGAAGCAGTAGCCCATGATCGACGACACGCTCGCAACCGAAGTGATCCTCGAAACCGAGGCGATTCTGGAGGCGTCCGAGCTGCCTGTGGCGGAACGCCTCCAGCGTCTCATGCAGCACCTGCACGACCGCCTGCCCCACTTCCACTGGGTCGGCGTCTACTGGCTCAAGGGCAGTGAACTCGTGCTGGGACCTTATGTTGGGCCGCCGACGGAACATGTGCGCATCCCCATCGGGCGCGGCGTGTGCGGCACCGCCGTCGCCGAGAACATGAACCAAATCATCGAGGATGTGCGCGAACTGGAGAACTACCTCGCCTGCAACTTGGAGACGCGCTCGGAGATTGTAGTGCTGATTCGCCATCCCGACACGGGCAAGATTCTGGGGCAAATCGATGTGGACGGCACAGAGGTCGGCGCGTTCGACGAATCGGACGAGGCGCTGCTGGAAGTGATTGGCGAGCGGATTGCGCGGCTCGTGCTGACGCAGGGCATATAATACCAATCGCGCGACCAAAGTTCGTAAAAGCAAGTGTATTGACGACCCCCTCCTTAAGGTTCCCCCTGCGAGCAGGGGGAACCGAACCCGTGCGCGGTTCCCCTCGCGAAGCGGGGGGAACCTGCGGGAGGGGGGCAATCATGAACTCTGGCTCGGCGATTGGTATGACAAGGATACCTCGGTTGGCACGGAATCCCTGCGGCAGGGGCAATTCTCCCCGCGCGGGCGTGAACGGGCAGGCGCGCCGTGTCGCCCTCACCCTCTTTGTCCCCCTCTCCCACGAGGCGGGAGAGGGGGAACGCACCGCCGTGCGCCCCTACACCCCTCTCCCACAGCGTGGGAGAGGGGATGGGGGTGAGGGCGAAAAAGCGTGCGTTTCCTGCACACCGCGAACCCAAGCGATGTATCCTTATCAGAATATCCCCCCTCCCACACCGCGTGGGAGAGGGGATAGGGGTAAGGGCTTACGAACCGCAGCCGAAGTTGAACAGCACAATCAGCAGGTCGGCGTCGTCGACCGTGCCGTTGTTGTCCACATCCGCGCTGCCGCAGAAGCCGAAGCAGCCGAAGTTGAACAGCACCTCCAGCAGGTCGGCGTCATCGACGCGCCCGTCGCCTGTGGCGTCGCCCTCGCACTGCGTGGTCTGACAACCCTGCTCGCTCACGAAGTACGCGCCCTGCAGCGAGATGATATACCGCCCGCCTGCAGTCGCGCTGCCTGTCCAGCCCGCGATAGCGTTCGCCGCGCCCGGACCGTCGGGGCAGCGTACATCGCCAAAGGGAGTGTTATTCCAGAGTAGATTGCCACTCGCATCGACAGCATCGCGGTTGTAGCGGCTAATCGCGAGCAGGTAGATACCACCCTCCGTGATGCAGCTCGTGGTGTTGTTAATCGTTGACTGCGCGGTTGAGGATGAGTCGTCGTTGAACACCACGCCCGTGCCGTCGCAGCGGAAGAGCCAGAGCTGGGTGTCAAACCCTGCTCCATTGACTGTGCTGGCGGAGAAGCTGTTAGGGTCGGTGATGCAGATGACATACATGTCCACATCGTCCGCGCTATTGTCGCCACGCACGCGGGTCACAGGCGATTCGCACGGCGTCCGGTCGGGCAGGGTGACGAGTTGCGCCGTTGCCGGCAGGTCGCCCGCGTCGCCGCCGCCGTAGAACTGCTCATCCCACGGGTCAGGCGGCGGGCAGTCGGCAGGGTCGCCTGCAGATGCGCCCGAAACGCCCGTCAGGAAGATGATGTACCGACCTGTGCTGCTGCTGGAACCGCTCCAGCCGCCGACGCGCGATGTGCTTTCGGGACCGTCGGCACAGCGCACGCCACGCGCAGGAGTGGTCGCCCAAATCAGCCCATCGCCGCAGCCCGCCGCTCGGCGACCAAACAAGCTCACTGCCAGATAGTAGCGCCCAGGCTGCGTGATGCAGACGGTGCGGTTGTCGATGCGCGACTGCGTTCCTGTGGTGGCGTCAGGATTGTCATCGTTATACACCACGCCTTTACCGTTCTCGTCGAACAGCCAGAGCGCGGTGTCGAGCGATGTGCCGCCAATCGTGGTCGCGCTGAACGCGCTGGGGTCGCTGATGGTGATGGCGTAGACATCGACATCGTTGGCAGTGCCGATGGCGCCGCGAATCTTCGTGATGGGGTCGCCGCCTGTGCTTTGCGCGGTTTCGGGCAGGTCGCCTGCGTCGCCGCCGCCGTTGGCAGTCTCATCCCAGCCGTCGAACGGGGTGCCCGCTTCGGCAGTGATACTCAGGTCGTCAAAGTAGCCAACGCCACTGCGGGCAGTCGTTGTGACATAGTCCGTGCCAAGATTGATGTTTCGAGGCTCGGTGGACTGGGTCAGATTCGCGGTGTATTCGGCGTTGTCCGCAAAGCCCGATACCTTAATTGTTGCCTGTCCAGACTCGCGATCGTGAGTCATCTCCACTTGGAGCCAGCGGTTCTCGTAGGTTCCAGGAGGGGCTTGGGCGAGCCACGAAGTTGAAGAGTAGGTCGCGCCCCAAGTCGTGCCGACACGGATTTTGCCGTCGCCTGCTATGGTGACGCCCAAGATAGTGCTGCCCAACGTGCCAGTATCGCTACTGGTGAGGTAAACTCCATAGAGTCTGTTGGCTTGCGTACCTCCTGTGATGTAAACGCGAACCTTTACCACGAGCTTGCTCGGGTCAGTCGGCTGCCAGTTGAGAACGCGTCGAATCGAGTAAAACGAGTTGTTGGTTCCCGAGTTATCCCACTTCAGGCTCTGCAAACCAGTATTCGCCAATTCATCGGTGACGACCTGGCTGACACCAGTTCCAGAGCCGTTTGCCCAGTTGTCGTTCGGGGGGGCAGGTTGTCCCGCTGTGAAGGGCGGGTTCTCGAAACTCGTCTGATACAGCGTCGTTTGCGCCAGCGCCGTCGCTGTTAGCGCGGTTAATGCCAGAAAAGTCCAAAGTCCTCGCATAGCTGACCTCCTTTCGCAGGCTTTGCCTGCCGCGCTTAATATACCTTAAATCGGCGGTCAATGCAACCCCTGCGGGCGCGGGCACTTGCAATTCAGTGCGGGCGGGGGGTATAATCACTTGCCTTTGCAGTGCGTGGCACGCGCTGCAGACACCATCCCAAAGGGGGGAGGCGAGACGGGCGCTATGTCGCGGTCCAACTCGGTGTCCGAGAACGGTTTCCGCCCCACACGGCGGAGATTGACCGATGCCGTTTTGGATCCACGCCACATAGGCGCTTGTGCCCCTCGGGGCGCGCTGGAAGCGTCTGGTACCGAAACCGACCGCGCAAAACCACCCACATCGCCTCCGGGTTCGGGGTAGCCGCAGCTGCCCGCGAAACTCGGTCGTAGCCACGCGCTACGAGACAAACACACTTGTCGGGAGATACAACGATGATGAAGGTTGGCATTCTGGGGCGCCGACCTGCGCGGTCGACGATGCCTGCTTGGGCGCAGTCGGTCTGGCGCAGCGCGCGCGATTGGATTGTACGGATAGTCGCACCGTCGGCGCGGCAGGCGGTCGCTGCGCCGCTGACGCACGGGTTCGAGTACGAACTCGCCCCGCGCAGCCTGCGCCAAGACGACCAGCGCACGCTGGGCACGCACCTGCTGGTCGAACTCTACGGCTGCAACGCGCAGACCTTGGAGCGCGTCGCGTATGTCGAGAACGCGCTGGTACGCGCCGCGCACGAATCGAACGCGCACATCGTGAGCCACTTCTTCCACGAGTTCGAGCCCTACGGCGTGTCGGGCGTGGTGGTCATCGAAGAGTCGCACTACACGATTCACACTTGGCCCGAGCGACGCTACGCGGCGGTTGACCTGTTCTTCTGCTCCGAGACGGTGGACGCCGAGCGCGCGCTGGAGGTGCTGCGCCGCGCGTTCGAGCCTGAGCGCGTCGATGTGATGCTGATTCGGCGCGGGGTGCTGGAGCGCGCGCCGGGTTGACTAGCGCGTGCGTCGCGTCCCCGCGCGACCCGTGAGCGACGATGGAACCGATGCACGACGCCGCGCTGCGAGCGGACGCGCCCGAAGGCGAACTTGGGCTGGTCACGCCGCAGCGCGCCGTCTTCCCCGACGGCATAACGCTGACCGACGGGCAACGACTCGCGCCCGTCGAAGCCGCCTACGAGACCTACGGCACACTCGCGCCCGACAAAAGCAATGTCGTCCTGCTGTGCCACGCGCTTTCGGGCGGCGCGCACGCCGCAGGCAGACACCACCCCGACGAACGCAAGCCCGGCTGGTGGGATCTCTACATCGGTCCCAACAAAGCGCTGGACACGAACCGCTTTTTTGTGATCTGCGTCAATGTGCTGGCAAGCCCCTACGGAACCACCGCGCCGCTGTCGGTAGACCCTGCCACAGGCGAGCCGTACCACCTGAACTTCCCGCCGATTCGCGTCGCCGACTGGGTGGAGCTGGAGCGCATGGTGCTGGAGACGCTGGGCATCGAGCAGGTGTACGCGGTGGTGGGCGGCTCCACAGGCGGCATGCGGGCGTTCGAGTGGGCGGTGCGCTATCCCGAGCGCGTGCGCAAAGCGCTGGTCATCGCCGCGCCCGCACGCTCCAGCCCGATGGTCATCGCGCTCAACCACATCCAGCGGCAAACCATCCTGATGGGACTGGAACACGGCGGGCTGCAGGGCGCGAATCGCGGGCTGATGCTCGCCCGCATGCTGGCGCACCTGTCGTACCTGTCGGAACACGCGCTCTGGAGCAAGTTCGCACGCGACACCACACCCGAAACCGAGTTCTGGAGCGTGATGTTCCAAGTGGAGAGCTACCTGGAATACAAGGCGACCACCTTCCTGCATCGGTTCGACCCGTTCTGCTATCTGTATATCACGCGGGCGATGGACACCTTCGACTTGGGCTACTGGTACGGGGAGGGCGATTTGCGTCGTGCGCTGGCGCGGGTGCAGGCGACGATGCGCTTTGTGAGCTTCACCTCCGACTGGCTGTTCCCGCCGTCTGGGCAGCAAGAGGCGGTGGAGATCCTGCAGGCGCTGGGCAAGCGCGCCGACCATGTGGTCATCGACAGCCCATGGGGGCACGACTCGTTTCTGGTGGAGCGGGTGAAGCCGCAGTTGAAGCCCGTCATCAAGGCGTTTCTGGAGAGCGATGCTGACGGAATGGCTGGCGTTTGACTTCGTGCGGAACGCGCTGTGGGCGATGGCGCTGTTAGCGGCGGTCTACCCGCTGCTGGGGGTGTTCGTGGTGGGGCAGCGTGTGGCGTATTTTAGCGATGCGGTGGCGCATGCGGCGTTTATCGGCGCGGCGATTGCGGGGCTGCTGGGCTGGCGGCTGGGCGACGCGCTACTGCTGACGGCGCCGCCGTTCGCGCTGCTGGTCGCGTGGTTTGGGGCGCGCACGCGCCTGCCGACCGACACACTGCTGGTGGTCGCGATTACGGGCGTGTCGGGGCTGGGGATTGCGCTGATTAGCCTGACCGAGTCGCCGCTGGCGTTGGGCGCGCTGCTGTTCGGGGATGTGCTGGCGTTGGAGGCGGGCGACCTGTGGCGGCTGTTCGGAGTGGACTGCCTCGCGCTGGCGATGCTATTGGGGCTGGCGCGCCCGCTGATACGGGTCGGGTTCCACCGCGAGTTGGCGCAGGCGCAGGGCGTGCCCGTGCGCTTGGTGGAGACGCTGTTTCTGCTGGGGCTGTCGCTGGCGGTGGCAGTCGGCATCCGCGCGGTGGGCATCCTGCCGATTAGCGCGCTGCTGGTGCTGCCTGCGGCGTCGGCGCGCGCCGTGTGCCAGAGTTTCCGCGCGATGGCGGCGACCAGCGCGCTGCTGGGCGCGGTGAGCCTTGTGGTTGGCTTCGCGCTCGCGCTGTGGCAGCCGATACCGCCCGGCGCAGCGGTCGCGCTGGTCGCCGCGACGCTGTTCGTCGCTATCGCCCTGCTGCGCCCTGCGCAAGGAGCCGTCGCATGACGCGCTGGTTGCCCGCGACGCTCTGGGTCGGGATGCTGCTGCTGATTTTCTACTTCTCGTCGCAGGCGGGCAGCCCCGAAAACTCCGCTGGGTGGCTGATGGGGCTGCTGCGCGCCGTCGCCCCGCAATTGGCGGAGCAACTGACGCCTGAGCAACTACACACGCTGAACTACGCCCTTCGCAAGACAGGGCATGGCACAGGGTATTTTCTGCTGACGCTCCTGGGCTACTGGGCGTTTCGGCGCAGTTTCGGGCTGGACGCACGCCCTGCCCTGCGCTGGGCGATTCTGACCAGCCTGCTGCGCGCGATTATCGACGAGATTCATCAGGCGTTCGTGCCTGGGCGCACGGGCACAGCGGTCGATGTAATCATCGACGCCGTTGGGATTGCACTGGCAGCGTGGCTGATACGGCAGCGCGGAAAAATAACTTATACCAATCACGCGTTCAAAGTTCGTAAAAACAGGAGACCCCCTCCTTAAGGTCTGATTAGGGTACTTTTTTGGGGAGGATAGCCCACTTCGGGTATATCTCTCCCTATGAGAAGCACAACATCATCCCAACAACGGGTCATCCTACCGCCCGCAGTGCAACGCCGACTGGACGCCATCCAACACCTCCTCCCCCACCTGACCCTGCCGCAACAACGCACCTTAGCCCTTTGGTGCTTCGGCATCCAACGCGCACGCCGCCACTCCTTGACCCTCGTCAGCTTGCTCCTTGCGCCCTTGTGCCAGTGCCACGCCAACGCAATGCGCAAACGCCTCAAAACTTGGTACGCCCAAGCACGCAACGCCAAGCGCCGTCTGAATGTCCACTCCTGCTTCGCAGGACGGCTGCACGGCTCGGTTGTGCTTGTTTCTCAGATTTCGATGATGCGATTGGTATACAAACAGCCCCCTGACTTCAGGGGGCTGTTGTGCGACAGTAGCGGGAACAGGGTTAGAACTTCACGCTGAGCGTGGTGGCAGCCACCGCGCCGCTGTTCTTGCCCGGTGCGGGACCGCCGCTGAACGGAGCGGGTGCGCCCTTGCCGTCGGTGTCGATGATCTGGTACAGCACATTCAGCGCGGTGTTCTCGCCGAGGTTGTAGCCGACGCCGAGCGTGAAGTAGTTCCACACAGGCTTGGGCGAGCCTGCAACCGAACCGAGCTTCCAGAACACGCCCTCATAGTTGAGCGACACATTCAAGCGCTCGGACAGGCGGTAGTCGACGCCCGCCAGCACCTGAATCACCTCATCGTTCGTGGTGTAGCCGTTCGCCACGCGCCCTGTACCCTCCAGGAACGCGCCCGTGAGGTTGACCTTCAGGTCTTCGGAGGCAGTGTAGTTGACACCCGCGTAGAAGCTGCGCAGGTCGGATGGGTTGTACAGGTAGCCAATGCGCCCCCAGCTGCCTGGCGCTGCGAAGTACGGGCGCACCTCGCGGTAGCCTGCGACGATGCCCAGGTTCTCGCTGAAGTTGTAGCCGAGGTTCGCGTCCAACGCCCAGTTGTCCTTGCTCAGCACGCGGCTCGTGTCGTTCAGGAAGTCGCTCTGGGCGTACTCGACGCCGATGTTGAACCCAGCGAACTTCGCCTTGATGTCCGCGCCAAACACATCCACGCGGTCGATGTTCACTGCGGGCGTGGTCGTCGTGAGCGTGCGCGTGTTGACGAATTGGAAGTTCTGTCCAGGTCCAATACCCGCCGCATAGTAGGTCGCGCCGATGGTCATGTTGGTGTCCTCGCCGCGGATGGCGTCGAACTCAAGGCGTGCGCCCGCCATCTGATCCATCGGGGCAGAAGTGGTCGAGTTGTGGTTCTGGAAGCCCAGCACATTGAACACGCCGTTGTTGGACTGCTGGTTCACCTGCGCAGCCCAGAGGTTCAGGCGGAAGGTGTCGAAGTTGAAGCCGAGTGCGCCGCCGTCCACGCGGAACGCGCCGTCGTCGTAGCGCGGGAAGTTCAGGTAGTAGTCGGGCTTGATGCGCTGCAGGGTGAACGGCGTAATCTTCGCGGGGTAGCGACCGACGGTCACATCCACCTTCGCGCCGAAGATGTCAATCGGCGCCTTCACAAACGCCTCCCAAATCACGATGTCCGTGTTGCTAATTGCGTAGGGACCCGTGAAGGTGGTCAGCGCCGACTTGCCCGACCCACCCACATATGGCAAGTAGTTGCCCAGAATGAAGGTGGCGGAGCCAGTGACCTCGTCGTTGATTTGCCCGCTGAAGGTCAGCCCCAGCTCGTGCGGAACCGAGATGGCTTGCAGGAACTTGCCAGGGCCGAGAGTCGTGCGGTTGTAGGTGTAGACATCCCTGCCGTCGATGTCGTGTGCGCCATACACGCCGAAGGTCAGGTCGCCGCTCATCTTGAACTTCTCTTCCTTGCCTTCGAGCGCTTCAACGCGAGCGCGCAGCGACGCGAAGTCGCGCTTCAGCGTGTCGACATCGACGCCCAGCCCCGCCAGCTCCTGCTGGAAGGTCTGCGCCAGTCGCTGCAGGGTCTGAATCGCCTCGTTGAGCTTCTTCAGCTCTTCAATCTGCGCGCGAAGCTCGTTGATCTGGCGCTCCAGCGCGGAGGTGTCAACTTGCTGACCGCCGCCTTGCGGACGAATCTCGGAGATGCGTCGATCCAGCGCGCGTAGTCGCTCGTCGATGTTGCGGTAGGCGCGTGCAATCGCCTGCGCAAACTCTGCACGGGTCATGGTGCGGTTCGGGCGGAAGGTGCCATCGGGGTAGCCCTCGATGATGCCCAGCTGCACCAACTGCTCAATCGACTGATACGCCCAGTGCCCAGGCGGGACATCCCGCATCTGAGCGAAGGTCAAGCCCGTAATCAGGCTCAGACCAGCCACACTAATCAGCCAACGCTTCATAGAAGCATCCTCCTCCGTGAGTTAGATTAGAAGGTCGATTCTGAGGCGTTTCGGGAAGGGGCGCGTCAGCCGTTCCAGGTTTCCTGAAGCGCATTCCCTTGCGCACTCCGAATCTCCTTCGCTCCATATATTACCCCATGGCTTACGAAAAAGTCAAGTGGGGGGAGCGTGCGGGAGCAATTGCTCGGCTATCCAAACACGCGCAGCGCCTGCTCGGTGAGGAACGCTTTCACTGTCCGCCACGAGAGGCGCGTGCACATGCGGGGCGTCGGCTCGGCGTCGGCGTCTGCGAAGTAGGTTAGCGCGTAGACCAGCGAGCCGCCTGCCGTTGCACCGTACTTTTGGGTGTAGAGCGCGACGGCTGTGCCGCCCGCGAGGTAGAACCCCTCCGCGCTCAGCACGGGCGCGACGGTCACGAACACGCGCTGCATCGGCGCGGGCATCACTTCGAGGTGGAACTCGGCGGCCATAGTGGTTCCGTGCGTTCACGCAGCCAGCGTTTGACCGTGCGCTGGGGGATGTCCAACACCGCAGCCCAGAAGTAGAGCGCGCGGGGGCTAATCCCGCGTCCGCGCCGCGCAATCAGCCACTCGCGCAGGCGCGGCTTGCCATAGTAGCCCACCATCCAGCGCAGCGCGTCCAAGTCGCCATGCTCGATAATCCGCAGGCAAATAAAACCCTGGTGTCGTTCGGGCGAGAGGGTTTGGAACGCCACATCCCAGAACAGGGGGCGCAGGAGTTCGGGCAGGCGCGTGCGCGTCTCCATCGTCATCGTCCCCGTTTGACCAGCGCGACGCTGAGCCGCTCGAAGTCCACTGCAGGGCGCACCCACGCCTTTTTGACCGAGTATTGCCGATCGAGCCACACGCGCTCCACGACGCCAATCGTGAGGTTCGGGGGGTACTTGCCGCCCAGCCCTGCTGTGACGACGCGATCCCCCGCTTGCAGGGGGGCTTCGGGCGGAATGAAGTTGAGCAGCAGCATACTCTCGCCGCGCCCTTCGCACACGCCCGTGCTGGCTTTCTGCGCGTTCAGGGCGCGCGCGCTGACCGCCATGCGGGGCGCAATCAGCATGCGCACGAGGCTGGTGGTCGCGTCCGCGCGCTCCACGACGCCGACCAGCCCCTCGCCTGCGACCACAGGCGCGCCCGCCATGACGCCGTCGCGCGAGCCGCGATCGATGACCAGCGTCTGCTGCCCTGCCTGCGGGTAGACGGCGATGACGCGGCAGCCCTGCCACTCGCCCGCCAGTTGCGGGCGCAGGCGCAGCAACTGGCGCAGCGACTCGTTTTCAGCCGCGACCGCGCGCATCTGCTCTAACTCCTGCTTGAGGCGGGCGTTCTCCAGCGCGAGGTGGTCGTACTCGCGCAGGGCTTCGCGTGCGTGGGTCAGCGTCGCCAGCAGTTGCCCTGCGCTCTCGGTGGTGGACTGCGCCGTGCGCTGCAGGGGCGTCAGCAGCCCGCGAATCAGCGCGGTAATCAGGTTCGCCTCGCCGTGATGCACGCGGTGGTTGTGGTAGACGCCGAGCAGCATCCCCGCGAGTGCCAGAAACGCCCAGGCATACCGTCGGCGGCGTCGCATCGCGTTCACCTCTTGCGCGGCGCCTGCGCCGTCTGCAGCACCTTGCGCAGCATCGGGTTGCTCTCCAGTTCCTCCAGCACCTTGCCCGTGCCCAGCACCACCGCCGAAGTCGGGTCGCTGGCGACCGAGACGGGCATCTGGGTCTCGTGCTGGAGCAGTTTGTCCAGCCCGCGCAGTAGCCCGCCGCCCCCACACAGCACGATGCCGTAGTTCATGATGTCCGCTGCCAACTCGGGCGGGGTTATCTCCAGCGTCTGCTTGACCGACTCCACAATCGCGTTCACGGGTTCAGCGATGGCATGGCGGATCTCTTCGGAGGTAATCACTACACTGCGCGGCAGCCCGCTAATCAGGTCGCGCCCCTTGACCTCCATGCTGAGTTCCTCCTCCAGCGGGAAGGCGGAGCCGATTTCGATTTTGACCTGCTCGGCGGTGCGCTCGCCAATAAACAGGTTGTAGGTACGGCGCACATAGTTGGCGATGGCTTCGTCGATTTCGTCGCCCGCGATGCGGATGCTACGGCTGGCGACAATGCCCGCCAGCGAGATGACGGCGACCTCGGTCGTGCCCCCGCCGATGTCCACCACCATCGAGCCTGTCGGTTCCACGACGGGCAGCCCGACGCCAATCGCAGCAGCCATCGGCTCTTCAATGACATACGCTTCGCGTGCGCCTGCCCGCATCGCGGCTTGCAACACCGCGCGCCGCTCCACCTCCGTAACCCCGCTGGGGATGCCCACTACCATGCGCGGGGGGATCCAGCGGTGGCGCGAGACCTTACTGGCATAGTATTGCAGCATCTTCTCGGTCTGCTCGAAGTCGGCGATCACGCCGTCTTTGAGCGGGCGCACGGCGATAATGTTGGCGGGCGTGCGCCCCAGCATGCGCTTGGCTTCCTCGCCCACTGCCAGCACCTTGCGCGTGTCTTGGTCAATAGCGATTACCGACGGCTCGCGCAGCATGATGCCCTTGCCGCGCACATGCACCAGCGTGGTCGCCGTGCCCAAGTCGATTCCCAAGTCGCGCCCGAAACGCCCGAAGAGTTTTGAAACGAAAAACACGCCCCTGTCGCCTCCGCGTTAAAGTGTACCCGTTGGGCGCGTGAAATGCTTAGCCGTCTAAAGGATTGCTTCCGCCTGCCGATAATTCGGGAACGGAGGCAACTATGGACGGGGCAGAAATCAAATCGCTCAAGAGATGGGATTTCTCGATCGAACAGACGCGCGCGCAGTGGGATTGGCGATTCGCGCTGATGCTCTGGGCGCATTTCGGCGTGTCGTTGCTGCTGGCGTTCTGGTATCGCACCTTCGAGGAGGCGTTTCTGGTCGGGTTCACCACTTCAGCGGTGGCGGCGTACTTTGCGCGCACCCAGCCTGGCAGCCTGCTCACACGGCTGGTCATCGGCGCGGCGTTTATGGTCTATTCGGGGCTGTTCATCCACCAGTGTCGCGGCGTGACCGAACTGCACTTCCATGTGTTTGCGTCGCTGGCGATTCTGGGCGTCTATCGTGATTGGCGGGTGATCGTCACGGCGGCAGGTACGATTGCGGTGCATCACGCCAGTTTCGCGCTGCTGCAGTGGCTCGGACTGCCCGTCTATGTCTACACGACGAACCTCAACTACTTTGTGCTAACGCTCGTTCACGCGCTGTTTGTGGTGCTGGAATCGGCGATTCTGGTCTGGCAGGCGATTCAGGGCGAGGCGGAGTGGCGTCAAGCGGAGGAGTTGAGCCGACTGGGGCAGGAACTGAGCAGCGAGCGGTTTGCAGGCAACGACCTCACGGCGCAAATCGCTTGGCACGAGCGGTCGCCGCTGTGGGGCACGGTGAGCGTCATCAACCAACTGATGGCGCGCCTAAACCACAACATCGCCGAGACAAAGCAGTCCGCACATACCATCGTCGCGCAGACCGAGAGCGTGCGCGAGGAGACCGCCCATATCAACCGACTGGGCGAGGTGGTGCTACGCTCCATTCAAGAGGTCAGCGAAGGCGCACGCTCGCAGGCACAGCAGATTGAGCAGTCCGCCGCGCAGATGCACCAGATTGCGCAGATGGCGCACGAGGCGCGCACGCAAGCCGAGCGCCAACTGCAGGAAGTCGAGCAGGTCGCCACACAAGCGCAGACCGTCGCGCAGAACGCCGACGCGATTGTGCAGTCCAGTCTGGAGCAGCGCACGGCGGCGGTCAACGCCAGCGACGCCGCCAACGAATCGGCGCACGCCGTGAGCCAAGCCATTCAGGCGGTGCAGCAACTGAGTGCGACGACCGACGCCATCCTGCAGCAGGTGAACCACGCACAAACGTCGCTGGAGGAAGCCGTGCATCGCGCCAGCGAGCAAGCAGACACCCTCGGCGCACGCTCGTCCGACATCCGCACGATCCTGACCACCATCACCGAAATCGCGCGTCAGACGAACCTACTCGCGCTGAACGCAGCAATCGAAGCCGCGCGCGCAGGCGAGCATGGCAAGGGGTTCGCCGTCGTCGCCGACGAGGTGCGCGCGCTCGCGAACCGCTCCGCCGACGCCGCCAAGCAGATCGACGCCGTCATCCAAGAGATGACGCGCGATATTCAGGGCATCATCGTGCGCATGCGCGGCGATGAGCGGAATCAGGGGCTGCGCGATGTCGCCACGCACGCGCTACAGCAGGTCGTCAGCGCGTTCCAGAACCTGCGCACGCAACTGCAGAGCGTCGAGGCTGCCGCGCAAGGCGTCCACCGCGCGAGCGAACTGGTCATCCACCACTGCCGCGCGATTGAAGACGCCGCGCAGCACAACGCCGAACGCGCCGCCGAAAGCCAGCACATCCTCAGACAAATCGCCCAGCAGATGGACGCGCTGCTCACCACCGTGCGCACAAGCCTCGAAACCACCGCCAACACGACCCACCAGGTGGAGATGATCAACGAAATCATTCACGGCGTCGCCGCAATCAGCGAGCAGACGACCGCTTCCACCCAAGAGGTGCAGCAGGCGATTCGCCAGCAGTTCGAAGCCGTGCGCAACCTGCTTGTCCAAATCGAGATGACCGACCAGACGGCGCGCCAAGTCGCCGAACGGCTCAACCAGTTCCGCACCAGCGACGATTGGTCTGCCTCCGAGATGCCCAAAGCGGCATAACGACGACCGCTGTGGGGCGGCGAACGCCGCCCCACACCTTCCACATAGCCATGAACACGCAAAAAGCGATTACGGGGCTAATTCTCGCGTTTTGGCTTGTGCTGATTGGCATAACCTACTGGCGGATGGAGTTGCGCTTTTTGACGCCCGCGCCGCGCCCAGCAGGCGCGGCAGACATAGACCCCACCCAGCAACCGCCCGCGCCCGTGCAACAACTACGGACAGATGCAGGCGCACGCGCACTGCACGGCAGGATTACCCTGCTGAACTTCTGGTCGCCCGATTGCGCCTGCTCGCGCTTCATGGAGCCGCATGTGCGCGATTTGGTCGCACGCTTCCAACCCCACGGGGTGCAGTTGATCACTGTGATTTTGACGGACGATACCCGTGCTTCCGACGAGCAGGTTCTGGGCAGGTGGCGGGCGCGCGGCATCGAAACCCCTGCGCTGGTGGATCGGGGCGGCGGGCTGGCGCGACGGTTCGGCGTGTGGGCGGGTCCTGCGGCAGTTGTTGTGGACGCGCGCGGGCGCATCGTCTACACGGGCGCGTACAACATCGGGCGCTACTGCACCAACGAGCGCACAGCGTATGCCCAGCAGGCGTTGGAAGCCCTGCTGGCAGGGCGCACCCCACCGCGCGCGAAAACGCCCTTCTACGGCTGCCAACTGCCCCAGTAGCCGCGCAAACTACCCAATCTCCAGCGCTTCCAGCTTACGCGCCTGCTCTTCCGCCTGCAGCGCGTCGATGAACGGCTGCAGGTCGCCGTCCAGCACGCCCTGCATATCGTGCAAGGTCAGCCCGATCCGATGGTCGGTGATGCGCTGGTCGGGGAAGTTGTAGGTGCGGATTTTCTCGCTGCGTTCGCCCGTGCCGATTTGGGTGCGTCGCTGCTGGTCGCGCTCGGCGCGAAGCCGCTCCTGCTCCATCTCGTACAGGCGCGCCCGCAAGATGCGCATCGCCCGCTCGCGATTCTGCAGTTGCGACCGTTCGTCTTGGCAGGCGACGATTAGTCCCGTCGGCTTGTGCGTGATGCGCACGGCGGTCTCGTTTTTCTGCATGTGCTGCCCGCCCGGTCCCGACGAGCGGTAGGTCTCGATGACCAAATCCTGCGGGTTGATGACCACATCGACCTCTTCGGCTTCGGGCAGCACGGCGACGGTGGCGGTGGAGGTGTGGATGCGTCCGCCGCTCTCGGTGACGGGCACGCGCTGCACGCGATGCACGCCCGATTCGTGCTTGAGGTGGCTGTACGCGCCGTCGCCTTGAATGCTGAACACGATGTATTTGTAGCCGCCCAAATCGCTCGGCTCGGCGTCCATTACCTCGTATTTCCAGCCTTTGCGCTCGGCGAAACGCAGATACATCCGCGCGAGGTCAGCGGCGAACAGCGCGGCTTCCTCGCCCCCTGCGGCGGGGCGAATCTCCATGATGACATTGCGCTCATCGTTCGGGTCGCGCGGTAGCAGGCGTGCGGTCAGCGCGCGTCCGTACTCTTCGAGCTGTTTCTGGGCGGTTTCGCGCTCCTCCTGCGCCAGCGCGACGAGGTCGGGGTCGTCGTCCGCTTCCAGAATCTGCGTCGCCTCGCGCAGCTGGGCTTCGGCGTGCTGGTAGCGGGCGTAGAGGTCGCGCAGCTCGGTCAGCTCGGCGTGCTGCTTGCCCAGCCGTTGCAGTGCGCTGGGGTCGCTCAGCACGGCAGGGTCTGCCAGTTGCGCTTCGATGGCGGGCAGTTTCGCAAGGGTCTCCGTGAGCTTCGCGCGTAGCTTGTCAGGCAGCATCAAGGGGAATTGTACCATGCGCGGCAGGCGCGCGGTTTACCCTGCTGGAAACTGCGGGTGCATGCGCATCAGCCAGATTTGCCCTGTGTGATACGCTGCGTGCTGCGCGACGCGAATCAGCCCCTCGCGCCCGTCGATGGGGTCGCCAATCGGGCTGCGCACAGGCTTGGCGAGCTGTTCGGGCGTCGGCGACTCGATAATCGGCGCAAGTGCATCGTAGGCAATCTGGAGTGCGCGTCCGACATCCGTTGCGGTGCAGCGCGCCTGGGGTAGCGGGAACAGCTGGTCGTTCAAAAACGAATCGCGCGTACACTGCAGCACGCCCGCCTCGAAGTCATCGGCGGGTTGCCAGCCGCCCAAGTGGTGCGCCCAATACAGCTCCACGCCCGCCACATGATAGAGGTACTCGGCGATGGAGTGCGCCCCGTCAAACAGTCGCCAGTTCAGCTGCGCGTCGCTCAAGCCCTCAATCGCTTGCGCCAGCCGGCGGCGGGTGAAGTGCCAGATTGTCGCTACTTCGCTCATCTCAGTCGTCCAGTTCGTAGGGGGCGCGGTGTTCCAGCGCGCGCCGACGCCAGTAGCGGTACAGCCCGTACACCACAAAGCCCGCGCCCACCAGAATCAGCAGCGGGAACAGCGCCAGCACCACGCGCAGCCCCACCACGAAAATCGCCAGCCCGACCCGCAGCAGAATCGCCAGCAGCAGGATGGCAATCCCCAGCCGTACCCAGCGGTTCATCGCTTCTCCTCCGCCCCGAGGGGCGTCTCTTGCTGCGTGGCGGCGGTATCGGAGGCAATCGGCTTCGGCTTGCGGCTCTTCTGCGCCTCCACGAACAGCCCAATCAAAATCAGCGCGACGCCGACGCCCGCCGCCCACGGCAGGAACCACTCGATGGTGCGGATAATCTGCCCCCCGATATACAGCAGCGCAGACGCCGCCACCACCAGCACGCCGATGTAAATCGCTTTGTTGCGCGGCATAGCTCAATTATACCCCGCTATGTTTGCGCGTGTGCTGCCACGCCCACGACGCAAAGCGCACGCCGCCCCAGCCGAACAGCCAGCCGAGCAGCCAGCCTGCCGCCACATCAGACGGGTAATGCACACCCACATAGACGCGCGACAGCCCCACTACCAGCGGCAGCCAGAACAGCCACAGCAACGCCCTGCGTCCCCATACTGCCGTCGCCGTGCCCACCAGCGCGCTCATATTCGCCGCGTGCGCCGACGGGAACGACCCCGAAGTGAGCTTGCCCGTGAGGGCTTCAATCGGCAACGCGACGCACGGGCGCTCGCGCCCGACCCATACCTTCAGAAAATCGCAGGTCTCGTTGGTTAGGATTAGCACGGGGATGAGCCACAGCGCGAACGCGCGCGCCTTGCCCCCACGCCACAGCAGATAGCCCCACAACAGCACCGCGCCGACCCGCCCCGGTAGCGTCTTCAGCGCGTCCGAAAAGAAAATCATTATCGGCGTGAGCCAGTCCGCCCGCCAGCCCTCAAAAATCCAGTAAAAAAGTTGCACATCAGACGAATGGCTGCTCATTGCATATGCACTCCTACCTCGTCCACTCCAGACGGCTCACTCGGTCTGGCGCGTCGCTGCTGCGCTCTGTGCGAACAACGCCTGCGGCGCAATCTGCAGTCCAGGCAGCACCTGCGAGGCAATCGGCGTTTCGCCACGAAACCACCCCACTGTGCGATACCCCCATTCTTCCCACGCCAGCACCTCAATCTCCTCGTTGTGCAGGTCAACCGCCCACACCTCGCGCACGCCAATCTGATGATAGTCGTGGAGCTTGTCGCGCCACACGCTCACGCTATCGGACGGGGAGAGAACCTCAATCACGAGATCAGGGGCGATTTCGGTACGGGGTTCCTCCATCAGGTTGGGTGCTTGGGCAAGTTGCTGGGTGGAGAAGAAGAACAGGTCGGGCTGGCGCGTGCGCAACGGCGAACGGCGGATCACGATGTCGTAGGGGGCGGTGAATATCTCGCCCAAATCGTGCGCCGAGGTGTAGTTGCCAATCGAGCGATTCAATCTCGTGACCACCAGCTGATGTTTGAGAATGGGGGTTGCCATCTCGTGAACCTCGCCGTCGATGATTTCGTACCGTTCCTTGTCGAGCTGGAGGTACTCTTCCCATGAGAGGGGGCGTTGCGTCAGCAAAGTCTGTACGGCTGCCATCGGCGCTCACCTGCGGGATTATACCTTACGCCACCCGCTATGCCTCAAATCACCTGCACTTCGCGGGAACCGCGTTGCACCTCGCCAATCAGCCACGCCTGCTCGCCCGAAATCTGCAGGCTGGTCAGCACATCCTGCGCCCGCTCCCGCGCCACAATCAGAACATAGCCAATGCCCATGTTGAACACACGGAACATCTCGGCGTCGGGCACATTCCCCAGCTGCTGAATCAGCGTAAACAGCGGGGGCGTCTCCCAGCTGCGGCGGTCGATGACCACGCGCATGTCGCTGGGCAGCGCGCGCGGGATGTTGTCATAAAAGCCCCCACCCGTGATGTGCGCCATCCCATGCACCACATCGCCCTCCAAGAGGGGCATCACGGCGTTCAGGTACGGACGGTGCGGCTGCAACAACGCCTCGCCGAGCGTCATGCCGACTTCGGGCAGCGGCTCGTCCAGGCGCATGTTCGCGAGGTCGAAAAACACGCGCCGCGCCAGCGTGTAGCCGTTCGTGTGCAGCCCGTTGGAGGCAATCCCAATCACCGCGTCGCCGACCTCCACGCGGCTGGGCGTCGGAATCTGCTGGAACTCGGCGATGCCCACGATACAGCCTGCCACATCCACCTCGCCAGGCATGTAGACATCGGGCATCTCCGCTGTCTCGCCGCCCAGCAGCACGATGCCCAGCTGCTGGCACAGCTCCGACGCGCCCTCCACCACCTCTTGCAGCACCTGCGGCTCCAGCTTGGACATCGCGAGGTAGTCCATGAAAAACAGCGGTTTGGCTGCCTGCACCAACAGGTCGTTCACCCCGTGCGCCACCAAGTCGTGCCCCAGCACGCGGTACTGCCCCATCATCCGCGCCACGCGCACCTTCGTGCCCACCCCATCAATGCTTGCGACCAGCACGGGTTGCCGATAGCCGCTCACATCCAGCGCCATCATCCCCCCGAACGACCCCATCTGCGACAGCACGGCGGGCGTGAATGTCCGATGCACGCTCTCCTTGATCGACTCCAGCGCGCGGTTCATCGCGTCGATGTCCACGCCCGCATCCTTGTAGGTGAACGCTTCAGGCATAGCGCGAGTATACCCTACAGGGTACACTTAACGCGGAGGTTGGAAGTATGAGCGTTCTCGTTTCTACGGAATGGGTGCAGGAGCATATGAACGACCCGAACATCCGCCTGATTGAGGTGGATGTGGACACGACGGCGTATGAGCAAGGGCATATTCCTGGCGCGATTGGCTTGAACTGGCAGACGCAGCTGCAAGACCCGGTGCGGCGCGATATTCCCTCGAAGGAGCGATTAGAGGCGATTCTGAGCGCGTTGGGCGTCAGCGACACGCACACGATTGTGCTGTACGGCGACAACAACAACTGGTTCGCGGCGTATGCGTTCTGGGTGCTGAAGGTCTACGGGCATGACGATGTGCGCATGATGGACGGCGGGCGCAAGAAGTGGCTTCTGGAGGGACGCCCCATCACGACGGAGGCGCCCAGCTACCCGCCGACGCAGTACCGCGCCAAAGAGCCTGACATGTCGCTGCGGGCGTTCTTCCCGCAGGTGCTGGAGAGCCTGAATCAGCCAGGAATCGCGCTGGTCGATGTGCGCTCGCCCCAGGAATACACGGGCGAGCTGATTGCCCCGCCCGGCATGATGGAGACGGCGCAGCGCGGCGGGCACATCCCCGGCGCGCGCAACATCCCGTGGGCGCAAGCCGTGCGCGAGGACGGCAGCTTCAAGTCGCCCGACGAGCTGCGCGCCCTCTACGAATCGCAGGGCATCACGCCCGACAAGCAGGTCATCGCCTACTGCCGTATCGGCGAGCGGTCATCGCACACTTGGTTCGTGCTGAAGTATCTGCTGGGCTACCCACATGTGCGCAACTACGACGGCAGCTGGACGGAGTGGGGCAACATCGTCGCCGCGCCGATAGAACGCGACGCGCCTACCGATACACATGGAGGCACAAGCAGTGCCCCTTGCCCACAGTAGAGGACGATGAAATGACCAACAGGCGGTTAGATCGATTTGCCCCCCTCCTTAAGGTTCCCCTCGCGAAGCGGGGGGAACCGAGAGGGTGTGGCACGCCCCGCTTCGCAAGAGAAACCGAGACGCGCGCCTGTTCGGTTCCCCCTGCAAGCAGGGGGAACCTTAAGGAGGGGGTCAGTAGAAAAATAACCCTGCAGGAGGTGTGCTATCGCAAACGATAAGATAATCCGTGAAATCTTGGTGAATGTCTCGCCCCGCGAGACGCGAATCGCCGTTCTGGAGAACGGGCAACTGATGGAACTGCGCTTCGAGCGGGGCGAGCGCGTCGTCGGCAATATCTACAAAGGCTTGGTGCAGAATGTGCTGCCTGGCATGGACGCCGCGTTCGTCAACATCGGGCTGGAGCGCAACGCCTTTTTGTATGTCGGCGACATCTTGCCCGAAGGCGGCGACGCCGAGGAGCCAACCCCCACCCCGAAACGCTCCGAACTGCGCAAGCGCAACATCGGCGAGCTGCTCAAAATCGGACAGGAGATTCTGGTGCAGGTGGTCAAAGCCCCGCGCGGCACAAAAGGCGCGCGCGTCACCACCCGTATCACCCTGCCGGGGCGCTATGTCGTGTTGATGCCCGACGGGGGCGGACTGGGCATCTCGCGCAAAATCGAAGACCGCGCCGAACGCGAACGCCTGCGCCAAATCGCACAAAAACTCCACCCGCACGGCTTCGGACTCATCCTGCGCACCGAATCGGAAGGCAAGACCGAAAAGGAGATTGGGCAGGACATCGAGTACCTGACCCAACTCTGGCAGCAGATTCGGGAAAACATCGCGCAGGCGCACGCGCCCGCGCTGGTGCATCGCGATGCGACGCTGCTCTACCGCGTGCTGCGCGATGTGTTCTCCTCCGAAGTGGACCGCCTGTGGATCGACGACCCCGAAGAGTACGAGAAGGTTCACGAAGTGCTGAAGGTGATTGCGCCTGCGCTGCGCACGCGCGTGATGCTCTACGACAAGCCGACCCCGATGTTCGAGCAGTTCAACATCGAGAAGGAGATGGAGCGCCTGCTGCGCCGCAAGGTGTGGCTCAAGTCGGGCGGCTACCTCACCATCGACGAGACGGAAGCCTTCACCGCCATCGATGTGAACACAGGCAAGTTCACAGGCAAGACCTCGCTGGCGGAGACCATCCTGAAGACGAACCTCGAAGCAGTGGAGGAGGTGTGTCGCCAGTTGCGCCTGCGCGACATCGGCGGGATTATCGTGGTGGACTTCATCGACATGGGGCGCAAGAGCGACCATCGGCAGGTGATGCAGGCGTTGCAGCGCACGCTCAAGCGCGACCGCGCACGGTTCCGCATCGGGCGCATCAGCTCGCTGGGGCTGGTGGAGCTGACGCGCAAGCGCACGGGCGAATCGGTGACCGAGAGCCTCACGCGCCCCTGTCCGACCTGCCACGGGCGCGGACGCATCCCCGCGCCCGACACCGTGAGCCTGTGGATTGAGCGCGACCTCGCCGCACGCGCCCTCAAAGAGCAAGTAGAGGCATACCTCATCGAGGCGCACCCCAGCGTCGTTGAACACCTCGTCGGCGAGGACGGCGTCAACATCGACCTGCTGGAGCATCAGCTCGAAGTGGGGCTGTTTGCACGCGCCCGACCCGACCTACCCATCGACGAGTACCGCATTCAGGGCGGCGCGCTCGAAACGCTCAAGCGCCAGCACCTGCCCTACAAACTGCTGCAGGTCGTGGAGTGCCAACTGACGCCCTCCGCCATCGACGAGGACGCCAAAGTCGCCTTCACCAAAGACGGCTACCTCATCCTCTGGGAGAGCGAGCCGCCGATGCAGACCATCAACAAGGTCAAAATCAGCGAGGTGCGCCGCTCATTCGCCTTCGCGGAACCCGTCTACGAGGGCAAACTCAAAAAAGCGGAAGTGGTGTAAATCTCTCTGGAGGCTTGAACGATGAGTACGATAGAGTTTCGGCAGATTCAACTGAACCTGAACGCGCCCGTCGGTCCACTGAACGATGTGCGGCGCATGCGCATTATGGACGCCATCGGCGAGGGGTTCAACCCGCAGCCTGTGCCGATTGCAGGCGCGCTCGCGCTGGTGAACCAGATGACGCGCGAGGCAATCTTCCTCAACGAGGCACAGATCCAATACACCAGCGACGGAATGCCCGCGCAGTTCTCGGCGGCGCGCGTGGACGACCTGCTCGGCGCGGTGCGCGATACGCTGCTGCTGGAAGACCGCTTCCCGATGATCCTGCAGGTGATTGCGCACATGGACGCCAACGGCTCCGCATTCGAGCGCACGGTGGAGGCGTTCACGCCCGTCCCGCCCAACACGCTGCGCGGCTACTTCCCCGGCTTGCGCGGGCTGGGGCTGCGCATCACCTTCGAGGAGCTGCCCTACATCTGCGACCTGCGCATCGAGCCGCTGTTCAGCGACCCTGCCTACTTCTTCATCCAGTTCAACGCAGGCTCGCAGCAGACAGCGCAATCGATTGACGCGATTGTGGACGATGTGGCGGACTGGCTCAACCGCCTGCAGGGCGACCTGAACGATGTTATTCAAGAGATTCTGGGCGCGTAGGCAGGAAAGCGACGCCGAGACGCGAACCGAGACGCCGATGCAGGAGATCACCGCCGAGTTCAGCGCAGAGGAGTTAGGCGGCGCACTGCCCGACGAGCCGTTGCGCATCGTGCCGCGCGTCAAGTTCGTCGCCCGCTCCGAAATCGGGCACGCCCGCGAAAACAACGAAGACAAGTTCGACTTCTACGAGCCTGACGAGGCGCCGCTGCTGGCGGCGCGCGGCAGCGTCTACTTGGTGTGCGACGGCATGGGCGGGCACAACGCGGGGCAAATCGCCAGCGAGCTGGCTGCCAAGCAGTTTCTGCACGCCTACTATCATCTCGGCGGCGCGGCGCAGGAGGCGGCGCGACACGCCATCCTGCAGGCGCATCACTACATCGCCGAGATGGCAAGCAAAATCCCCTCGCGCTACGGCATGGGCACGACGCTCACCGCGCTGATTCTCAAGCAAGACGAGGGCGTCTTGGCGCATGTGGGCGACAGCCGCTGCTACCGCCTACGCGCGGACGTCTTCGAGCAACTCTCGCGCGACCATACGCTGGTGGCGCGGCTGGTGGAGCAGGGCATCATCCCCCCCGAACAGGCGAGGTATCACCCCCAGCGGAATGTGATTCGCCAAGCGGTGGGCGTCGCCGACCCGACCGAGCCGCTGGAGCCTGACATCGAGACCTTCGCGCTGCAGGCGGGCGACCTGTATCTGCTCTGCTCCGACGGGCTGACCGACATGGTAGACGACGCGGAGATTGAAGCGATTCTGCGCGACGAGCCGCCCACCCGCGCCGCGTGGCGACTGGTAGACCGCGCCCTTGCCAACGGCGGACGGGATAATGTCACGGTCGTGCTGGTGCAAATCCTTCAGTTGCTGCAGGTATAATCCCGCCGTCTGATGGAGCGGAGGACGGCATCCCCGACAGGCGATTGGGCGGCGCGTTTCCTATGGCTGCTAACGACGCTGGCGCTGATTGCGCTCGCGCTCTATGTCGTCTGGGCAGTGCGCCATGTTATCACGCTCATGCTCGTCTGCGGGGCGATTGCGTATCTGCTGATCCCGTTGGTAGACGGGCTGGCGCGTTGGCGTCCGCGCTGGATTGCGCCGCTGGCGTGGCGCGGGGTCGTGAGCCTTGCCGTGACGCTGGGCTTTCTGACGCTGGTCGGGGTGGCGGTGGTCGCGTTCCTGACGCCGTTTGTGATGGAGGTGCGCGATTTCCTGCGCAATCTGCCCAGTTATGAGGCGCGCATCCGCGCAACCGCCGCCGACTGGCAAGCCGCCTACAACGCTTGGTACGACAGCCTCACCCCGCAGGCGCAGGGGTGGCTGGACAATCAGCGCGAGTCGCTGCTGCGCTCGCTCAGCCGCACGACCGACGACCTACAAGCCACTCTGCAGGGCGCGCTCCAGCAAACGGGGCAACTGGTCAACCTGTTGGTGGAGTTGTTTCTCGTGCCTGTGATTGTGTTCTACCTGCTGTTCGACTCGCATCGGCTCAAGCGGGAGACGCTGCGCTGGGTGCCGCCGCGCTATGTGCGCACCGTGCTGACCTTGATGCAGGAGACGAACCGCGTGATGCGTGGCTACATCGTGGCGCAGCTGATTCTGGGCGTGATTGCGGGGATTGCGACTTGGGTCGGGCTGCAGCTGATGGGCGTGCGCTATGCGGCGACGCTGGCGATGTTCGCGGGGATTGCCCGCGCCATCCCTGTGATTGGTCCCGTGATTGCGGGCGCGCCGATTGTGCTGATCGGGCTGATTCAGGGCGGGCTGCCGCTGGGACTGCAACTGACGCTGTTTGTCACCGCGCTGTTCGTGGTAGAACACAAGATGATCATGCCGAAAATCATCGGCGACCGCGTGGACTTGCATCCCGTGTTGGTGATCATCGTGCTGCTGGTCAGCGGCAAGTTTTTCGGGCTGATGGGCATGTTTTTCGGCGTGCCTGTGGCGGTGATTGTGCGGAATGTGCTGCTTATTCAGGCGCGGCGGGCACGGACGCGCCCCAAAGTGCATCGGCTGGTGGTGTCGGAACTTCCCGAAGACGCCCAGCCGCGCACAGGGACAGGAGGTCAATAGATGGATATTCTGCAGGCGATTTGGCTGGGCATTTTGCAAGGGCTGACCGAGTTTCTGCCGATTTCCAGTTCGGCGCACCTGATTTTGATGCGCTTCTGGTTCGGCTGGGAGATTGGCGACCCACAGACGGAGTTGGTGTTCGATGTGGCGCTGCATGTGGGCACGCTGACGGCGATTGTGGTCTACTTCTGGCGCGACCTGACTCGAATCGCGGGCGCGGCGTTCAGCGCCGACCCCGAACGCGCGATCGACAAGCGGCTGGCGTGGGGCATCGTCGTCGGGTGTATCCCTGCTGCGCTGGTGGGCGCGCTGTTCGAGGATGTCATCGAAGAGGTGTTTCGCACGCAGTACGCAGTCATTGCGGGGCTGCTCATCGGAATCGGGCTGCTGATGGCGGTGGTCGATCGGCTGGGGCGCAAGCAGCGTGCGCTGGAGTCGGTCGGCATCGTGGACGCGCTGCTGATTGGCGTGGCGCAGTCGCTCGCGCTGATTCCTGGCTTCTCGCGGTCGGGCATCACGATGATTGCGGGGCTGATGCTGGGCTTGCAGCGCGAGGCGGCGGCGCGCTTCTCGTTTCTGCTGGCGACGCCGATCACTTTTGGCGCGGCGGTCTGGTCGTTTCGCAACCTGTTCAAGGGGGGCGTGCCTGCCGAGATGCTTGCGCCGATGCTGGCGGGCGGCGCGGCGGCGATGGTGGTCGGCTGGCTCTGTATCGCGTTTCTGATTCGCTACTTGCGCACGCGCTCGCTGATGCCGTTCGTGGTCTACCGTGTTGTGATTGGGCTGGCGACGCTGGGCAAGGTGTTTTGGGGATAGGAGATGCGCGTGCTGATTACAGGCGCAACGGGCTTGCTGGGCGCAGAAATCGTGCGCCAGTGCCGCGCAGCGGGCTGGGAAACGCTGGGCACGGCGCGCACCCCACCGCCCGACAGCGACCTCGCCCCGATGGACATCACCAACCCCGACCAGGTGGCAGCGATTTTCGACGCCTTCCGCCCCGAAGTGGTCGTCCACTGCGCCGCGATGACCCATGTAGACGCCTGCGAGACCGACCCGCAGGAGGCGTACCGTATCAACACCTTCGGCGCGGAGGTCATCGCCGCGCACTGCCAGCGAGTCGGCGCGGTGTGCGTCTACATCTCCACCGACTATGTGTTCGACGGCGCGAAAGGCGCGCCCTACCACGAGTACGACACGCCGAACCCGCTCAGCGTCTACGCGCGTTCCAAGTATCTCGGCGAGGGGGCGGTGCAAGCGTTGTGCTCGCGGCATTATATTGTGCGCGTTGCGTGGCTTTACGGGGTCGGGCGCAAGACCTTCCCGCAGCTCGTGCTGGACGCGGCGCGGCAGGGGCAGTCGCCGACGGTGATCGCCGACCAAATCGGCTCGCCGACCTATGTCGCCGATGTCGCCGACAGGCTCCTGCGGCTGGTGCAGACCGACTGCTACGGCGTGTACCACCTAACGAACCCGCCGCCTGTGTCACGCTACGAGTTCGCCTGTGCGCTGTTGGAGGCGGCGGGGCTATCGGTACAGCCGACGCCGTTGCCGATGGCGCAGTGGCAGACGCCTGCGCCGCGCCCTGCCTATTCCGCGCTCACCTCGTGGCGGCTGCCGTGGGCGGGCGTCCCGCCGATGCCCGACTGGCGCGACGCAATGCGCCGATTCCTGCACGCGCTCGGTCAGGTATCCTCATAGCCGATGCAGACCCCGCTGACACGCAACCTGATTGTGTACGCCGAGAACCTGAGTTATATGCGCACGCTGCCCGACGGCGCGTTTCGGCTGATTTACATCGACCCGCCGTTCAACACGGGCAAGGTGCAGCAGCGCGCCCGCATGCGCGTCGTCGCCAGCGAGCAGGGTGTGCGCGTTGGCTTCGGCGACCGACGGTATCAGGTGCAACTTTACGACTCGCCCGCCTATCGGGACGCCTACGAGGACTACTTGGGCTTTCTGGAGCCGCGCCTGCGCGAGGCGTACCGCCTGCTGACCCCTGACGGCTCGCTTTTTGTGCATCTGGACTACCGCGAGGCGCACTATGTGAAGGTGCTGCTGGACACCATCTTCGGGCGCGAGGGCTTCATGAACGAGATTATCTGGGCGTATGACTACGGCGGACGGAGCAAGCGTCGCTGGCCCGCCAAGCACGATACCATCTTCTGGTACGCGAAAGACCCCGGGAACTATGTGTTCGACTACGAGGCAATTGACCGCATTCCATATATGGCGCCGAGTCTGGTGGGCGCGGAGAAGGCGCAGCGGGGCAAGACGCCGACCGATGTGTGGTGGCTAACAATTGTTCCCACCAACAGCAAAGAGAAGACGGGCTACCCGACGCAGAAACCGCTGAAGTTGCTGGAGCGCATCGTGCGCGTGCATAGCGCGGTGGGCGACTGGGTGCTGGACTTTTTCGCGGGCAGCGGCGCCACGGGCGAGGCAGCGGCGCGTCTGGGACGACGCTTCGTGCTGATTGACAACCACCCCGACGCAATACGGATTATGGCGGAGCGACTGGCGTTTGCGGGGGTAGAGGTTGTGGGGCTGAGCGAGGCAGCAGGGTAGCGCGCCTACCCGCTTTTGACAGGCTCCAGCACCGCGCCGAACTTGCGCTGCCGCTGCTGGTAGTCCATAATCGCCTCGATCAGATGCTCCATCGTGAAGTCGGGCCACAGCACGGGCGTGATATACAGTTCGGTGTAGGCGGTCTGCCAGAGCAGGAAGTTGCTGGTGCGCCGTTCGCCCGCCGTGCGGATGAGCAGGTCGGGGTCGGGCAGGTCAGGCTGATAGAGGAACGCCTGCACGGTCGCCTCGTCGATGGCGTCGGGGTCAAGGCGTCCCGCTTGCACTTCGCGGGCAATCGCGCGCACAGCGTCCACAATCTCGGCGCGCCCGCCGTAGTTGATGGCTAAGTGCAAGATGATGCGCCGATTGTGCGCCGTGAGTTGCTCCGCGCGGCGCAGTATCACTTGCAACTCAGGCGCGAGTTCGTCGATGCGCCCGCTGAAGCGGATTTGCACCCCGTTGCGCATCATCACGGGCAGCTCCTCGCGGGCGGAGCGCTCCAGCAGGCGCATCAGACCCTGCACCTCCTCTTGGGGGCGTCGCCAATTCTCGGTGCTGAAGGTATACAGCGACAGCGCGTCGATGCCCAGTTCGGCGCAGCCCAGCACCATACGGCGCACGGTGCTGTGCCCGTTGGCGTGCCCGACGAGTCGGTGCAGCCCGCGCGCCCGCGCCCAGCGCCCGTTGCCGTCCATAATCATCGCGATATGGCGGGGCAGGCGCGTCAAGTCCACCCCGCGTCGCGCCGCCTCCAGCCGCCAATCGGTCGCCTGCATGCCCGCGCCCTCAGACCTCCATCAACTCGGCGTCCTTCGCCTTCTGGATGTGGTCAATCTCGTCGATATACTTGTGCGTGAGTTTCTCCATCTGCTGCTCGTAGCGTTTGAGGTCGTCTTCGGAGATTTGTTTGTTTTTCTGCAGTTGGCGCAGGTGTTCGTGCAGGTCGCGGCGGATGTTGCGTATGGCGACGCGCCCCTCTTCCGCGCGTTTATGCACCTGCTTGATGAGGTCTTTGCGTCGCTCTTCGGTCAGCGGGGGCAGTGTGATGCGCAGCGTGCGCCCGTCGCTGACAGGATTCACGCCCAAGTCCGATTTCTGAATGGCTTTCTCGATCGCGGGCACGGCAGACTGATCCCACGGCTGAATCAGCAGTTGGCGCGGCTCAGGCACGGTAATCGACGCCAAGTGCTGCAGTTGCATCGGCGTGCCGTGGTAGTCGACCATGATGCGTTCGACCATCGCGGGGTTCGCGCGCCCTGTGCGGTAGCCCGCGAGGTCTTGCTTGAGGTGTTCGATGGCGTGCTTCATGCGCGCCTCTGCATCTTTGAAGAGCGCGTCAGGCGTCATCGATGTGTTCGGTTCGTGTTTGGACATACTCATACCTCCTTCAGTTCAGTATGGCGCACCGTTGTACCGATGGGTTCGCCCAAAGCGATTCGGCGCAGGTTGCCTGGCTCCCAGATGTTGAAGACGACGACCTCCATCGTGCGTTCCATGCAGAGCGTGAAGGCAGTCAGATCCATCACGCGCAGTTGGCGTTGGAGGGCGTCTTCGAACGAGAGGGTCTCGAACTTGACGGCATCGGGGTGCTTGCGCGGGTCGCGGTCGTAGACGCCGTCCACATTGGTGGCTTTGAGCAGCGCGTCGGCGTTGAGTTCCACGGCGCGCAGGGCAGCGGCGGTGTCGGTCGTGAAGAACGGGTTGCCCGTGCCTGCTGCCAGAATCACGACGCGCCCTTTTTCGAGGTGGCGAATGGCGCGTCGGCGGATGAACGGCTCGGCGACCGCCTGCATCGCGATTGCCGACTGCACGCGCGTGTCCACCCCGCGCCGTTCGATAGCGGCTTGCAGCGCGAGCGCGTTAATCACCGTCGCCAGCATGCCCATGTAGTCGGCGGTGGCGTGTTCGATGCCTGTAGAGGCAATCGTCGCGCCGCGCACGATGTTCCCACCGCCGACCACCACAGCGGTCTGCACGCCCAACTGGTGAACGGCAATCACCTCGCGTGCGAGGTAATCGATCGCGTCGGGGTTCAAGCCGACGCCTTGCTCGCCTGCGAACGCCTCCCCGCTGAGTTTGATCAGCACGCGCCGCCAGCGCGGCGACGATTCGGAGCCTGTCATGCCAGCGGAAAGTATACCCGCCCGCGCCGATTGACCCAAATCCCGCAACCCTACGGTACAGAATCGCCCCCCAGAATGGCAGAATCTCCCATAGCCCAGACGGGGAGGTGGAACGGAATGTTCTCGGCAATCGCGATTGCGCTTGCTGTAGCGTGCGTTGTTGGGGCGTACAGCCTGCTCCGCGACGCCTTAGACGAAGTGTGGTAGCGACTTCACAGCGGCGCGACCCAGATGAGTTGCGCCAGTTGTGTGTCCACAGCGATGGTGGACATACCGACCCGCACAGCGTAGGTCGGGAAGCGTTGCAGCAAGTAGACCGTTGCGCCGGGCACGATGCCCAGCGCGCTGAGTTTGCGCCAGTGCCCATCGTGGTCATGGACGACCCGCACGATGCGCGCCTGGCGTCCTGTCGGGAGGTGGGTCAAGGGGACGGCGTCTCGTGCGTTGTCCCCGCTCGCTTCCGTCGTGCCCAGTTCACTAAGTTTCGGATCCATCGCGGTTCTTGGGGTTGCTCATAGCCACAGTGGGGGCATTTGACCAGTCGGCAGCCGCCGAACGCTGCGCAGCCCCGACACGCCTTCTCAATCCCCGCCTCGGTCAACTCGCGCCCGCAGAAACTGCACCTCATCCGATGCTCACCCCCCACATGCCCAGCGCGCGGCTCAGCAGGAACCCTGCGCCGAAGGCGACCGTGACGGCAATCGCGAACATCGCCAGCGCGGTCTTCCAGCCCCGCTCGCGAATCGTCACCAGAAACTGCGCCACGCACGGCACAAACAGCGTCAGCACCACCGCCGTAATCAGCATTTCGTTGCCCGTCAGCAGTCCCTTCTCGTGCAGGTCGTACAGCCCCGCCGCGCCGTAATCCCGTCGGAAGAAGCCGAACAGGAACGCCACGCTCGCCTCCGCAGGTAGGCTCAACGCGCGGGTCAGCGGCGTCAGCACGCGCAACACCAAGTCGAACAGCCCCGTCAACTGCCCCACCCAAATCAGCACGCTCGCAATCAGGAACAGCGGCAGCACCTCCAGAAAGTACCACTGCAGGCGCGCCAGCGTCTTCAACAGCACATTCGACAGGCTCGGCAGGCGCATGGGCGGGATTTCCATATAGAATGGAGTCGCGCGTCCGGGCAGCACCTGCGCTGCCAGCCAGCCCGCCAGCAGGAACACGCCCGCAATCACGCCCGCCCAAATCGCCAGCCCCAGCGGGTACGCCGCCAGCAACGCCAGCACCACGCCCAACTGCGCCGAACAGGGAATCGTCAGCGTCAGCAGCAGCGTCGTAATCACCCGCTCGCGTCGCGTCTCCAGCACGCGCGTGACCACCGTCGCCATCGTGTCGCACCCAAAGCCCAGCACAATCGGGATCACCGCCCGCCCGTTCAGCCCCAACGCCTTGAACGCGCGGTCAATCAGCATCGCCAAGCGCGGCAGGTAGCCCGTGTCCTCCAGCAGCGCGAACACCAGAAAGAAGAAGGTCACAATAGGCAGAATCAGCGCAATCGCATAGGTCACGCCCAGCGTCCACACGCCGTACTCGCCCACGAAAAGTTCCTGAATCGGCTGCCAGGGCACTACCGCCCGCACGACGCGCTCCACGAACGGGTTGATGTATTCGCCGAACAGGTTTTCTTCGATGAGACCGACGACCGTGCCCGCGCCGAACACGCCCACGAACTGGTACAGCCCGAAGTACAGCACCAGCGCGAGAATGGGAAAGCCCGTCCACGGGTTCATGCACAGCCAGCCGACCCACTCGGCGAGGGTGTTAGGGCGCGGCGGGGCGGTGGTTTGGGTTACCTGCGCGGCGAGTTGCTGGCTCCACTGCTGGCGGTGGTGTTCGATTTGCCATGCCAGCGATGTCTCGCCTGCGCGTTCCAGTTGCTCTTTGATGATGCGGATAGCGTCCAGCGCGGCGGGCGTCTCCTGCGCCTGCACCTCGTCCCAGATTTCGGGGTCGTCCTGCAGCAACAGCAGGGCAAGCGTGCGCTGGCTTAGCGGGTAGTCGCCGCGCAGATGCTCGCTGATTGCGGCAATCGCTTGCTCAATCGCGGTGGGATAGGTCGGCGGCGGTGAGACGCTCATAGATTAACTCCTTCAGCGCGTCGATGCCATGCCCCGTGAGGCAGACCGTCGGCGCGACGGGCGCGCCTAACTGCTGCTGGAGAGCGTCCACTTGGATGCTCAGCCCCGCGCGCTCCAGCTCGTCCATCATGTTCAGCACCAGGATCACGGGCGCGCCCGCCTCCATCAGTTGCACGGTCAGGGGCAGCATGCGGGCGAGGTTTTTGGCGTCTACTACATGCAGCACCAAGTCGGGTCGGTCGCGCAACAAGATGCGCCGCGCCACGCGCTCCTCGTCCGTAATCGGCGTCAGCGAATACATGCCCGGCGAATCGATAATCGTGAACTCGCGCCCGCGATAGCGCATCGTCCCACGCGCGACTTCGACCGTCGTGCCCGGATAGTTGGAGACCGTCACATAGCGTCCTGTCAGTTTGTGAAACAGCACGCTCTTGCCCACATTCGGGTTGCCCACAATCAGAACGGTGGGCGTGCGGTTCGGGTGCGCCTGCCTGCGCATCGGCTCTGCTAAGGCTCCTGTCGCCATTTTCTATAAGGATACCCTTTAGCGTGGCTAAATATCAAGGGGGGCATCCGCGGCAGCACAGAGTATACTAAAGGATGATGAAACCCCAGTCGCTGGTCGCCGTGCCAGAGTTCAAAAAAAAACAGCAGTTGATGACCCCTTCCTTAAGGTTCCCCCTGCTCGCAGGGGGAACCGAACCCGTGCGCGGCGCGGTTCCCCTCGCGAAGCGGGGGGAACCTACGCTTAAGGGGATAGGTTTTTTGCGGGCGTGCCTGCTCACGGCGTTGCCAAGCAGCGCATCTCTGCCGCCATGCGAGCGAGACGCCCGCAATGTCAACCGCGCGAGGAAAAACCTACCCCTTTAAGGGGAACCTACGGAGGGGGGAAATTGTAAACTTCGCACACGCGGTTGGTATCATATGACGAAGGTACTTACCTTTCGATGGCAGGAAGCCGAACGCGCAGGGCGAACCGTTTTCCTTGTGCGAATTTGTGTCTTGAAGGTTCTCGCAGGGCTGACGGCGGCGGCGATACTCATGCAACCGACCCCATCCCAGCCCTCCCGACACGCGGGGCAGGAGTCTGATTCATGGCAACCCATCCCCTTCAACTCGACCGACTGGCAGCGCGACGGCGCGCCGACCTACCGCGTCGAGGAGGGCATACTCATCTTCGACGGCGACGGGCGCGGACAGCTGATGACCCAACGCACTTACAGCGACTTCGAACTGCAGGTGGAGTTCCGCACCAGCGCGGGCGCGAACAACGGGATTGCCCTCCGCGCGCCGCTCGGCTTCCAAGCGTCGCGCTACGGGATGGAGATTCAGATTCTGGACGACGGCGCGCAGGTGCAGCCCGACAAGCGGCGCATCTGCGGCGCGATTTACGGACTGTACCCCGCCGCCAAACGCGCCGTGCGCCCCGCAGGGCAGTGGAACACGATTCACATCCGCTGCATAGGTCGACGCGTGCAGGTGACTCTCAACGGCGAGCGCGTCGTGGACGCCGACCTGAACGCGATTCGCGACCGCGAGCAACTGCGCGAGCGACCGGGCTTCCTGCGCGAATCGGGGCACATCGGCTTCATCCAGCACAACGGGCGCGTGGAGTTCCGCAACCTGCGTATCCGCGAGTTGCCCGCGACGCGCCCGCCCAATCAGCCGCCCGACGGCTTCATCGCGCTGTTCAACGGGCGCGACCTGTCGGGCTGGCAGAGTTGGTACGCCGACCCGCCCGACATCGCCCGCATGTCCGCCGACGAACGCCAACAGGCGCAAACACGCGCCAACGCGCAGCACCTACGGCACTGGCGGGTGCAAGACGGCGAACTCGTCTTCGACGGGCAGGGCGTGCATCTCATCACCGAGAAGCCCTACGGCGACTTCGAACTGTGGCTGGACTGGCAGATTGAAGCGGGCGGCGACAGCGGGATCTACCTGCGCGACACGCCCCAAGTGCAAATCTGGGACAACCCCGACGGCTCAGGCGGACTCTACAACAACGAACAGCACCCCAACCGCCCGCGCGTCAAGGCAGACCGTCCGCCAGGGCAGTGGAACCGATTCCGTATCCTGATGCTGGGCGAGCGCGTCACGGTGTGGCTGAACGAGACGCTGGTCGTTCACGATGTGCCGCTGGAGAACTACTGGGACAGGCGCGCGCCCCTGCCCGCTTCGGGGCATATCTGGCTGCAGGCGCACGGCACGCCCCTGCGCTTCCGCAACATCTTTATCCGACCACTCTGACGCGCCTGCTCTCGACGCGCAACTTGCCCTGCACAAACAGCCGTATCGCCTCGATGTAGGTCTCGTGTTCGACGGGCAGCACGCGCGCGGCGAGCGTTTCGGGCGTGTCGTCGTCCAGAATCGGCGCGCACCGCTGCAGGATGATGGGTCCCGTGTCGTACCCCTCGTCCACGAAATGCACCGTGCAGCCCGTGATTTTCATCCCGCTGTCTATGGCGGCTTGGTGAACCTTCAGCCCGTACATGCCCTTGCCGCCGAACAGGGGCAGCAGTGCGGGGTGGATGTTCATGATGCGCATCGGGTACGCCTGCACCACTTGGGCGGGCAGCAGGCGCATGTAGCCCGCGAGGCAAATCAGGTCGGGCTGCGCTTTCTGCAGCACCCACAGCAGCGCGTCGCCGTACATGTCGGGGTCGGGAAACTCGCGCGGGTTCACGACGGCAGTGGAGACGCCCAGCGCGTGCGCTTTCTGCAGGGCGGGCGCGTCATCCCGTGCGCCCACCACCGCGACCACCGCGCTGTCGGGGATGCGCCCGTCGCGGCACGCCTCGATAATCGCCTGCATGTTGCTCCCACGCGACGGACCCGACACCAAGATTGCGATTCGGCTCATCGGTTCACCACCCAGAGTGCAACGGCGTGCGCCAGCGTGCGCGTGTGCGTGATGCTCACCAGCAGTTGCCCCTCGCCGACCGCTTGTGCGCTCGCGCCGTGCAGGTGAACGATGGGCTTGCCGTTGGCGTCGGGCAGAATCTCCACCTCCTGCCAGCGCAGGGGTCGCCCGACGGCTTTGGCGATGGCTTCCTTGGCGCACCACCTGCCCGCGATGTGCTGCGCTGGGTTCGCGCGGCGGCTTTGGCAGTAGGTGCGCTCGGCGGGCGTGAGGATCCGCTCAATAAAGCGCGGCTGACGGGCGCACACCCCCGCGATACGCGCAATCTCTACCATGTCTGTGCCGACGCCGCGAATCATGGCTGGGGCTGCGGGACGGGCACGGACGGCGCAGTCCATAGGGTCTGGTCGTTCGCGTCCACGAACATGATTCGCGCGTTGCCCTCGCGATCGAGCAGGATCCACGCGCGCGGCTTGCCTTTCGAATCGTACAGAAACAGCGCAGGCTCGCCGAAGGGCATGCCCAACTCGGCGCGCAGGTTGCCCTCTTGGTCGAACAGGCGGAATCGGCGGGCGTCGACGCTTTCGGCGATGCGCGGGCGACGCTGCGCCTCGCGCGCCTCCATCAGCGCAACGCCGCTGAGAAACCCAAACAGCGCGACAATCGCTATAAGCACCAGAGTCTGAGCCAGTCGCATACGGTTGCCTCCCTCACTAAAGACGCGCAGGCGCGCTGCAGGGTACACGCGCCCGCGCAGGGGATTATACCGCGTGAGGTATCCTTTGGGCGGTGGAGCGACCCAGTTGGGACGAATATTTTATGCAGATTGCGCATATGGTGGCGACGCGGGCGACCTGTCCGCGGCGCAGCGTCGGCGCAGTGATTGTGCTGGACAAGCGGATACTGGCGACGGGCTACAACGGCGCGCCGATTGGACTGGCGCACTGCACGGAGGTGGGCTGCCACATCGTGGCGGGGCACTGCATCCGCGCGCTGCACGCCGAGCAGAACGCGATTCTGCAAGCCGCGCTGAACGGCGTCTCCACGCGCGGCGCGACCATCTATGTCACCTGCCAACCGTGCAACCACTGCGCGAAGATGATTATCAACGCGGGCATCCAGCGCGTGGTGTTCGAGGGCGACTACCCCGACGAGTTCGCGCTGGAGCTGTTTGCGGAGGCGGGCGTGCAGTTGTGTCGCTACAAAGCGGGCGTGGTCACGGAGGTTGACCTCGCGCCGTTCCGACCGAAGCGATGAAGACCATCACGGTTGTGTTTCTGCTGGCGTTGGCGACGACCTACCTGATGACCCCGTGGGTGCGCAGGTTGGCGATACGGGCGGGCGCGCTGGACATGCCCGACGCGCGGCGCGTGCATACCGAGCCGATCCCGCGCTGGGGCGGGCTGGCGATTTACATCGGCGTGGCGGTCGGGATGCTGGCGGGACTGGCGCGGCTGTATCTGCTTGCCCCCTCCGACTCGGTGTTTCTGGGGCGCGCGCTGCAGTTTCTCGGCTTGCTGCTGGTCGGCACGGGCGTGCTGGTGGTCGGCATGCTGGACGACCGCAAGCAGTTTTCCGCGCTAATTCAGATGGGCGCGCTGCTGCTGGCGGGGCTGGTGGTGCAACTGTTCGGGGTGCAGATTGAGGGCTTCGCCGCGCCGATTGGCGGCAAGTTCAGCGAGGCGCGCTGGATCCCACTGGGCGCGTGGGCGATCCCAATTACCGCGCTGTGGATCTTCGTGGTCAGCAAGACGATGGACACCATCGACGGGCTGGATGGGCTGGCGGCGGGGGTCAGCGCGATTGCCGCCTTCACGCTCGCGCTGATGGCGCTGCAGGCGGCAGACCTGCTCGACCAGCCGTACCCGAACTGGCTGATTGCGATTACGGCGGCGGCGATTGCAGGCGCGGCGGGCGGGTTCCTGCGCTACAACTTCAACCCTGCGCGAATATTCATGGGCACGGGTGGCGCGCAGTTTCTGGGCTTTATGCTGGGCGGGCTGTCGGTGATCGGCGCGTTCAAGACGGCGACCGCGTTCGCGATACTGATTCCCGTGCTGGTGTTCGGGCTGCCCTTTCTGGACGCTGGGCTGGCGGTGGCGCGTCGCCTACTCAGCGGGCAGCCCATCCACAAGCCCGACAAAAAGCACATCCATCACCAACTGCTGGAGCGCGGGCTGAACCAGCGGCAGACGGTGCTGATTTTGTACGGCATCGCGGCGGCGATGGCGGTGGTCGCGCTGATTCTGTTCCGCAAGGCGATGGGGTAGGCGGCGCAGCAGGGGGTATAATCCCGACGCTATGCGCAAGCGTCGTCGAAAGCCGTTCCAACGCTATTTCACGGTCGCCGAAGCGAACGCGCTGGTGCCCGACCTCAGCATCAAACTGCTGCGCCTGCAGGCGATGCTCCGACGCCTGCGCGAGGAGTACGGCGAGAAGGAGACCGAACTGTTCCAACGCGCCCAGAGCAACGGCAAACACCCCGAATGGGAAGCGTCCGAGATTGCCCCCGAAATCCACAAAGCGGTCGACGAACTGCACTCGATGGGCGTGCTGCTGCGCGATATCGAGCAGGGGATTGTGGACTTCCCGCACTTGCGCAACGGGCGCGAGGTGCTGCTGTGCTGGCGGCTGGGCGAGAAGCGCGTGCAGTATTACCATGAACTGGACACGGGCTTCCGCGAGCGCAAACCGCTCTGGGAGGACGAGTGATGCTGTGCGTGCGGGCGCCCGGGCGCGTGAACCTCATCGGCGAGCATACCGACTACAACGACGGCTATGTGCTGCCTGTGGCGATTAGCCTCGAAACGCGCGTGTACGCCCAGCCGCGCACCGACGCCCTGTGCCACATCTACTCCGAGACGCTGGACGAGCAGCATGTGCTGAATCTTGCTGACCTGCCGCCGCCGGAGCAGTTACCCGACGGGTTTATCCGCTATGTGGCGGGCGTGGCGGCGATGCTGCAACAGCATGCGGGGCGCACACTTACGGGCGTGGACGCGGCTATTTGCAGCGGGTTGCCGCTGGGCGCAGGGCTGAGTTCGTCCGCCGCGCTGGAGGCGGCGTTCGCCGTGCTGTGGGACGCGCTCGATGACCTGCGCCTGGAGCGGCTGACGCTGGCGCGTCTGTGCCAGCAGGCGGAGCATCGCTACGCGGGCGTGCGCTGCGGGCTGATGGATCAGGCGGCGAGCCTGCTGGGGCAGGCAGGGCGCGCGCTCTTTCTGGACACGCGCACGCAGGCGATACAGCATGTGCCTCTCCCGCCCGACTGGGCAATCGTGGTCGCCGACACGGGCAAGCCGCGCGCCCTCGCCGAATCGGACTACAACCTGCGCCGCGCCCAGTGCGAGCAGGCGGTGGTCGCGCTGCAGGGCGTTCTGGGCGAGGCGGTCGTCGCGCTGCGCGATGTGAGCCCCGAACAGGGCGCGCTGTACCTGCCGCTGCTGGAAGAGCCTGCGCGTCGGCGGGCGCGCCATGTGGTCGGCGAGAACGCCCGCGTGCTGGCGTTCCTGACCGCGCTGCGCCATGCGGACACGGCGCAAGTGCGCGCGCTGATGCTGGCGTCGCACGCCTCGTTGCGCGACGACTACGAAGTCAGTTGCGCCGAGTTGGACGCGATGGTGGAGGCGTGCCTGCAGGCAGGCGCAATCGGCGCGCGGATGACAGGCGCGGGCTTCGGCGGCGCGTGCCTCGCGCTGGTCGAACGCGCCCACCTGGAACGCTTCCTGACGGACGCCGAGCGGCGCTATCGCGCCCGCGCCGCCTACGAACCGCGCTTCTACGCCTGCGACGCGGCAGCAGGCGCAAGCCTCTGCCCAGTAGAGATTTAGTACCAATCGTGCGTTCAGAGTTTATGATTCCCACCTCCTTGAGGTTCCCCCCGCTTCGCGAGGGGAACCGCGCACAGGTTCGGTTCCCCCTGCTCGCAGGGAGAACCGGCAGGATGGGGTCGCAATTACCGCTTTTACGAACTTTGGTTGTGCAATTGGTACAAGAGTGTCGCACAGGGTACAATTCCCGTTACTATGCGCCCCAAACCTGTGCTGGCGATTGTCGGACGCCCCAATGTCGGCAAATCCACGCTGTTCAACCGCCTGATTGGGCAGCGCGTGGCAATCGTGGAGGACACCCCAGGCGTCACGCGCGACCGTTTGTACGGCGAGGGCGAGTGGCTGGGGCAGCCGTTCGTGGTCATCGACACGGGCGGCATCCTGTTCGGCGAGGACGACCCGCTGATCGAGCAGGTGCGCGTGCAGGCGCAGGTGGCGATGCACGAGGCAGACTGCGTCCTGTTTCTGGTGGACGCCCGCGACGGGCTGACCCCCGCCGACGAGGAGGTCGCCGACCTGCTGCGGCGCGGGGGCAAGCCGACCCTACTGCTGGTCAACAAGGCGGACAACCCGCAACAGTGGGAGAGCCAACGCGCCGAGTTCTTCGCGCTGGGACTGGGCGAGCCTATCCCCATCTCGTCGATTCACGGGCACAACATCGCCGAGGTGCTGGAGCGCGCCTTCGAGCATCTGCAGGCGCAGCCCGAGCCCGAATCGGACGAGGAACCCGCCGACGAACCCATCAAAATCGCCATCGTCGGTCGCCCGAATGTCGGCAAGTCGTCGCTGCTGAACGCCATCTTGGGCGAGCCGCGCGCGATTGTGAGCGAAATCGCGGGCACAACACGCGACACGCTGGACACTCCCTTCACTTGGAAGGGGCAGCCCGTCGTGCTGATTGACACCGCGGGCATCAAGCGCCCCGGCAAGGTGCAGCGGTCGCTGGAATACTACGCGCAGATGCGCGCCGAACGCGCCATGCAACGCGCCGATGTCGCGGTGGTGGTCATCGACGCGACGGAGGGCGTCACGCACAACGATCGGCGAATCGCGCAACTGGCGGCGAACGCAGGGCGCGCCCTCGTGTGGGCGGTCAACAAGTGGGACCTCAAAGAGCCGCCCGACGGCAACCTGCAGCAGAACACCCCACTCAAAAAGGACTTCGCCCGAATCATCCAGCAAGAGGTCAAGTGGCTGGACTATGTGCCGTTTGTGTTCCTCTCGGCGTTGGCGGGCGCGGGCATCGAACGGCTGCTGGACACCTGCATGGCGGTCGCCGACTTCCACTGCATGCGCGTCGGCACGGGCGAACTGAACCGCCTGCTGCAGGAGTGGCTGTTCGAGCGTCCCTACACGCGCAAGGGCAAGACGCTGAAGATTTACTACGCGACGATGGCGAGCGTGCGCCCGCCGACGATTGTGCTGTTCGTGAACGACCCCGAGATTGTGCATTTCTCGTACCTGCGCTACTTGGAGAACCAGTTGCGCAAGCGGTACGAATACACGGGCGCGCCCATCCGCTGGGTGGTGCGCGCGGCGCACGAGGAGCGGGAGAAGTAGCCCCCCATCAGGTATACTTTTCTGTGATGACGCGCAAGCGAGGCGTGGTGCTACTCGCGATGAGTGGGGGCGTGGACAGTTCCGTGGCGGCGGCGATTCTGCAGAAG
>ENA-ORXB01000692-ORXB01000692.1-sediment-metagenome-genome-assembly--contig:-NODE-692-length-57379-cov-8.130292_pt1 | contig 57379 bp, 59 predicted proteins | sample MGYA00237863_ERZ511475 | MGnify/ENA primary metagenome ERZ511475 (study PRJEB26305, sample SAMN06343858) | sediment metagenome | isolation source: hot spring sediment | place: Canada: British Columbia... | reverse complement strand
CGTAGGAGTCTGGGCCGTGTCTCAGTCCCAGTGTGGCCGACCACCCTCTCAGGCCGGCTACCCATCGTCGCCTTGGTAGGCCGTTACCCCACCAACAAGCTAATGGGACGCGGACCCATCCGTAAGCGGGAGCTTGAAACCAGAGGCCCCCTTTCCTCCCCCGAGGATGCCCCCCAGGGAGCGTATCCGGTATTAGCACCAGTTTCCCGGTGTTATCCCGGCCTTACGGGTAGGTTATCCACGCGTTACTCACCCGTCCGCCGCTAACCGGACACCGGTCCGAAAACCAACACCCGGTCCGCACGACTTGCATGTGTTAGGCACGCCGCCAGCGTTCGTCCTGAGCCAGGATCAAACCCTCCACAAAATCTACGGCCGCGTCACTGTTCAGTTTTCAAAGACCGCTCCACGACAAACGCAATGTCAATTTTAGCATTTGCCTGCTTATCTTGTCAACGGCCAGTTTCTGCTGTTCGTGCTCTTTGATAACGCCGCTATCGTTGCGGCAAACTTAAATATAGCACAGAGATTTAACGGTGTCAAGGACAACCGGCCGCCGGGTAACCACCGGCAATCGCTTGTACTGTACAGGCGAGCCCCTCGCGGAGGCTCACCTGCGGCACCCATCCCAGTTCCCGGCGGGCCCTGGTGATCTCAAGGTAAATTTTGCTTAATTCGCCCGGACGGGGCGGAGCGTACGCGGGCCGGCCCGTATACCCCGTGATCTCCGCAAGTATGGCAAACAACGCGTTGACCGAGGTCCCCTGGCCCGTGCCGATGTTGTACGCCCAACTGTCGATAGACGACGGCGTCCCACTGCGCGCCAGCTTTTCCAGGGCGAGGAGGTTGGCACGCACCACGTCGCCGACATACACGTAATCGCGCAGTTGTTTCCCGTCGCCGTAAACGGTGGGCGTTTCCCGGCGCAGCATCTTCTGGCCGAAAATGGCAACCACCCCCGCCTCGCCGCTGGGGTCCTGCCGTGGCCCGTAGACGTTCGCGTAACGGAGCGCGATGTAAGGCAACCCGTGCACCCGGGCAAAGCAGTAAAGGTAGTATTCGGAACAGAGCTTGCTCACGCCGTACGGCGACAGCGGCCCCTTCGGATAGTGCTCCGGCACCGGCAGTTCTTCCGGCTCTCCGTAGACCACGCCCCCGGAGGAGGCAAAGATCACGCCCTGCACCCCGTACCGCAGGCTGTTTTCCAGGACGTTGAGCAAGCCCTGGATGTTTATCCGCGCGTCCTCGCCGGGGGCCGCCACCGAACGCCGCACGTTGATCTGGGCCGCGTGGTGGTTTACGATCTCGATCTTTTCCGCGCGGAAAACCTCGGCCAGTTCGGGGGCGCAGATATCGAGCTGGTAGAACTTTGCCGCCGGGTTGATATTCTCCCGCCTGCCCGCGCTGAGGTTGTCCACCACAACGACATCGTGACCTGCAGCAATCAGCGCGTCCACCACGTGGGAGCCGATGAATCCCGCTCCCCCGGTTACCAGAATGCGCATCGGCCCACCTCCAGTTTTTATCCCTCTTCACGCGGGCGCATCAATGGGAAGAGAATCACGTCGCGGATGGAAGGAGAGTCGGTAAGCAGCATGACCAGGCGGTCGATGCCAATGCCCAGCCCGCCGGCGGGAGGCATGCCGTACTCCAGGGCGGTGATAAAGTCTTCGTCCATCGCGTGCGCCTCCTCGTCCCCGGCACGCCGCTTCTCCGATTGGGCCAGGAAGCGCTCGTACTGGTCAAGCGGGTCGTTGAGCTCGGAAAAGGCGTTGGCAATTTCCCAGCCGTTAATGAACAGCTCAAAGCGGTAGGTCAGCCGGGGATCATCCGGCTTTTTCTTGGCCAGGGGAGAAATATCGAGCGGGTAGTCCAGGATAAACGCCGGCTGCACCAGGGCAGGCTGGACCTTTTCTTCGAAGGCCAGGTTGACCGCCTCCCCCCAGGAAAGGTGTCCTTCCGCCTCCATGCCCAGGCCGCGTACAGCGTTGCGCGCCTCCTGCGCGTCCAGGGCCGCAAAATCAATACCTGTACGCTGCCTTACGGCTTCCAGCATTGTCAGCCGCGGCCACGGCGGCGTGAAGTTGATCTCCGTCCCCTGGTACGTAACGCTGGGCGTCTCCAGAACGGTGGTCACCACGTGGAAAAGCAACTCTTCGGTAAGGCGCATCATATCGGTGTAGTCGGCATAGGCCTGGTAAAGCTCGAGCATCGTAAACTCGGGGTTGTGCCGCGTGGATATGCCCTCGTTGCGAAAGTTGCGGTTAATCTCGTATACCTTTTCAAAGCCCCCCACCAGAAGCCTTTTCAGGTACAACTCCGGGGCGATGCGCAGGTAGAGTTGCATGTCGAGCGCGTTATGGTAAGTGATGAACGGCCGTGCGGCGGCACCCCCTGCGATGGGCTGCATCATGGGGGTCTCCACTTCCAGAAAGCCTCGCTCGTTAAGGAAGGATCTGATAGCGCGCAGGATACGCGTGCGGGTAACAAAAACCTCCCTTACCGCGGGATTGGCAATCAGGTCAAGATAGCGCTGGCGATACCTGAGTTCCACGTCCTTGAGACCGTGCCACTTTTCAGGTAGAGCCCGCAGGGACTTGGCCAGGAGGGTGAAGCTGGCAACGTCCACCGTTACCTCGCCCATCCGGGTTTTGAAAACGGTGCCTTCAACCCCGACAATATCGCCAATGTCAAGCTTCTTGAAGAGTTCGTAGGCCTGCTCGCCGACGCCGTCAAGGCGAAAGTAGAGCTGTATTTTCCCGGAACCATCCATCAGATCGGCAAACGTCGCCTTGCCGTGCCCGCGCCGGGCCACAAGCCTGCCGGCCAGGCGCACGCGGCTGCCATCAAGACCGGCAAAATGGTTCTTCAATTCGGCCGCCAGGTGGGTACGCTCATATCTTCCGCCGTAAGGTTCTATGCCCTGGGCACGCAACTCGGCGAGTTTTTCGCGACGTACTTTAAATAGTTCCCTTGCTTCGTCCTCGCCTATCACCGACACCCGGTTCCCGGCCCCCTTCTTAATTCCCTACACCGTCAGGTCGCAAAATGTCGTTAATGCGGTAGCGCAGGATGCCCATCGGGACCTTGACTTCCACGATGTCGCCCTTCTTCTGCCCCAGGAGAGCACGCCCCACAGGCGATTCGTACGAGATTCTATTGGCGCTGGGGTCGGCCTCCATCGAACCGACGATGGTGTACTCGAACGCCTCCCCCTGGTCCACGTCTTCCACTCTGACCGTGGAGCCAATAGTCACCTCCTCGGTCCCTATTTCCCCCGCTTCAATGACCCGGGCGTTACGCAGGGTTTTTTCCAGCGTTAAGATACGGCCTTCGATGAAGGCCTGTTCGTTCTTGGCCTCTTCGTATTCTGCGTTTTCGGTAATATCGCCAAACTCAATCGCCTGCTTGATGCGCTCGGCGACTTCGCGCCGGCGCACCGACTTCAGTTGCTCCAGTTCGTCCTCGAGTTTCTTTAAACCCGCCGGGGTAAGGAGAACCTCTTTCCCTTTCATTGGCTCATTCTCTCCCTCCAGGGTTCCCGCAAGTCAAAATCTTAGGCACTGCACGGTGCGTGGCAGTGCCTTCGAGCAAGAACCCCCGTTTAGCTTGCTAAGATTATATAATGGCGTACCCACCATTTGTCAATACACCCGGCACTCAACGTGCACGTACTCATCCCAACCGTGTATAGGGTTCTCAGGTGCTCGTCCTGCTTGTTCGGCCCTTTGTGTCACCGGTTGAGTGCTGGGCGGCCTTTTCCCTGATGGCCGCAATTTCCTCCGCAGTAAGCGCACGCTCGAAACTGCGGAAGCCGGCCAGCGCAAACCCGTGTTTTTTGGCTAGGGCGGCAATTTCCTCCACCTGCCGCACCGTCAGCTGGCGGCCGAGGGTGAAGGACTCGTACCGCTTTTCCAGGGCTAGGATCATGGTCTCGGCCATGCAGGCGTAGGCCGTCCCGGGAGGAAAACCGAAGTTGAAGTGAAAGTCCACCTCCCCCGGCACTTTGACCACGCCGCCCTCGATGACCAGGACATCGTCGCGCTCGCGGGCCACCCGGCGGGAAACGTCGCGCGGCCGGGCCACGTCGCACACCACGGCCCCCGGCTTCAGGTGCTCCGGCTCGATAACGGCGTCCACCGCGCTGGTGACCGTAATCACCACGTCCGCTTCCCGGACGGCCGACGGGACGTCGGTGCTGACACGGGCTACCAGGCCCGTCTCGCAAATGATCTCTTCCGCCACCGCCTCCAGCCGCTTCCGGTCGCGCCCGACCAGGGTAAGGTTCCTGACGTCGCGGGCCAGGATCAGCGCACACACGCGGCCAATGGAACCCGTCGCCCCGACCACGGCTACCGAAGCCGCCGCCAGGTCGTGTCCCATCAGGCGTGCCGCTTCCCTGGTGCCTTCGATGGCCGTGGCCACCGTGAACGAGTTGCCCGTCGTAACCGGTATGTTAAGGTGTCTGGCCACGGTAACGCCCGCGTCACCTACCACCTTTGTAAAGGCGCCGAGTCCCAGGATGCGGGCCCCCAGGCGTTCCGCCAATTTCCCCGTTTCAATAATCTTCCGCAAAACGTAAGCGGTGGGGAGGTGCAGCATCTGGCGGGCGGTAAGGGGACAGGACAGAAACCATCCCTCTGCCTCCCCGTACGGGGAGCGGATGCCGGTGATGTGCGCTGTTTTATTCGGCGGTAGAAAACGGATTGCCCCCTCCACCAGGTGTGGGGGAAGATAACGGGTGAACGGGAATTTCCGCGCCACATCCCGTACGGAGAGGGGATGAATTACAAAGGCAAAACGCTCCATGGCAAACTCGGCCAACCTCCCGGCAGCAAGTCTAATGTATTGTAACAATCGGCGGCAACGGTGACAAGTAGGTCGTCAGATTTCGGCCAGGCGTAAAAACGGTTTCTCGCAGTTCTGCCACGGTTCTGACCCGGTCAAGTTTGGCGTGCAGGGCAGCGGCCCCGCGCAAGCCGCGGGTGTACCACGCGCGTGGCGGCGCATCAGGAACAGGGCTTCCGCCTCTCCCTTTAGATCAACGAGCAATGCCAGGTGACGCAGGGCCATGCACGCCCGGTCTTCCGGCGCCGGCGGCGGCAGCGCTTCACCCGTAGCCAGATAGTGCGTCACTTCGCAGAAGATCCAGGGATTGCCAAGCCAACCGGCCGATCATTACCGCATCAAAGCCGGTAACCCGGAACATGGCCGCCGCGTCCTCCGCCGAACACACGTCGCCGTTGGCTTCTGCCCGTCCCATTCCTTCCGCATCTTCACCGTCACCGGAAGGCCCACCCGGCGCGTTACGGCGCCCACGAGCCGCGCGGCGAGGGCAGGGTCGCGCATCAGGGCCGCGCCCTCACCGTTGCCTACAATCTGTCCGCGGGGCATCCCATGTCGATGCCGATGAGCGCCGCGCCCCGGTCGGCGGCCATCTCGGCAGCCGCGGCCAGGAGATCCGGATAGGTGCCGAAAAGTTGCATGCCCACCGGGTACTCCCCCTCGATATCCAGGAGGGTGTCCGGCTGCAGCTTGCCGCGCACCAGGGCCCGGGGCGGAGATCATCCCGGTACAGGTCAGCCCGGCCCCCATCTCGCGGGCCAGGATGCGGAAGGCCCGGTCGGTGATGCCGGACATAGGTGCCGCTATCACCCGGCCGGGGACGGTAAGATTACCGATGCGAAGCACGAAATTTTCACCCGGCGCGGTTGCGCTCGTAAATAATGCGCAGGCCGGTCAGGGTAAGAAGGGGATCCACCTTCTGGATGGTTTCACTCTCGCGGGCAATTAAATCCGCCAGGCCGCCCGTGGCCAGGACGAAGACGTTCCCGATTTCGGCGCGCATCCGGCGGACAATCGCGTCCACCATCCCCGCGAAACCGAAAACGATGCCGGCCTGCATGCTCTGCGCGGTGTTCTTGCCGATAACGGACGGGGGGCGCACCAGTTCCACGCGCGGCAGCTTGGCCGCCCGCGCAAAAAGGGCCTCGCAGGAGATGCCGATGCCGGGAGCGATGGCCCCGCCCAGGTACTCTCCGCGCGCAGAGACCACGTCGAAGGTGGTAGCCGTACCGAAGTCAACGATGATGAGCGGCCCGCCGTATAGCTCGTACCCGGCTACGGCGTTGATAATCCGGTCAGCGCCTACCTCGCGCGGGTTATCGTAGCGGATCGGCATGCCGGTCTTGATTCCCGGCCCCACGAACAGAGGCCGGCACCCGAAATACGCCGGCCCCGCTCCCTCGATCGCCGGGTTAAGTGGCGGTACCACCGAGGACACAACGATGTCGACAATCGCGGCAGGATCCATACCCCGGTCGGCCAGCAGTTGTTTCACCAGGAGGCCGAATTCGTCCGCCGTCCACTCCCTGGTAGTCAACCGCCAGTGGGCCAGAAGTTTTTCCCCGGCAAAGATGCCCATGACAATATTAGTGTTCCCTACGTCAATAGCCAACATCATGGCGTGTCACTCCCGAAAAGAACCTCGCCGGCCAGAACCCTCTGCGTCCGGTTATCCAACGCCAGGAGGAGGGCCCCGCTCCCGTCCACGTCTAATGCGACCCCGCGCCAGACGGCGCTCGCCGTCCGGACCGTTACGGGTTGCCCCAGGCAGGTGCAGAGTTCGCGCCACGCGGCAAGAACAGGCGCGAACCCGTCTCGCAGCCAGCTGCGGTAGGCGATTTCCAGTTCCCCGGTTACCGCTTCAAGAACGCGCGCCAGCGCGACCGGCCGGCCCAGGATCTCCTGCACCGAAGTGGCCGCGGGGGGCAGGTTGTCTGGGGCGACGTTGACGTTGAGCCCGACGCCCATGATGACCCAACGCGTTTTCGCCGGGCCCCCGGCCTCCACCAGGATGCCGCCCAGCTTGCGGCGGTCGTGAACCAAGTCATTAGGCCACTTGATGCCGGCCTCGACGCCGGGGTACGCCCTTACACCCCGGGCCACCCCGACCGCGCCGACGAAAGCCAGTTCCGGCACGCGCGCCGGCGGTACCCGGGGGCGCAACACCACCGAAAACCAGAGGCCGCCCCGCGGCGAGGCCCAGGGCCGCCGGAATCGGCCGCGGCCGCTGGTCTGTTCCGCCGCCACCACCAGGGTGCCTTCCGCCGCGCCATCCGCGGCAAGCCGGGAGGCGACGTCGTTGGTCGAACCCACTTTGCGGTAGCGGTAGCAGACTTCACCTATTCTTCCCATAGTTCCATACTAACGTCGAGGGCCTTAACCGAGTGGGTGAGGGCGCCCACCGAGACGAGGTCGACCCCGGTGGCGGCCACCTCGACCACGTTGGCCTCCGTGATCCCGCCCGACGCCTCCAGCACCGCCCGGCCGGCTACCAGGCGCACCGCTTCGCGCATCATCGCCGGCGGCATGTTATCCAGGAGGATGGCGTCGGCCCCCGCGGCCAGCGCTTCCTCCACCCCGGCTAGGTCCTCCACCTCAACCTCTATTTTAACCGTGTGCGGCACCACGGCACGCGCGGCCCGCACGGCCGCCCTAATCCCCCCGGCAGCCCGGATGTGGTTGTCCTTGATCAGCACCCCGTCGTAGAGGCCAAAGCGGTGGTTGTACCCGCCGCCGATCCGCACCGCGTATTTTTCGAGCGCCCGCAGCCCGGGCGTGGTCTTCCGGGTGTCGACGATCCGCACCGGATAGTCCTTGACCAGGGCCACCATCCGCGCCGTGCGGGTGGCGATACCCGAAAGGTGCCGCAGGAAATTGAGCGCCACCCGTTCCCCGGTAAGGAGCGGGCGCGCGGGGCCACTGACCTCGGCCAGGACATCGCCGCGCTTCACCGACGCCCCCTCGGCCACCCTGGCCGCAAAACGCACCGCCGGGTCGAGCAAAGCGAAAACCCGGGCGCACACGAAAAGGCCCGCCACCACTCCTTCGTCCTTGCACAGGAACACCCCGGTGGCGCGGGTGGCTTCCGGAACGGTTGCCATGGTCGTCAGGTCGCCGGGACCGATATCCTCCTCCAGGGCGCGGCGGACAAGTTCGTCAAGCGCCCAAGTACTCAAAAGCGGCCCGTTCATGACCGGGTTTTCACTCCCCTCATGCCTGGATCGTCCTCGCGCCGGGCCATATGTAAACTCCGCCAGACAAGGACAACGCCTGTCAAGACCGCGCCGGCATTTTGCAAGCCCGGCCAGCCGCGGACCGGGTCTGCCGCCGCACTTCCCTTCGTCCGCATTTATTTCCCTGTTATTATAGCACTAACGGCCCGCTTATACATGTAGACATTCCTCGGAGGAGGCGGGAACGAAATACCCATTATTGTTGTCAAACATATTAATGAGTTGATGAAGGGAAGAGGGGAGATATGTTTTCAACCAGAGATTGGCGACAAGCCATGGCATGCCTGCTGCTGGGCGCAGTGCTGCTGGCCGGAGGAAGCGGTTGCCGGACAATGGCGGGGCCCGAACGGCCCCCGGCGCAGGCGCCGCAACCGCTGCCGGAAAAAACGGCGGCCATCGCCGGGATAAGCATAACCGTCGGTGGTGGCACGGTACGGGACGGCATTATGCACCTGGCATCCTTTGCCCTTGAAGACGGGATAATCGGTTACGCCCCCACGGTGGTTTCCCCGGATGGGCGGTGGGTTGCTTTTCAGGGCACGCAAGACGGGCGGACGCAAGGTTTGTGGGTCATGGCCCTGGACGGTTCCACGGGCAGGCTCCTGGCCCGCGTTGAGGAAAAGGAACACGCGGCCGGCACGCTGCTTCTGCACTTTTTGGGCTGGACCCCGGACAACCGGGTGGTTCTGGCCCGCCAGGGGACCCAGCCCGACGGGGCGCACCAGGGGCAACGGGGCGTTTCCCTGCGGGTGGCCGCGCCGGATGAGGGAGAAGCGCGCGAGGTTGCCTGGCTGCCCGTGTCCGCCGGCATCGTGCACCAGATAGAGTACTTGCCCGCCAGGGGAAGCGTATTTGTGCACGTGACCGGTGCCCTGTGGCAGCTGGACATTGCGAGCGGCCGGAAACGGTTGTTGAAGGATAACCTGCCTTCCTATGACGGTCTTTTCTACCCCCGGCTGTCTCCCACCGGCGATTATTACGCCTATGAACTGTGGGAACCCGACAAGAGAGGTATTTACATTCTGCGCACAAGCAATGGCCGGGAAAGGGCCCTCCCACCGAAAGGCGCCACCTGGAACTTTTATCCCCAGTTTTCCCCAAACGGCAGCCACCTGGCCTATTACGTGGCCCCGTTGCAACCCGGCAGATCCGGCCGGTACGCCGGTGACTACGACATCATTCCCGTCGAGGACGGCCCCGCGCCCGTGGCGGCGCAGGTGGCGATCGCCACCCCGGATGGGCAAAAGGTTGCCGAGTTAACGGTACCCGGGGCAAAGCTGGCCAACTTCCGGTGGGCGGCGGACGGCCGCCATCTGGCTTTCGCCGCCGGGAAAGTGAAAAACGAGCAAGGCGCCGGGGAGTTGCCGGTTGTGGCGTGGCAGTCCATCTGGGTGGCCGACCTGGGGGGGAAACTAACCAAGGTAGCCGATCTGCCGGCCAACGAGGGCACGATTTACGATCTCCATATCGAGGTCGTCCACATCAGCCCGGACGGCAAGCAGGTGTACTACCTGTTGAGCAGGCAGGGTAAATTCAGCCTGTGGTTGGCCCGGGAAGGACGCCAGCCGGTGGAGGTGGCAAGTGGCACGTCGCGCCAGGCCGCCCCGTGGGCCATTGCCGGCGCAGACCTCTTTCTTATCCGGGACGTGGACGGCGGCGAAGAGGTTTTCCGGGTTCGCGGCACGCAGGCTACGCAGATTACCTCCGACGGCGGTAGCAAATCGTTCCTGAGGGTAGAGGGTAAGCGGCTGGTTTATACGCGGGAAGACTGGTCCGGCGGCGGCAGCGAAAGCCGGCTGGTGGTCCTGGATTGCGCACCGTGAGGTTTTAACGCCGGAAAATTATGTGCTTCCGCCACCGCTCCCGCGGTGCAGGAAAGTCCACCCGGTAGTGTGCCCCGCGGCTTTCGGTGCGGGCCAAGGCGGCTTCGGCCACCAGGTGCCCGATTTCCAGCATGTTGCGTACTTCCATCTCCGCCGGCGTCGCCGCCGCGTGCCGGCGGAGCCACTGCCAATCCTCACAAAAGGCCAGCACGCTTGACAACCCTGCGGGTGTGCGCACCGGCCCCGCGCCCTCGTCCATGGTTTCCTGCAGGGCGATGCGTAGCGCGGCTGCGTCGTAGTCGGCGGGGGGCAACAGCTCATCGCAGCAAAACCGCGGCCGCCCCCGCCCCTCCAGTTTACCCCTGGTGCTTTCGACGACCCGCCCGGCAAAAACCAGCCCCTCCAGGAGCGAGTTCGACGCCAACCGGTTGGCGCCGTGGACGCCCGTACAGGCTACCTCGCCACACGCGTAGAGCCCTTCAATGGTCGTGCGGCCGCAAAGGTCGGTACGGACGCCCCCCATAAAGTAATGGGCGGCCGGCGTTACGGGGATAAGGTCTTTGGTGATATCGAAGCCGTAACCGACAAGCGTACCGGTGATCTTGGGAAAGCGTTTGCGGAGGCGTTCGGCAGGGATGTGCCTGGCGTCGATGTAGACGCAGGGGGCGTCGCTCTGGCGCATCTCTTCGAGGATGGCGCGCGTCACCACGTCCCGGGGAGCCAGTTCCCCCCGTTCGTGGTACCGGGGCATAAACCGTTCTTCCCGGTAATTGCGGAGAATCGCGCCTTCACCGCGCAGGCGCTCCGAGATAAGGAAAGGTTCGCCACCCGGCTGTTTAAAGACCGTCGGGTGAAACTGGACAAACTCCATGTCCATCAGGTCCGCACCGGCACGGTAGGCGGCCGCCATCCCGTCGCCGGTGGCCACCCGCGGGTTGGTATTGTGACGAAAAGTTTGGGCCGCACCGCCCGTGGCCAGAACCACCGCCCGCGCCCAGAAGACGCGCAACCGCTGCCGTTCCCCGTCGAGAACCAGGGCCCCGTAACAAACCTTTTCCCGTACCAGGAGATCAACCAGGTAATGCCGCTCGTAGAGATCGATCAACGTATGCCCGGAGATCCACGCCGTCAGAGCGCGCTGGATTTCAGCCCCGGTTGCGTCCCCGCCGGCGTGCACCACGCGGTTCCTCGAATGAGCTCCCTCGCGCCCAAGATCCAGGACCCCGTTGGCGCGGTCAAATTGGGCGCCAATACTCAGAAGATCGCTTATCCGCGCCGGCGCCGCCGCAACCAGCACCCGTACCGCCTCTTCATCCGCGAGCCCGGCCCCGGCGGCCAGGGTATCGGCAAGATGATACGCGGGGTCGTCCTCCGCGCCTATGGCCGCCGCAACTCCTCCCTGCGCATGAGCGGTCGTCGTGTCGTCAACCGTGCCCTTCGTGATTACCGCCACCCGTTCCCCGGCCCGGGCCGCAGCGCAGGCCGCGTACAGGCCGGCCACGCCGCTCCCGATAACCAGGTAAGGCACTTCATCCTGTTCCAGTTCTGCCGTATCAAAGTTTACGAGGTAACGTCCTGTTTCTTCCAAGACCGAACCTCCATAATTAAGCAAGGCGCAACATGCGCTCGAGCGCCTGCAGAGCACGGTGCCGCACATCGGCCGGAACGGTAACGCGCGGTTCAAGCGTCTCAAGCGCGCGCAGCACCTTTTCCAGCGTGGTGAGTTTCATGCTTTCGCAGACCAGCCGTGGGGAAGCCAGATAAAATTCCTTGCCCGGACACTGTTGCCGGAGCTGGTGCAAAAGCCCCTCCTCGGTCCCGATAATGAATTCCCTCCGGTTGCTGTTTGCCGCGTAGCGCAGCATGCCCGAGGTGCTGGCCACCTCGTCCGCCAGCTCAATGACCTCTTCCCGGCACTCCGGATGCACCAGCACCGCCGCCGCGGGGTGGGCTGCCCTCGCCCGGATGATATCCTGCGCCCGCAGCTGGTCGTGCACGTTGCAGTATCCAGGCCAGGCGATGATCTCGCGGCCGGTTTTTTTCGCGGCATACCGGGCCAGGTTGGCATCCGGCACAAAGAGGATGGGTTTTTCCGGGGGAAGGGATTGGATAACCTTGATGACGTTCGCCGAAGTGCAGCAGATGTCGGCTTCCGCTTTTACCTCCGCGGACGTGTTTACGTAGGCCACTACCTCACACCCGGGCAACTCGGCCTTCCTGGACCGCAACGCTTCGGCCGTTACCATATCCGCCATCGGACAGCCGGCCGTGATTTCCGGCAAGAGGACTATTCTGTCGGGCGAAAGGATCGCCGCACTTTCGGCCATAAAGTGGACGCCGCAAAAAACGATCGTTTCGGCGTCCGTTCCGGCCGCCCACCTGGACAACTCCAGCGAATCACCGATACAATCTGCGATGTCCTGGACTTCCGGGCGCTGGTAATAGTGACAGAGGATAACTGCTCGCCGGCGCCGCCGCTCGCGCTCGATCGCCTGCACCAGGTCGGAAAATTCTTTGCTCACGCGTTGCCTCTCCCCACGCCTGCTTTGGCATGCGGCAATAAAAAAGACCGTATTCCGGCCATACTTAACGCCATTTTAAGGGCAAGTCCAATTGTTGTCAAGTTAGGGGACCAAGACCGGGCAGTTAGCTTGCATTAATTTGTACCTGATGGTTACCATACCAAAAAAATTCTAAAACCGGTTTCAATGGGAGGTGAACCACGGTGAGCAAGTTCGTTTTTAAAAAGCTTTTCGAACCGGTACAAATTGGCAGTATGAAACTAAAGAACCGGATCGTTATGCCCCCGATGGTGACGAACTACGCGACGGCGGAGGGGGGCGTAACCGAACGCCTCAAGGCTTACCACGCGGCCAGGGCCAGAGGTGGCGTGGGCCTGATCATCGTGGAAGCATCGTACGTGCACCCCAACGGCAAAGGGTTTTCGCACCAGTTGGGCCTCTATAAGGACGACCTTATCCCGGGCTTGCGGGGACTGGTAGACGCGGTGCACGCGCACGGGGCCAGGATCGCCATCCAGTTATATCACGGGGGGAGGCAGACGTCTTCCAGGGTAACGGGCAGTCCCATTGTCGCCCCTTCACCCCTCCCGTGGGCCGAAGGCCAGGAAGTTCCCCGGCAGCTAACGGCCGAGGAGATCCACGCGCTGGCGGAGGCTTTCGGAGAAGCGGCGCGGCGGGCCAAGGAAGCCGGCTTTGACGCCGTGGAGGTGCACGGGGCGCACGGCTACCTCATCAACGAATTCCTTTCCCCGCACAGTAACAGGCGCTCCGACGCGTACGGGGGAACGAGCGAAAACAGGATGCGCTTCCCGCTCGAGGTTGTGGCCAGGGTCAGAGAGAAGGTCGGCCCGGGTTTCCCCGTTATCTACCGCCTGAGCGCCGTGGAGTTTGTCCCGGACGGCCTCACGCTGGAAGACACCACGGCCTTTGCCAGAAAGCTGGTTGAAGCGGGCGTGGACGCCATCCACGTGTCCGCCGGGATTCACGCGTCGTCCGCCTGGATCATTCAGCCCATGGCCATCCCCCAGGGGTGCCTGGTAGAATACGCCGCCGCCATCAGGGAGGCGATCGGCGCCCGGATCCCGGTGATCGCGGTCGGCCGGATCAAGGAGCCGGCCATGGCCGAGCGGATCCTGCAGGAAGGCAGAGCGGATCTGGTGGCGATGGGCAGGGCTTTGCTGGCCGACCCGGACCTCCCGCGGAAGGTGGCGGAAGGGAAAACAGACGATATAAGAAAATGCATCGCCTGCAACCAAGGTTGTATCGACAGGTTGTTCAAGGATCTCGACATAACCTGCCTCTGTAACGCGCTGGCCGGTCACGAAACGGAGTACGATCTCACGGCTCCCGCCAGGGAGAAAAAGACCGTGCTGGTCGTGGGCGGCGGTCCGGCAGGCCTGGAAGCGGCCAGGGTAGCGGCGCTGCGAGGGCACCGGGTCGTGCTTTACGAAGCCAGTGACACGCTGGGGGGACAGATGCGGCTGGCCGCCATACCGCCCCACAAGGAGGAAGTGAACGACCTGGTGACCTACCTCGCCGGCCAGGTGGCAAAGCCGGGCGTAACCGTGGAACGCGGCAAGGGTGCCGACGCCGAAACCGTGAAAGCCGTTAAACCGGACGTGGTCATCGTGGCCACCGGCGCCGTACCGGCGGCACCAGCGATCCCGGGGATCGAGGCCGACAGCGTGGTCAACGCGTGGGACGTGCTGGACGGCAAAGCCGCCGTCGGCCAGAAGGTCCTGGTCATTGGCGGCGGCCTCGTAGGGTGTGAAACCGCCGAATTCCTCGCCGACAGGGGGAAAGAGGTAACCGTGGCCGAAATGACGCCCGACGTGGCCACTGACGTCGGGCCGCTGACCAGGGGTCTTATGTTGGAAAGGCTGGCAAGGAAACAGGTTAAGATCCTGACCGGAACCAAAGTCCAGGCCATAGAAGCAGACGGCGTAACCGTCGAAAGGGATGGCCGGGTGGAAAAGATCGCGGGGATCGACACCGTCGTTATTGCCGCAGGGGCCGCGCCCAACACCGAATTTGTCGAGTCGCTCGGGGAAACCCGGGAGGGAATAACGTTTTATACGGTCGGCGACTGCGCCAAGCCGCGCCGGATCATCGACGCCATCCACGAAGCCTTCCGCACTGCCTACCAGATCTAGTCCTTGTGTTAAATACTCAGGGCCGCCTCGCGCGGCCCTTCTTTTCACCTTTTCCCGTGCTCCGCGGGTCGCGCGGCCGTGCCTGCCGGGAACTTGTCCTGCAACCCGCTCCGCCTCTAACGTACCGTACGGCCGCGGTCGGCTACGGCCACGCACTCCACGTGGTGGGTGTGCGGAAACATGTCTACCGGTTGCACGTCCCGTACCACGTAACCCCTGGCCGCCAGGTATCCCAGGTCGCGGGCCAGGGTGGCAGGGTCGCACGAGACGTATACGAGCCGGGGTACGTTTGCGTCCGCCAGGGCGGCAAGCACCCGCCGGTCGCACCCCCTGCGCGGCGGGTCGAGTACGGCCACGTCCGGACGCCCTCCTTCCGCCACCAGCGCCGGGATGAGTACTTCGGCGGCCCCCGCGCGGAATGCGGCGTTGCCGATGCCGTTCAGCGCCGCGTTCGTCTGGGCGTCGGCCACCGCCGCGGGCACCGCCTCGATTCCCACGACCCGGCGCGCGCCGGCGGCGAGAAACAGGCCGAACGTCCCCACCCCGCAGTACACGTCCAGGACCGTCTCCCGCCCGGTAAGCGCCGCGTAGTCCGTCACCAGGCGGCAAAGTTGCAGGGCCTGGACGGGGTTCACCTGGAAAAAGGAAGCGGCCCCAAGCCTGAAGCGCAGCGGGCCGAGGATCTCGGTGATGGTGCCGGAACCCGCCAAAACCACGTTCTCCGGCCCCAGGATTTCTTTGGCCTCCGCGGTGTTGATATTGCGGACCACGGAAACCACTTCCGGGGCTGCAGCCCGCAGGCGGTCGACAAAGGCTGCTTCCTGGACCCATTCCTCGCGCCCGGTCACCAGCACGACCATGCCCTCCCCGGTGGCCCTGGCCCGGCGCAACACGACGTGCCGCAGGTATCCCCGCCGGGACTGCCAGGCGTACACCCTCGCGCCGTACCTGTTAAGCAGTTCTTCGACCGTCCCGGCCAGGCACAGAAGTTCCCGGTCTACCAGCAGACAGGCGGTCCCGGCTCCCTGCCCGTCCCGCACCGACACGCAGCGGGAGCCCCGCGCGTAGAACCCGAGAACGATCCTCCCCTCCGCCAGGCCCACCTGCAGGTGCACCTTGTTGCGGTAGTGGTACGGGTGGTCCATGCCCAGCGTCTCCCGTACCGGCGGCTCCGTCAGGCCGCCGATGCGGGCGAGAGCCTCCCTTACCCGCTGCGCCTTCCAGCGAAGTTGGGCCGGGTAGGCCAGGTGCTGCAGGTCACACCCGCCGCAGGCGCCGTAGAGCGCACAGGCCGGCTCCTGCCTTTCCGGCGCCGGCCGGATAATCTCGAGCAACCGCGCCCGGGCAAACCCCTTCCTGATCTCGGTTACCTCGGCGCGCACAAGTTCGCCCGGAACGACCTCCGGAAGAAAAACGACCGCCCCCTGGCAGCGTCCCACGCCCTCCCCGGCGTGGCTCAGCCCCGTTACTTCCACGGTAATCGTCTCGCCCTGCCGGACCGGAAACGCTTTTCCCGCCAACCGCGCACCCCCTGCCGCCTACGTTCTTACCGGGCGGTTCTGTTCATCCACCCGGACAATCCGGGGCATGAAGGCCCGTGCCTCGCGGTCGGGAACCAGGACGTAGGTAAGGATGATTACCTTGTCGCCCGGCACGGCCAGGCGCGCCGCCGCGCCGTTAAGGTTGACCACGCCGGAGCCGGCGGGACCCGGGATGGCGTACGTTTCAAAACGCGCGCCGTTGGCCAGGTTGAGTACCTGCACCTTTTCGTGGGGCAAGATGTCGGCCAGGTTCATGAGTTCCTCGTCGATGGTGATGCTGCCGGCATAATTCAGGTCGGTGCCGGTTACCGTGGCCCGGTGGATTTTTGACTTGAGCATCGTCAGCAGCACCGCTATCACCCCTCTGCGGATGGTACCTTGACCACCAGATTATCGATCAAGCGGGCCCGGCCGAAACGCGCGGCGACCGCCAGCAAAACGTCTCCCTCCAGGCGGCTGAGGTCGGCAAGCCAGGGCAAACCGTACACTTCGGCGTAGTCCAGTTCGGCAAGCCGCTCGGCGCTGATGGTTGCCGCCAGGCATTTCCTTATGCGCTCGGGGTCGCGTTCGCCGGCCAGGATGGCGTCCCGCGCCCTGCGAAGGCTCCGGTACAGGACCGTTGCCGCCAGCCTTTCCTCCGGGTTCAGGTAAACGTTGCGTGAACTCATGGCCAGGCCGTCCGGCTCCCGGACCGTGGGCACGGTAACCACTTCCAAGTCCATGTTTAGGTCCGCGACCAGACGCTTAATCACCAGGGCCTGCTGGAAGTCCTTTTCCCCAAAATAGGCGCGGTCGGGGCGAACGATGTTGAAGATCTTGGTCACGACCGTGGCCACGCCGCGGAAGTGGCCGGGGCGCGAGCGGCCGCAGAGTTTATCCGTCAAGCCTTCTACTTCCACGTAGGTGCTGTAACCCGGAGGGTACATCTCGGCGTCGGCAGGCATAAAAACTGCATCCACGCCGGCGGCCTCCGCCAGGCACAGGTCGCGCTCCGGGTCGCGGGGGTAAGTCCGGAAGTCCTCCTGGGGGCCGAACTGGAGCGGGTTGACGTAGATGCTCACCACCACCGTGCGACATTCCCGGCGCGCCCGGTGCATGAGCGCCATGTGCCCGTCGTGAAAGTAGCCCATGGTCGGTACCAGGCCGACCGGTCCCTCGGCCCGGACCGCCCGCACGAAGTCCCGCACCTCCTGGACCGTGTGGCAGATCCGCATCGGCTTCCCCCCCTATTTCAGCCCCGCGAGGGCTTCTTCGGGCATGCTAAACCCGTATGCCTCGCTCGGGAACGTACCTTTAATTACTTCGTCGCGGTACCTGGCAAGGGCCTCGGAGATCTGCGCGTGCAGGTTGGCGTACTGCTTTACGAAGCGCGGCACGAACCCGCCGTAAAGGCCCAGGAGGTCGTGCGTCACCAGGACCTGGCCGTCGCAGTACGGCCCGGCCCCGATGCCGATCGTCGGCACGGAAACCGCCTCCGTGATCATCCTGGCCAAGGGTACCGGGATGCACTCCAGGACGATGGCAAAGACGCCGGCCTCGTCGAGGGCACGTGCATCGTCGAGAAGCTTTTGCGCTGCGATCGCATCCCTGCCCTGCACGCGGTAGCCGCCCAGTTGGTGCACTGACTGGGGTGTCAGGCCGATGTGCCCCATCACCGGAATGCCGGCGGCCACAATGGCGCGCACGGTCGCGGCCACCTCCTGCCCGCCTTCGAGCTTGACCGCCTGGGCGCCTGCTTCCTTGAGGAAGCGCCCCGCGTTGCGGACCGCCTCCTCCTGGGACACCTGGTACGAGAGAAAAGGCATGTCGCCGATCACCATGGCGCGCTTGACCGCCCGGGCCACCGCCCTGGCGTGGTGCAGCATCTCCTCCATGGTCACCGGGAGCGTGTTTTCGTACCCCAGCACCACGTTGCCTACCGAATCACCCACCAGGATGGCGTCGATCCCGGCGGCGTCAATCAGGCGCGCCAGCGGAAAATCGTAGGCCGTTAAAACCGTGATGCGACGGCCCTCCTCCTTGGCCTTCCGGAAGTAGGATGTCGTAATGCGCTCATCGTTCATTGCACCTGCGCCTCCTGCAAAAGTTTTCTCATTGCCGCCGCCTCGGCGGCGGTTATTCTCCCCTGGGCCAGGGCCACGTCCACCGTGTAATGCCCCAGGGAGGTGTAAACCGCCTTCCACGCGGGAAAGCCTGCCATCGCCTGCAGGTGGGCCGCGAGCGTCGGGATATCTCCGCGCGAAATCGGCCCCGTGAGCGCGGCCGGCACCCCGAGTCGCCCTATATTGCCCACGGTACCCGCCAGCAGCGGTAACAAAGCTTGCACGGCCTGTTGACGGGCAAGGCCGCACGCCTCGCACATCCGCGCCGCCAAGTCGACCAGCGCCACGAGGTAGTTAGAGGCCACGCACGCGGCCGCGTGGTAGAGCGGCTTGGATCCGGGGGCCAGGCGGAAGGGTACCCCGCCCAGATCCCGCACCACCCGCTCGGCAACCGTCATCGCCGCCGCGTCCCCCTCCAGGGCAAAGTAGCAACCGCACAGGGCCTCTATGTCGGCTTCCGTCCCGGCAAAGGCCTGCAACGGGTGCAGCGACCCCACGACGGCGCCCGCCGCGCGGGCCGGGGCCAACACCTCTGCCGGGAGGGCGCCGCTCGCGTGCAGTACCACCTGTCCGGAAACGAAACCGCCCCGCGCGGCTATCTGGCCGGCCACCTCGCCGATTACCCGGTCCGGCGTGGTAATGAAGACCAGGCCCGCGGTCTGCGTGATTTCTTCCGGATGCGTGGTCGCGGCACAGTACAGGCGGCACGCCAGCCGTTCCGCCGCCTCCGGCGTGCGGCCGGCCACCCCCAAAACCTCGTACCCGGCTCGCGCGAGCCCTACTCCGAAGGCGGTACCCACCTTGCCTGCACCCACTATGGCCACCGCGGGTTTGGTCACTCTCCACCAACCTCCCACAAAATAAAAACCTCCGGACCATAGTCCGCGAGGTTAGTTTTCCCTCTCCGTCTCGGTCCTTCACGGCTCCAAGCGGATAGATACCGAGCTTCTCACGCAAAGGCCTTGCGCCGGTGTGCCTTCTCCCTCCGGAATGGCACCCCGCCTTACTTTCTTATGTTAACACCCGGGGAAAGAAAAGGCAATAACTACAACGTTACCCCGGCCCGCCGGAGCGTCCGACAGCGAGAACAAACCTCGGCGGTCGTGGGCTGGCCGCAGAGGGCACAGGCTTTCAAGGCCACTTCCTCTTTCTCGCCGGCAAAGACCTGCCTGCCTTCCTCCAGGAAGCCGAAAAGGAACCGCGCCTTGGTCCCCGGCGATACCTCCTCCAGCTGGTTCAACACGTTCTTGTACAGGATGGACTTGGCGCCGACCGCCATAGGGCACTCTTCCACGATGTAATCTACCCGCCGCAGGACGGCGTACGAGGCTATTTCTCTTTCCGTCAGCCGGTACAACGGCTTGACCTTTTTCACCAGGTTGGCCGCCGTGGCCTCCAGCAGAGGAGACTGCCTGGCCAGGTAACCCGTGTTCCAGTTCAGGAGGTTTCCAAGGAGGGTCGCCGCTTCGTCATCCAGGTTGTGGCCCGTGGCGATTGCGTCGTATTCTCCTTCCATGGCCTCCCTGTTGAACAGGTACCGCTTGTGGAGACCGCAGACGGAGCAGGCCGCCCTCCTGGCTTTTCTGGCCAGTTCCCGGATGCCCAGGCCGTACTCCTCTTTTATGGAAGCGATGCGGAGGTTTGCTCCCCTTTCACGCGCAAAATAAAGCACCTTTTCCTTTGATCTCTCAGAGTAGCCGTCGATGCCGAGATCGATGTACAGGCCGTCGGCCCGGTAACCCAGGGTAAGCAAGACATCCCATAGCGCCAGGCTGTCCTTGCCCCCGGAAACCGCGACCAGGATCCGGTCGTCCCTGGCGAACATGCGGTACTCCTTTACGGCCCGCTCAACCTGGCCGTAGAAGTACTCGAGGTAATGCTCTCGGCAGAAAGCCGCGTTATGCCGCCTCAGGGCGATGATGGCCGGCTGTTTGCACTTCTTGCACTTCACGCCCGGCCCACCCCTCTTACTTAGCCGCCGGAGATGGCAGGCCTGACCTCGATCTCCGCCTCGTCGGGCACCGTAACATCCGGGGTCAGCAGGTTCTCCCCCTGAATCACTATAACCGCTTCGGAGGACATACCCAGTTCTTTAAGGATGGCACTGACTTTCTTGGGACCCTTGATCTCGTGGACCCTCCGTTCCGGTATGGGTATGATGACCTTCAATGCGCTACTCACCTCGCACCGGCTACTGCTTGCACGCCTCTACCACCAGCGGCAGGACCGTCCCTGCCTTTTCCCGCACCACAACCCGCGCCCGCGTGTCGTACGGGGTCGGCTGGAGGTTGAGAATGGCCAGGTTTTTCGTTAGGGTAACCAGGCCGGCAGCAGGGTAAACGGTAAGGCTTGAACCGACGACCAGCATAAAGTCGCAGCCGTCGTACAGTTCATCCGTTGCCTCGAAGAAGTCGTTCGCCAGGGCCTCGCCGAATAGAACCACGTCGGGCCGCATCACGCCGTTACATACCCTGCACCTGGGCGGTAGTTCTCCCCGCTCGTAGCAGGCCACGGCGAAGTCGAAAGGTTGTTTGCGCTCGCAGCGCATGCAACTCACGGTGCGCAGGTGTCCGTGGACCTCCCACACCCGTCTTGAACCGGCCCGCTGGTGCAGACCGTCGATATTCTGGGTGATAACGCCCCTGACATACCCCATCGCTTCGAGTTCCGCCAGTGCGATGTGGGCCGGGTTGGGCTCTGCCTGGCGAAAGGCGTTCAGCGCGGGCAGACACGCCTCGTAAAACCGCCTGGGGTCATTCTTCAGCACGTCCGTCGTCAAAAGATCGGCAAGGTTCGTTGTCGTCCAGAGGCCAGTACCGGGGCTCCGAAAATCTGGTATGCCGCTCTCGGTGGAAATGCCGGCCCCCGTCAGGACGTAGGCCTTTTTGGCCGTCCGGAGAAGTTCGGCTATCTCTACGGCTTCGCGCATGCGTTTAGCCCTCCTCTACCCGTGCGATTTGCTGCCCGGCGGCCAGAGCCGCGGCAAGATCCTGCGCCCTTACATCCCCAGGCAGAACGAGTTCTGGTGCCAGGTCGGCAAGGGGTACCACCGCAAAGGCCCGCTCCGTTAAACGGGGGTGAGGAACGGTTAAGTCCGGCGTGTCAAGCTTGAGATCACCGTAAAGTAAAATATCAAGATCGATGGTGCGGGGCCCCCAGCGCTGCGTACGTACGCGCCCCAGCCGCGCTTCTACGGCCAGCAGCGCCGCCAGTAAGGCGTCCGGGGAGAGAGTCGTTTCGATCTCGGCCACGGTGTTGAAAAACCAGTCCTGGTGCGTGAAGCCCATGGGGGCCGTGTGGTATATAGGCGCTACGCGCCGCACCTTGATCCCGGGGATGTCGTTCAGAAGCCGGAGGGCCTTCCGGATATAAGACCGCCGGTCGCCCAGATTGCTCCCGAGACCGATGTAAGCCGTCGTCACGCCTGCCCATCCCGCCGCCGCAAGATTTCTACCGCTACGTACCCGAAATGCCCCGGTAGCGGGGCCTGCGGTTTTTTTACCCGCACCTTGACCGCATCAACGGGAAAACGGCCCAGAATCGCCTGTGCTACCGCTTCCGCCACCGCCTCCAGGAGCCTGTAACGGCGTGCCTGGACTATCTCGGCCACCAACCGGTAAACGGCGGCATAGTTCACAGTGGCAGCAAGTTCGTCCGTCTGGCCGGCCCGGCGCAAATCCAGGGCGAGTTCGATGTCGAGGATAAAAGGCTGCCCCAGTTCCTGCTCCGCCGCCAGCGTGCCGTGATAGCCGTAGAACTCCAGTCCTTCCATAATCAGCTTATCCTGTACCATCTTCCCAGCCCCGGACAATGGCGTCGGCCATTCTGGCCACCCGTACCATCTCCTTAACATCGTGCACCCGGACAATGTCGGCTCCCTGGAGGATGGCCGCGGTCACCACCGCCGCCGTTCCCTCCACGCGTTCCTCTACCGGCAGGCCAAGCACCTTGCCGATCGCCGATTTACGGGAGGGGCCAATCAGGATGGGATGGCCAAGACCGGCGAACTCCCTGAGACGCCGTACCACTTCCAGGTTTTGCGCCGCCGTTTTGCCAAAACCGAAGCCGGGATCGATGATGATTTTTTCCCGGGCAATCCCGGCCAAAGAGGCGCGCTTTATTCTTTCCTGGAAGTAGGCGGTGATATCACCCAGCATGTCCCGGTAGGCGGTACCGTCCTGGTTATGCATCAACACGACCGGTACCCCCGCCTCGGCCACCACTTCGGCCATACCCGGGTCGGCAAGCGCCCGCTGGTCGTTTACCATGTGAACCCCTACCTCCAGGGCCCGCCGGGCCACTTCCGCCTTGGAGGTATCGATCGATATGGGGATGCGCACCGCCCGCACCAACTTCTCCAGGACGGGCATGACCCGCGCCAGTTCCTCTTCGGCACTGACCGGCGTGTGCCCCGGACGGGTTGACTCGCCGCCTACGTCGATAATGTCGGCCCCCTGCGCCTCCATCTCCCGCGCCCGCGCCAGGGCCGCCTCCGGATCCAGATACTTCCCGCCGTCGGAAAAGGAGTCCGGGGTAACGTTCAGGATACCCATCACCAGGGTGCGCTGGCCGAGCGGCAGCCTGTACCCCCGGCAGGAAAGCTCGCGCCTGGGGCGCCGCTCCAGGTTGAGCAACACCTCGCCGATGCGTCCGGCCAGTTCCCGCAGGCCGAAAGGTTGCCGGGCAAGCTTGCGGATCAGGGCCTCATGCTGCCGGAGGGTGCCCATAAGGAGCAAGTCGGTGGTCGGTGCCGACCCATCGACCGCGCCCCAGGCCACCGCCGCCTCACCGCCTTTGGCGAGCATCTCCTGCTTAATGATATTGGCCTGGGAGGCAGTGATCCCGGTCAGCTTCAGCACCCGGAACACTGCCTTGGGCGCCATAATGTCGATCCCCTCCGGGTGGACGCCGATAGCCGCCATGTGTTGCCGGGCCTCTTCTTCGCTATTTATGACCAGCAGACGTATGCTGATACCTTCCGACATCGCCACACCTTCCTTCTTACGCATGCCCTTTGCGCGTGGCCAAGTATACCCCGCCCAGGATCAACACTGCCCCCGCCAAATGAAACAGGCGCAGTTGCTCGCCAAGAAACAGCGCGGCGGTCACCGCCGACCAGAACGGCACCATGTTTACAAAAACCGCCGCGCGGCTGGCGCCCACGCCGCGGACGCCGGCATACCAGAAAACGTTGGCCACGCCCGAGGCCAGCACGCCCAGAAAAACCAGCGACCCAATCCCCGCCGGGTTAAGCAACCGCAAAGGAGAACCGCCGAGATCGGGAACGGCCACCGCCAAAAGGAACAGAGCACCGAAACCACTGGCAAAAGTGGTCAACGCCAGCGGGGAAAACCGGTCCAGAGCTTTCTTGCCCCACACCGTGTACAGGGCCCAGGCCACCGCGCATCCCAAAAGCAATAGATCCCCGCGGTTAAACGCGTGGTGGGCCAAGACCTCCCAGGAGCCCTTGGTTATTATTATCAACATACCTGCCAGGCTCAGCAAGAGTCCTCCGACCTGCGCCATGCCCAGCCGCTCCCGCAGCAACCATCCTGCCAGCAGCACGGTAAAAACCGGGTTGGAAGCCACCACCAGCGAGCCGTCGGTGGCCGCGGCAAAACGCATGCCGTAAAAGAAAAACTCCTGATAAAGAAATATCCCGGTAAACCCAAGGGCGACCAGTATAGGCCAGTCGCGCGGCGCCGGCAGGGCCGTTTTTTCCAAAACCACCAGGAGGAGCATGAGTACCGCAAACGAAAGCCCAAATCGCGCGGCGGCCGCTACCTCGGGATCGATTTGCGAGACAACAATCTTCGCGGCAACAAAGGCGCCGCCCCAAAATACCGGCGCCAGCAGCAACGCCAGATAGGCAAGACCTGTGCGCTTATCCATCTTCCTCTCCCGTAAGAAAGAAAAACTGCAAAAGCCCGCAGCCTTACCGGTGCGGGCCGTATGGTGCAATTTCAAATTTAAACCCTCAGGCCTCCAGCAACGTAAGACTACTGTGCCTGCGCAGCCCGCGGCCGTAACTCACGCAGTTTCTTCTCCAGAACGGCCGGCACTCTGGCGAGATGCTCAGCGGCGTATTCCTCGATCTCGCCGTGGTCACACAACTCGGAAAGCTGCGGGTCGATCGGTAACCGGGCCAACAACGGCACACCCGTCGCCTCCGCTACGGTCTCAGCACGGCTGGGACCGAAGAGTTCCATGCGCGTGCCACAAGTGGGACAAAGGGCATAACTCATATTCTCGATCAGGCCCAGAATGGGAACACTCATTAACTGTGCCATGCGGATGGCCTTCCGGACAATCAACACCGCCAGGTCCTGGGGCGCAGAAACCATGATCAAGCCGTCGACGGGGATGGATTGCATCACGGTAAGCGGTGCGTCGCCCGTGCCGGGAGGCAGGTCCACCAGAAGATAGTCCAGGTCACCCCACGCAACGTCAACCCAGAACTGTTTAATGGCGCTGCCGATGATGGGACCCCGCCAGATTATCGGTTCGTCGGGCTCTTCCAGCATGAGGTTGATCGACATGATGCCGATGCCGAACCGGCGGCTTTTTACCGGGGCAATGTGCTCGCCCCCCGGGGCCAGATCAGGACGCTCGTGCAAGCCGAAAATCTTGGGAACACTCGGGCCCGTGAGGTCGGCATCCAGGATGCCAACCTTGTACCCCTGGCGGGCAAGGGTCGTCGCCAGCATCCCGGTAACCGAGGACTTGCCGACGCCCCCTTTGCCGCTCATAATGGCCACGACCCGTTTGACGTTGGAAAGCTCATTCTGCGGTAAAGTCTGCGGCATTTTTTGCCCTGCGTCACAGGTACCGGCCCCGGGTTGCCCGCAGGCGGCGCTACCCGGACACCTGCCTTCTTCGGCGAGGGCACAACCGCTGCGGTTTTCACTGTTACTGGAAGCCATTGTTTCACCTCGCTAGGTATTTTAGGCGTTAAGGTCTCGCGCCGTGCCTTCCCCTGCGGCGCCGCCCCCAGCCCGGGGCTGCCGTAAGAATATCGGTGCTGCCGCAGGCCGGACAATGCGCATCGGGTTTTTCGATGGGAAGAACCTCCCACTCCGCCCCGCAAGCGGCACAACGCCACGGGCGGGCGACAAACTGGTAGTGTCCCCCTTCAACCTTGATGGCCTTTCCTTCGACCAGCGCCTCTGTCAGCTTAACCCGTGCATTGGTTAAGATGCGCTGGAACGTTGGTCGGGAAATGCCCATGCGCTCGGCGCACGCCTCCTGCTCAAGACCCTCAAGGTCTTTGAGACGCAACGCCTCAACCTCTTCTACGGTAAGGGCTACCTCTTCGAGGTCACACAGGGGTATACCAGCCGGTTTAAAGAAGGTACAGTGCGGCATAAACTCTACCCGTCTGCATTTCGGCGGACGTCCCACGCTATCACCTTGGCTTTCATTATAAGTTCGTAAGGAGCATGGGTCAAGAACGGTCGCCGGGTCTCGGCTATCGGTCGTCAGACGGCACGATCCGTTGCGCCCCCTTTAAGGCAAGTTCTTCTTTCCTACGTCGGACACCCGACAGCCGGCGTCCGAAAGGCCGGGCGAATTTCGCAGCGGGCTCCTAGAAGAGGCCAATTGTGTTCCCCTCCCCATCTATGTCAATCTTAAAGGCGGCAGGCCGGGACGGAAGACCGGGCATGGTCATTATGCTGCCGGCCAGAGGGTACAAAAAGCCTGCCCCGGCCGCAACACGCACGTCCCGGATGGGAAAGACGTAATCACGCGGCACGTTTTTGAGGTTCGGATCGTGCGATACGGAAAGGTGGGTCTTGGCCATGCAAACCGGGAGTCGCGACCAGCCAAGTTTCTCATACCGCTCGATAGCCCTTTCGGCAGCCGGTTCGTACCGCACGGCTGCAGCATTATACACCTTGCGCGCCATGATTTCGATTTTCTCCTTGATGCCCAGGTTGTCGGGATAGAGAAAGCGGAACGACACCGGTTCGTTGCACGCGCGGACCACCGCCTCGGCCAGTTCAAGGCCCCCTTCGCCGCCGTCGGCCCAGACGCTGATCGCGGCTGCACTGCGCGCCCCCGCCTCCAGAGCTTTTTCCTTAACCAGTTCAATCTCCGCCTCGGTGTCCGTTGGAAAACGGTTGATGGCCACGACCGCCGGGACACCGTACAGGCGCGCCAGGCCAATCATGTGCGCCAGGTTGGCGGTGCCTCTTTCCAGTGCGGGGATGTTTTCGCGGTGCAACTCCTCCGGTAGGGGCCGGCCGGGCACAATCATGCCGACGCCACCGTGCATCTTCAGGGCCCGGATGGTGCAGGTGATCACCACGCAGGAAGGACAGAGCCCTGCCAGGCGGCACTTAATATCCATAAATTTTTGCATACCCAGGTCCGCGCCGAAGCCGCTTTCCGTAACCACGTAATCCGCGGTCTTCAGCGCGATCATGTCGGCCAGCACGGAAGACTGCCCGTGGGCGATGTTGGCAAACGGCCCCGCGTGCATGATGCACGGCTGGCCCTCCAGTGTTTGGATAAGATTAGGTTTTATGGCCTGTTTCAGGATAACCGTCATGGCTCCGGCGGCCCGCAGGGCCTCGGCGGTGACCGGCTCGCCCGCACGGGTGTAGCCGACCACAATCCGCCCCAGGCGCTCCCGGAGGTCCTGCAACCCCGTGGCCAGGGCCAGGATGGCCATAACTTCCGAAGCCGCCGTAACCTCGAACCAGGTCTCCCGAGGTACTCCGTTCTCCCGCCCGCCAAGGCCGATGACGACGCGCCGGAGGGCACGGTCGTTAATGTCGACCACCCGCGGCCAGAAAACGCTCAAGGGGTCGATGTCCAGAAGGTTGCCGTGGAGGATGGAGGCATCGATCATGGCCGCCAAAAGATTGTGTGCCTGCCCAACGGCGTGAATGTCGCCCGTGAAGTGCAGATTCAACTCTTCCATGGGCACCACCTGGGCGTAACCGCCGCCTGCCGCGCCCCCTTTTATGCCGAACACCGGCGCCATAGAGGGCTGGCGCAGGGTACAAATCACATTCTTGCCCAGTTTGCCCAGGGCCTGCGTAAGCCCGATGGTGGTAACCGTCTTCCCTTCTCCCAGCGGGGTAGGAGTGATGGCCGTGACATTTATCAGCTTGCCCTCGGGGCGATCCCTGAGCTTCTCCAGGACGTGCAATTCAATCTTAGCCTTGTATCTGCCGTAACATTCGAAATCCTCCCCTGTCAAACCCATGCGCTCGGCGATCTGCGTAATCGGGAGGGGCTTGTGGTTGCGGGCGATGGTCAAATCATCTGGTACGTCGCGCATGCCGACCTCCAATCCCTGTCTTTCTATCACAAACGAAACAGCCTGGCAAGCAGGCTATTCGTAGATCCAGGCGTCGAGGGTGCGTTCCCACCCGATCAGTTCCTCGGGCGCAAAGAAAAGCGAGATCTCGCGGGCCGCGCTGGCCGGGCCGTCGGAACCGTGGACGACATTCCGCCCGACGTCGATCCCAAAGTCGCCACGGATGGTGCCCGCCGGTGCCTTCGCCGGATCAGTCGGCCCCATCATCTGCCGGACTCCAGCGATTACGTCCCGCCCTTCGAGCACGGCGGCCACCACGGGGCCCGAGGTAACAAACGTAACCAGCCCCTCAAAAAAGGGCTTGTCCCTGTGCTCCCCGTAATGTGCTTCCGCCAGGGCCCGCGAAAGCCGGAGCATCTTGAGGGCTATGACCTTATACCCTTTCCGCTCGAACCGCCCGAGGATCTCGCCCACCAGACCGCGCTGTACGCCGTCCGGCTTGACCATCACAAAGGTCCTCTCCATATTTTAGGAACCTCCCTGTGCCACGTCACGTACGGCCACCTGGGGAAGGGCCTGCTGCATCAGGCTTTCAAACTCCTGGCCCTCCAGGGTTTCCTTTTCGATGAGCGTCTGGGCCACCAGGTGCAGACCGCGCATGTTCTCGCGCAGGATCTTCTCTGCCCGGTGATAGCACGTGTCAATGATGTTGCGCACCTCGCGGTCGATGGCGTAGGCCACCTCTTCCGAGTAGTTGCGGTCGCGCGCAATATCCCGGCCGAGAAAGACCGTTTCCTGTTTCCGTCCCAGGGTCAGCGGTCCCAGTTCCTCGCTCATGCCGTACTCCATCACCATACGCCTGGCGATCTCCGTGGCCCGTTCGAGGTCGTTCTGGGCGCCGGTGCTGACCTCCTGCAGAACCACATCCTCCGCCACGCGCCCGCCCAGGAGCATTGTAATCTGGTCCAATAATTGAGACTTGGTCATGTAGTAACGATCTTCCCGGGGCAAAAGCAGCGTATAACCACCCGCCCGGCCCCGCGGAATGATGGAAACCTTGTGCACGGGGTCGGTATTCGGCAGGTAATAACTTACCACCGCGTGCCCGGCCTCGTGGTAAGCGACAAGGCGCTTCTCCTTGTCGCTGATCACGCGGGATCTCTTTTCGGGACCGGCGATCACGCGTTCGATGGCGCTTTCCATCTCGGCCATACCGATACGCTTCTTGTTCCGCCGCGCGGCTAACAAGGCCGCCTCGTTAACCATGTTGGCGAGGTCGGCGCCGGTGAACCCGGGCGTGCGCCGAGCCAGAACGTCCAGGTCAACGTCGTCCTCCAGGGGCTTGCCCCGCACGTGCACCTGCAGAATCTCCTTCCGCCCGTTGATATCGGGCATGTCAACCACGATCTGGCGGTCAAAGCGGCCCGGGCGCAGGAGCGCCGGGTCGAGAATATCCGGCCGGTTGGTAGCCGCCAGGATAATAATTCCCTCGTTAGCCGAGAAGCCGTCCATCTCGACCAGCAACTGGTTGAGCGTCTGCTCGCGCTCGTCGTGGCCACCGCCGAGACCCGCGCCCCGCTGGCGACCTACGGCGTCAATTTCGTCGATAAAGACGATACAGGGCGCGTTCTTCTTGGCCTGCTCGAAAAGGTCCCGCACGCGTGACGCACCCACGCCGACAAACATCTCCACAAAATCAGAGCCGCTGATGCTAAAGAAGGGCACACCCGCCTCTCCGGCTACGGCCCTCGCCAGCAGCGTCTTGCCGGTACCTGGCGGGCCGAACAGCAGGACCCCCTTCGGGATCCGCGCACCGATCTCGTTGAACTTGCGCGGGTTTTTCAGGAACTCCACAACCTCTTGCAACTCTTCCTTAACTTCGTCGATCCCCGCCACGTCGTCAAAGGTTACGCGCTTCTTTTCATCCGTGTGCAGGCGAGCACGGCTCTTGCCAAACGACATCACGCGGCTCCCGCCACCCTGCGTCTGCTGCATCAGGAAGAAGAACAGGGCTACAAAAATGAGAATCGGAATAAGCGACGTCAAAAGGTTGGTCCACCAGCTTGGTTCGGGCGGTGTCTCCTGTACCCATTCGACGTTCTTTTCCAACAAAAGGCTGGTAAGGCGTTCGTCACCGGCGGGACCCTTGGTTTCAAACTTCGTTCCGCTCTTCAACTCGCCCTGGATGATATTCGTTTCCTTTTCCGTGCGGATGGTAACGCTTTTGACCTCGCCCTGCTCTACGGCCTTGTAAAACTGGTTGTAGCTTAACGTAGAGACGTGACCGGTCTCCGGCGTCATGTACTTTAGGAGAAAAACGATGATCAGTACGATAAGCAGGTAGATACCCAGGTTTTTAATAATCTTCTGCAAAAGGGACACTCCTCGCCTGACTTTACGTTTGCTGCACTACTAGTTAGCCGACAACAGGCGTATTATATCACATTTTATTGCCGCTTTCAATTTGCTTCAAACCCGCGCCGCGCAGGGGTGGGGCAATAAAAAAGCCGCCCTATGGCAGCCTCTCGAAAGACAAACAAAAGCTTGGTCAACGCACTACTGGCGCAACAATCGTCCCGGCAAAAACCAGCGGTCAAAGGGAGGTTCCTTTGCGAAACGGCCGGGGCAGACGCCCCCGGCGCCGGGACAGGTCTTCGTCGCCTTTCACGGAGAAACGCTTCTGAAAGCGCCGCGCAGTCACGGTGCTCCGTTGGCCGGCTCAGTACGCTTAGCGGGTTGAAGGCGCAGGCGCAGCACCTGCCGCGTGTTGTCCCGTACCCTGGCGGGTTCCGCCGGGCGAACGCCGGCCACCCACACGATTTCGCCCCCGGCATCAACGACCAGCGGTAACCGCTCGCGTACGGCCCTGGGTATGCCGGCACTGATGAGAAACCTTTTCAATTTTATCTTACCTGGTCCCCCCAAGGGGGCAAAGCGGTCACCCCGGCGTCGCGTACGGACCGTAAGCGGAAACCGGAGGGAGGCGGCGTCCAGCACCGCTTCGGTCGCGGGTAGTTCACGCGGTGCCACCTGCCCCTCCCAGGGTTCCAGGCGGCATTCGATGCTTACCCCTATTTCCGGGATGTGGGTTACACCGGGGACCTGCAAAGGCCGCGCAAAAGCCGGAACGGGCTCATTCTCTCCGTGCGCCGTAAAAACCAGCACCCCGTGGGCCTTCTCCACGCGGACGCACCGGGGAAGAGGCACCTGCTTGCCGCCCGCCGGATCCGCCAGTAACCCAACAACGCGTTCGACGTCACCGAAATCCAGGGGATGTTCGCTACCGGTGACCTGCTGCCAGGCCAGCCTGATAACGCGCCGCTTCAGTGCCAGGGGGAAGCCGGCCAGTTTTTCCACGCGCAAGCGCAACAGGCCCTCGTCGTGCGCCAGCTGCGCGTCCTGGAGCGCCTGCTCCGCTTGCGCTTCGAGGAACGCGTCCTCCGCCCGGCAAACTTCGGCAAGCCGGCCCAGCGCCTCCACGATGCGCGGGTTATACTCTTTTTCCAGCAGGGGCATGAGCGATAGCCTTATCTTGTTCCGGGTGCAGGTGGGTTCCACGTTGGAACGGTCAAGCCTGGCCCCAACGCCCCGATCCGCCAGGTAAGCCTCAATGGCCGTTCGCCGCACCGTGATCAACGGCCGGATATAGATCCCGCGCACCGGCGGAATGCCCCTGAGACCTGCCGGCCCCGTTCCCCGCAGAAAATGAAAAAGCACCGTTTCGGCCTGGTCGTCGGCATTATGGCCCAACGCCACCCGGGCCGCACCGGTATCCCTGGCCACCCGGGCGAAGAAGGCATACCTGACTGCCCGTGCCGCCTCTTCCAACGAGCCCCCCTGCGCGGCCCGGTAGGCCCGGACGTCCGCCCGTTCGCCCACGAAGGGCAGGCCATACCGGGCGGCCAGCTGCTCAACAAAGGCCGCGTCCGCCTCTGCCTCCTGCCCGCGCAGCATATGATTCAGGTGGGCGACAATTAGCCGCAACTCAAGCTCATCCCGGAGACGGAAAAGAAGGTCGAGCAGCGCCACCGAGTCGGGGCCGCCGGATACGCCGACGACTACACCCGCACCCCGAGTCACCATGGCGAACCGGGTCAGGTTGGCCCGGACAACGGCAAGCAAGTCCAAAAAGAAGCACCACCCGCAGGATATACCTTACGCTTAGAATTCTACACGGGAGGTGCTTTCCCTACATCCTGGCCTTCTCGAACCTGGCCACCAGGACCGTCATGTCGTCCGGGATTACCCCACCTGCCGTTTCCCGCGCCTCTTCCAGGACAAGCGCGGCCAACCGTTGGGGTTCACCCTGCGGCAATTCCTGCAGAAGCTTGGTCAGCCAGGCCTCCTTGTCCACCCCGGGGTAACACTCCAGGATGCCGTCCGTAACCATGACGATGGTATCCTGCGGGGCCAGGTGCTTGACTACCGAGGTAACCTCTATGTCCCGCACAATCCCGACCGGCAACGAGTTCGCCTTAATCACGCGCACCCCCGCCCCGCGCAAGAGGAAACTCGGCGCGGCACCGATCTTTACAAACTCGGCACGGCCGGTGTACAGGTCGACGACCGTGATATCCACCGTGGCGAAGCTCTCATCGGGTTTTCTTAAAAGAAGGATGGCATTTACGGTTTTGATGGCCAGATCCTGGCCGAACCCCGAGGTAAAGAGGTGCTCGAGGAGGGACACGGTGGTGTTCGATTCAAGCGCTGCCCGAGCGCCCGCCCCCATACCGTCGCTCAAGATGATCACAAACCGCCCGTCCTTCAACTGCAGACAGGTGTAACTATCGCCCGAAACGGGATCGCCCCCTCTGGCCGCCCTGGCGGAACCCACGGTCAACTGGTAACGGTGCGCCGGGTGTAGCTTGAACGTGCAGTCGCCCGCTTCACCCTCGCGGGGGCAGTTGGTCTCGACCACGGAAAAGGGCTGTCGCACCACCTTGGACACCAGCGGCGCCACGATGTACCGGCAGGCCATCTCTCCCCGACACGGGGGCCGCTTGATTGTTATTTCCAGCCGCCCGTCTTCTCGCGGGGCAACATCAACAGAAGTAACGGGAATATCTAAGTGTTTCAGGCGCTGGCGCAGGGCCTCGTCGAGCCGTCCGGCGCAGTCCATCGCTTGCAGCAATTCATCCGAAAGATTTTCCATAATTGTGGCTACACCCCGCAGGTGTTCGGCCACAATTTCCCTGCTTTCCTGGAGCCGCCGGTACCAGTAACGGTTTATCCTGTACGTTTCGTAGAGGCAGGTGAGGGCGATGGACATCTCTTTCAGGCGCAGACACCGCTTGCGGAGGTGTTGCGGGAAGTGCTCTCCCGTAACGCTCCCCTTCTGTTCCACACAGGCCAGGGCGTTAAGGAAGTCCTGATAAGTTTTGTAGAAGTCACGCTCCCAGCACGCGCGGTAGAGGGCACAACCGGAACAGATGCGCTCGCTGACTTCATTTAGCAATTCTTGCAACGTCTTGTCGCCATCACTATCGGCAGCGGAAACCGATACCTCGGCAAAAGTACGCGAAAGTTCGGCAAACATCCGTGCCCAGCCCCGCATGCGCTGGCGCACCACGTCCTTTATTTTCTTCTCACCAATGTCGGCGCTCAGCGTCCCGGCCGGCAGGAGCCCCTGGATCGCATCCAGCCAACGGGCAGGAATGGCAGCGGCCAGCATAATGGCGATGCCGGTCTCCGCCAGAACCCCGGCCAGGTTGTGGTAGTCCTTGATATACAGGGCCAGAAGAATGTTCCCGAGCAAAAAACCAAGCATTACCCCCACCCTGCCAAAGCGCCGCAAGAGACCGGCCGCAAACCCGGCGAAAGCATAAACACCCACCGCTGCCGGTACTCCCGCATCGCTTACGCCGGGGATCACGCCCATTACCGCACCTCCCGCTGCCCCCAGCCCACCCCCGCCGACAAGTGCCGCCAGAAGCACAAAGGTGCGGGAGAGCACTCCTTTAAGCGAAACCAGAAACCACTTCAATTCCCCCGTTCCGGCAATAATGCCTGCGACGAGAATCAAAAGGCAGAAAAACTCTTCGCCGCCCAGCGGGTGGCCCCGCGAGGCCAGGGCGTTAACCAGTACGTAAGCCAGGGCGGCCGCCAGCGCCGCCTCAAAGAGGACTGCCACGTACGCGTACAGGGTGGGGCCGGCGAAGACCAGCAGGGTGATTCTTACGGCCACGCTCACCGCGGCCACGGTCGGGGGTACGGCCAGCCGGGCCTGTCCCGCTTCACGCGGCAAAAGACGCAAGACGGCCGCCGCCCCAATGGTGGCCAGCATCGTTCCCGCCAGTTCCATGCCCTCCAGCACCGTAGCCTGCCCGGCCATACACGCCGCCAGGGCTACCCATCCCCGTGCGCCGTAGACAAAGACCGCCGCCGCACCGAAGGCGGGCGCAAAGGGCGCTATTTCACCAAAAAGGACGGCCCGCCCCAGAAAAAACCCGACCGCTACCAGAGCCGCCAATTCCCAGGTTACAACGCGGGCCAAGCGGGCGGAGGGAGGTTTCTTTCGGGCCGTATGTGTCCGCCATCCGATTTTCCTCCGCTCCTGCGCGCAAATGCCTACCTGCCAGGACAATCTTCCACCCCCATCCCCTAGCCCCCATTATAGTACGGGGATGGAAAAAGATATGTCAGATTTAGGAAGTCATTACATGTTTTGTTTCGACAGGCGGATATCGACACACGAACTCCGATATAAACCCGTGCTAAGCAGGTGCGGGCCCGCGGGTTTCCGGTTCCCCTCCGACCGCTGCCGAGACGATGGCGACCCCCGTCTGTCCTCCTGATTTCCTACCTGGCGTTGATTCCGACGCAACTTCATGGTATTATGTACCGCGAGGTGGAAATTACTGTATGCAGCCGGAAACGCAAGAGTGGCTGGCGCAGGCTGAATACGACATGGAAACCGCCAGGGCTATGTACCTGGCAGGACGCTACATTTATACCCTCTTTATGTGTCACCTGGCCCTGGAAAAGATTCTCAAAGCGTATGTCGTGGAGCGCACGAAGGAAACGCCCCCGAAAACGCATAACCTTATAACGTTACTGCGTATCGGAAATCCGAGGCTCTCGCAAGAGTACAAGGAATTCATCGCCAGCATCGCCGCCATGGGAGTAACTACCAGATACCCAGGCAGTTTAGACCGGGCGTTAAAAAGGTACACAAAAGAGGTTGCACGAGAATTCCTGGAGAAGACACAGGAGGTTTTTACGTGCCTGAAGCGAGGGATATCGGCAAAATAGTCCGGGCCTACCTGGCCGAACTGGCAAAGCAAGGCATCAAGGTAGAACGCGCTTACCTTTTTGGTTCTCACGCGAGAGGGGAGGCGGGGCCCGATAGTGATATAGACCTGCTCCTTGTTTCCCGGGATTTTGCCGCGATACCGGTCTCCGAGCAGTGCCGGATACTCGGCAAGGCAGCGCTGGCCCTTATGGAACCCGTAGAAGCCCTCGTGTACACGCCGGAAGAGGTGGAAGCCCTCATGCAACGAGAAGGCAGCTTCGTCCGGCACATTTTAACGCGGCCGGAAACCATCGAGTACCGCGTCTGAAAAGTCCAGGCGGTACAAAGAGAACAATTCACGCTTCCCCGGCGGCAGCCAGCGCGATGCCGTGCAGGAGATCGAACTCGCTGACGCGTACCGCCGGTGCTGGCAAACCCCGCATGATGGCGCGCAGGATACGCGCCCCGGCGGGGATGATGTCTGCCCGTTCTGGTTGCAATCCCGGCATCTGCTGCCGCTCCTCGAGAGTAGCCGCGAGGAGCACCGCCAGCAATTCCTCTACTTCCTGGCGCGACAGAAGGTAGCCGTGCACCCGCGAAGGATCGTATTTTTCCAGCCTCTGGGCCATGGCCGCCAGGGTGGTGATCGTCCCTCCAACCCCAACCAGGTCCCACGACCTGTCGCGAAGACGTTCTACGACCGGCATTAGCGCCTCGTTCAGCGCGGCGTCATCCGGTTCGGCTACCGTCAGGCGCACCGCGCCCACCGGGAGGCTCGCCGAGAAAAGCCGCCTTTCCTCCTCCCAGCAGAACTCCGTGCTTCCACCGCCAATATCAACGACCATCGTGCTTGCCGGGTGCACCGGGAGGCCGGCCAGAACTCCCTGCCAGCTGAAGGCCGCCTCCTCTTCACCGGAGAGCACGCGTACCTCAAGCCCGCACATTTCTTCAATGAGACGCAAAAACGCGGCCCGGTTGGCCGCGTCCCGCACCGCACTGGTCCCTACAACCACAATCCTGCCGGCCCCCAACGTCTCCGCCATAACTCGGAACTCTGCCACCACCCTTGCCGTGCGCTGCATGGCCGCCTCCGTGAGGATACCGGCGGTTATCCCCTCACCCAGCCTGGTGGTAACCAGGGCCGTTTTAACCACGGCCAATTGCAATTGCCCGGCCGCTCCCACGTCGGCCACGAGCAACCGGGTAGAATTAGTCCCGATGTCGATCACACCAACACGCACCGGTCTGCCCAACGCCCGCCTTATACCTCCCTCTTAGCCATCTCGACTAAGTGCTTTTGGCGAGCATCTTCAAGGCCGGATGTTTCCCCGGCCACCGCCAGCACGCGCTCCAGGATCGCGAAAAGCTGCTCCAACCCCCTGAACCGGACACTGTGACCGGTTGTCACGTGCCGCACTTCACCCGTCCACACCCGGTTTTCCCCTTCCGCTTCCTGCCAGAACCGTACCAGAAAGCCGATACTCGGCTGCCGGACGTAGTACACAACGTCCCGCCTCCTTGATCCTCTTTCTTTTTCTAACTCTGAGCGCGCATCTCGGGTCGGCATTCCAGAGATTCCTCCGCGTACGACACGTTCATTGGTTTATTCTGCCCGACGGGCCACATCTCCTGCCCCTTTTTGTCGATTGCGTCTGAATTTTTCTCGACACCATTTGACACCCAACTCGGCCGGCACCATCTCGACAAAACGGTTGACGTTGCATTGCTTTTTATCTATTCTTTTGGGAGACCGTTGTGAAACTCCAGGTGTTATAATTTCGCAGGGAGGGTCTTTGCCGTTGCAGCTAAAACTGGGTCTACCTAAAGGCAGCCTGCAGGAAGCCACTTTTGCCCTGTTCAAAAAAGCAGGCTACCATCTCACCGTCAACGGGCGGTCTTACTATCCTACTATCGATGACCCCGAAATTGAAGTGGTCCTCATGCGGGCGCAAGAGATACCGCGCTACGTGGATCAGGGCGTGCTCGATGCCGGGTTGAGCGGCCTCGACTGGATCAAGGAAAACGAGGCGGACGTGGTGGAAGTGGCCAACCTGGTTTACTCCAGGCAATCGCAGCGCCCGGTACGGCTGGTAATCGCCATTGCCAACGACAGCGATATAAAAACCGTGCGCGACCTCGAGGGGAAACGCATCGCCACCGAGTTCGTCCGGATTACGAGGAAATTTCTGGCGGAGCACGGGGTTAACGCCCACGTGGAGTTTTCGTACGGCGCCACGGAGGTTAAGGTGCCCAACCTGGTAGACGCTATCGCCGACCTGACCGAGACCGGGAGTTCGCTCCGCGCCAACAACCTGCGCATTCTGACCACGATCCTGGAGTCCACACCACGCCTGCATGCCAACCGGCGGGCGTGGGAGGATCCCTGGAAGCGCGAAAAACTGCAGAACCTGGCCACGCTCCTCCTGGGCGCCTTGCGGGCGGAGGCCAAGGTGGGGCTTAAGATGAACGTGCCCCAAGAAAAACTGGCCGACGTGCTGGCCATCCTGCCGGCCATGAAACATCCGACCATTTCGCAACTGGTTAACAGCGGATGGGTAGCCATCGAGGTCATTATTGACGACAAGCAGGCACGGGACTTGATTCCCGCTCTGAAGCGGGCCGGTGCGCACGATATCATCGAATACCCGTTGAACAAGGTTATCCCTTAAAGGAGGCGGCACCTTGCCGGCCATTTACCTGGACTACAACGCCACCACCCCGGTGGCCCCGGAAGTCCTCGAGGAAATGCTACCCTACCTGGGGGAGCATTTCGGCAACCCGTCCAGTAGCCACGCCTACGGCCGGGAAGCCAGGCGGGCGGTAGAAACGGCCCGTGAACGGGTGGCCGGGCTCCTCGGCTGCGAGCCGGGCGAAATCGTCTTCACCGGCGGGGGGAGCGAAGCTAACAACCTGGCCCTAAAAGGCATTGCCCTGGCCTGCAGGGAGCGGGGCGACCATATCGTTACCTCGTGCATCGAGCACCCGTCCGTACTGAATACGTGCCGTTACCTGGAGCGCGAGGGGTTCCGGGTAACCTACCTGCCGGTGGATGCCTGCGGCATGGTCAATCCGGAGGCGGTCCGGCAGGTCATCACGCCGGCAACCATCCTTATTTCCGTCATGCACGCCAACAACGAGGTAGGTACTATCCAGCCGCTGGCCGCCATCGGCGCGATCGCTCGCGCCCACGGCGTCTACTTTCATACCGACGCGGCCCAATCGGTGGGCAAAATATGGACCCGCGTAGACGAACTGCAGGTGGATCTACTTACCGTTGCCGGACATAAATTATACGCTCCCAAGGGAGTGGGGGCGCTTTACGTCCGCAAAGGGACGCCTCTCGAGCCGCTCATTCACGGCGCAGACCACGAGCAGGGCCGCCGGGCCGGAACGGAAAACGTGCCCGGCATCGTGGGCCTGGGCAAGGCCTGTCAAATGGCCCTGGAACTTCTCCCGGCAACCGTCCGGGCCCTGACCGAACTCAGGGACTACCTCTTCGAGTTGCTCCGGCAAAAGGCCGAGGTAACTCTTAACGGCCACCCCGTCGAACGCCTGCCCAACACCCTGAACGTGAGCTTCACCGGGGTGAACGGTGCGCGCCTCCTGGAAACTACCCCCGAAGTGGCCGCCTCTACGGGTTCGGCATGCCACGCCGGCGTAGACTCGGTGTCCCCTGTCCTGGCCGCCATGGGCCTACCGCCGGCCAGGGCCCGCGGGGCCGTCCGCCTGAGTCTCGGCCGCTGGACAACGCCGGAAGATATCGAAAGAGCGGCCGACCTCTTAGCTAAACAGGCCGCGGTTCTACTAAAAGAAACTGCTAAATTCTAACGCCTGAGCAGCAGAATCTTATGCCGGGGCACTAACCTTCCAATATGTTACATTATCCCGCCTGTTTGCGGATCCCCTTTATGCGTCTTACGGCCAGCGGGAGGAAATGATAAAGAAGATCGATGCCGGCTAGGAGAACAACCGCGAGGGCAAAACCGGCACTCCGCCGGGTACGTGCCCGCACTCTGTTCCACCAGCCCGGTTGCGCCTCAGGCACACCCATCACCTCGTACATATTTTACCACAACTCAGTCCCTGATCGCCGGGTTGGGCGCTGACGAAGTGTTTTCTGGCGTCGCCGGAATGGGAACCACCCGCGTCTCTCCGGGCTTCACCAGCCCGAGCTTTTCCCGGGCCACCTTTTCTACATAAGCGTCCGACTGCAAGAGCCTGACCTTCGCCCAGAGCGCTTCATTCTTTTTCCGCAGTTCCTGGACGGTCTGCTCCATCTCGGCAATGTGCCGCTGCATGTACCAGAGCTTGCCCAGTTGCGTGGTTACGGAGACAGCAAAATAGGCCAGCAATAACGCCACAAAGATGTACGGCAGTTTCGACCGCGCGAGGTTAAACCTGCGGCGCGCCTTCACCCGGCTCATCGGCCCCCTCCTCCGCCCCAAAGAGACCGAGCGGGTCGCCCGAGACAACAATCACCACCTGGTACCCCTTGCTCCGCGCCCGGTTATAGAGCGTGGCCACGGTGCTGGGACTCAGGCCGAGACGGCGGGCGATGGCCTCCGTGGCATAACCCATTTCCTTGAGCACCACCACCTGCCGCTCCCGGTGGCTCAGGCGCTCGGCTCCCCGGATTTCCATCTGCACCGGTGCTTATCCCCACTCTTATCCACAAGCTGTGTACAAAATCATTACGTATCTTCTACGTGCTTTCTACGTTTCCTGCCGATGCCCAGAAGAAATTTCACGCCTTTCTCCCAAAAGGCGTACCCGCAGGGACCGAGTGTTCGGCGGTAGATCAGCGCACCCAGGCCCAGCCCCAGGAAGATGTACCAGCGTACTTCGCCCCAGGTTACGAGCAGCAAAAACCCGAATACCGCGCCCGTAAGGACGACCCAGAAGACGACGTCTCCTATGCCTGTACCCCACCGGCGCAGGTGCAATCCCGCCCTGAGGGCACGGTAGAAGTCCCACCCGAAGCCGGCCCCGTATCCCAGAAGCATGCTGAGGATAAAGGCAAAAAACTGCTCCCTTAAGAACATATCCGTTCCTGGCCCCCAAAATGAAAAAGCGCCTGCGCGCTACCTCAGAATGCGGGCCCACAGCTTTTTGCCCGCCGCCCGCGCCCTTACGCCCGTCTCCCGGTAGCGGAAGGCGTGCACGAAGCCATCCACGACCAGCAACCCTTCTTCGAGGTTAAGCTGAATAATATGCAAACCCTCACCGGTTAAGAGCAAATACCCCATGTTCGTCTCCAGGGCGATTTCCGTATCGGTAAAACTATCCACGTGTTGCACGCCCTGGATCCTTATTTGCTTCCGCTCGACAACCTCGACGCGGTGCACCGGCTGCGCGTTCAAGGCCATCCCTCCCGTAGGGCGCTTCAGTTTATCATATGTGTCCCGTACGTCCGGGTATGTCACGAAAAAGAAAAAGCCAGCCTTCACGATCCACCGCTTAAGAGGCGGTATAGGCTGGCCGCTTCGCGCGCCGGTATATTCTCCGGTATTTTCACGACCTCAACCTCGATCGCGCGCGTACCGTAGATGATGCGGATTACATCCCCCGGGCGGACCGCAGCTGAAGCGCGGGCTACGCGCCCGTTGAGGGCAATTAATCCCTCCTCGCACATCTGCTTGGCTACGGTACGGCGCTTGACGAGGCGCGATACCTTCAGGAACTTATCGAGCCGCAAGCGGTTACTTGGTAGCCGCGTTACCTACTGCTTCACGCAGGGCTTTGCCGGCCTTAAAGACGGGTACCCTGGAAGCGGCGATTTCAATCTCCGCACCGGTCTGCGGGTTTCTTCCCTTGCGAGCCGCCCTTTCTCTCACCTCGAAGGTACCGAAACCGACCAGCTGGACCTTATCACCCCGCGCCAGCGCATCCCCAATGCTGTCCAAAAGGGCCGTAAGCGCTTTTTCGACATCCTTTTTAGTCAAATCCGTTTTTTCCGCCACTGCCGACACAAGCTCCGCTTTGTTCACTATAAACCCCTCCTCAAGAGTAGTGAGAGATTTTTTCCGACTTCTCATATTCGGTACCCATCCTACTTTTCCTGCTTCATAACCGAGATTGTCCGGGTTTTTTTCCCTCTTTTTTGCCTCCTCCCACAAAGCATCCATTTGTTCCAGGGCGACCTCCCCCAGCCGCTTACCCTGCGTCCTTAACTGCTCCTCGATAAAGGTAAAACGGCGGACAAATTTGGCGACTGCCTGCCGCAAGGCGCCTTCCGCCTCCACATTAACCAATCTTGCGACATTTACGGTGGCAAAGAGGAGGTCGCCGAGTTCCCTAACAATCCGCTCCCGGTCGCCAGAGGCCAGGGCGGTACGTACTTCCTGCAACTCCTCTTCCAGCTTCACCAACGCGCCCCGGTAGTCAGGCCAGTCAAACCCAACCTGGGCGGCGCGTTCCTGCACGCGCTCCGCCCGCACCAGCGCCGGCAGTGTATGCGGAATGCCGTTGAGAAGCCCCCCTTCGTTTCTCTTTTCGTCTTCCTTGATTTTCTCCCAGCGGCGCAGGACGTCCTCCGCCCCGTCAACCCGTTCGGAACCGAATACGTGCGGGTGACGGCGAATCATCTTTGCGATTATCCCGCGCACGACGTCGGCCAGGTCAAAATGCCCCTTTTCCTCTGCTATCCGGGCATGGAAAACAATTTGTAATAATAAGTCTCCCAATTCCTCGCAGAGACTATGCATATCCTCGTTTTCGATGGCTTCCAGAACCTCGTAGGTTTCTTCCAGCAAGTACCGCTTCAGCGTAGCGTGCGTTTGTTGCCTGTCCCACGGACAGCCGTGCTCGCCGCGCAACGTGGCCATAATGGCCGCCAGGGATCCCAGCGGGTATTCTTTTGGCTGCCCGGTTGCCGGCGGAATGTAGAGGGAGGTAAGGTGGTCGATCCAGGGCAGCCTGTCCACTTCGTAAAGTTTAACTTCCTCGATGCGTTCTTCCCCCGGCACGCCCGCCGCCCGGATCACCGTTACCGGTTGCTCGTCCGGGTAAAACTCCATCAACCGGATCTTTACCTCCGCCGCCGTTAGACGATTATGCACCTGCATCACGATATTGCCCGCCCAGGTGACGGGCCTTTGCACCGTCATGTTCAATCCGTCAATTAACTGGATACCCGTGACCGGATCCAACCCCAGCGCCGCAAAAATCGCGTCGACAAAACTTGGCGCCGGCAGAATCTCTACCTTTATCCCTTCCCGCGGCGCCTCCTCCAGAATATACCGGGAAGGCGCTTCGGCCACCAGCGGGTGACCAGGCACAGCGTAGACTACCGGCCTCCGGCGCGCCGCCGCCACCACCGTCCGGGCAATGCGGCGGTAGACGTCTTCGAAGGTGGCCTCCTCCTCGTAAAAGCGGTCACAGGTCGAAAATTTTACCCCCTGCTCCGCCAGCCATGGTACCACCGGGTGAACGCTTGTCCGCAGGATAACCTGGGGACCGCGCTTCAGCACCTCCAGCACCCCTACCGGCACGGCACGCCTGTCGCCCGGCCCCAGGCCGGCCAAGATAATAAGACCCACCAGGCGCAAACCTCCTTGCTACCAAAAAAAATGGCCCTTGGCAGGCCATTTTGGCAAGCTATTGTTCCATCTGTTTGGCCAGGAACCCTGCCGCCGTCTCGACCAGCTTTAGTTCGAGCTGACCCATCTTCACGCCCGGTTCCTTGGAGATGAGCATCACCGCCCCTATGGGATCCCCTTCGGCGATTATCGGGGCAATCACCTCCGCGGTATACTTACACTCGCCGTTATCCACCGTCAGGCATTCCTTGCAGAGAGGGTCCTCACCGGGGCTGTTGATGATCACTGCCCTGCGCTCCTCCATAACCTTTTCTACGGCTGGTCCGATGGGCTTGTTGAGGAATTCTTTCTTAGGCGCACCGGCAACGGCAATAATGGCATCCCGGTCGGCAATGCAAGCAATATGCCCCGTGGCTTCGTAGAGGGAATCGGCATACTCCTTGGCAAAATCCCCCAACTCGCCGATCGGCGAATACTTCTTCAGGATGACCTCACCTTCGCGATCAACGAATATTTCCAGGGGATCGCCCTCACGGATGCGCAGTGTTCGCCGGATTTCCTTAGGTATGACCACCCTACCGAGGTCGTCGATGCGTCGTACAATACCGGTTGCCTTCACTGACTTCCGTCCCTCCTTTTCTACAAAGAATTACGTGTTCTTCTCTGTGAATAGTATACATCTGGCGAAAAAGAATTATTCATTTCTTCCAATGCATGGGATAGATTTTTCTTGGGCCGGTCCATTTGTTGCTTATTATACGTTCGCTTAAACCATACTGGCAAGAACTGCTTCGATTTCCGTGACGACTTCCCTGCTGGCAGCACCGGCCCTGGCTTCCATCCAGATTTCGAAGTCACCGTTCTCCTCCCTGAATTTCAACCCGCGCGGGAATTTTTGCGCTACCCCTACGAGCTTTTCGCCCGTCAGGCTATGGCCCGGCGCAAAAACAATGCGGTAGAACTTTCCCTGCTGGCTGATGCTCCGCACCTTGAGCTTCTTACCCAGGGCCCGTAGCCGGGAAACCGCAAGCAGATTCTCCACCGGCGGCGGTGGTGGACCAAAGCGATCTACCAGCTCGCCCCGCATGTCTTCTACGTCCGCAGGATCGCGGGCATTGGCGAGCGTGTAGTAGACGCGCACCTTCTGGTCGCCGTCATGAATGTAGTCCGAAGGCAGATAGGCCGTAACAGGCAGTTCCACCACCGTCTCCACCGTAGTCTCCGGCGCCTCGCCCTTCATCTCGCGCACGGCCTCGGCCATGAGGCGGCAGTAAAGATCGAAGCCGACCGCGGCTATGTGCCCGTGCTGCTCCGTGCCCAGGAGGTTGCCGGCCCCGCGTATTTCCAGGTCGCGCTTGGCGATCTTGAAACCGGCGCCGAACTCGGTGAAGTCGCGGATCGCCTCGAGCCTCTTCTCTGCCGCCTCGTTCAGTACCTTATCACGGCGGAAGGTGAAGTAGGCGTAAGCCAGACGGTCCGAGCGGCCGACCCGGCCGCGCAACTGGTACAATTGGGCCAGGCCGAACTGGTCGGCGTTTTTGACGATCAGCGTGTTCACGTTACCGATATCCAACCCGGCCTCGATGATGGTGGTGCAGACGAGAATATCGTACTTCCCGGCGACAAAGTCCAGCATCACCCTTTCCAGTTTTTCCTCGTCCATCTGCCCGTGGGCCACCGCCAGCCTGGCCTCGGGCACCAGGTTCTGCACCCAGGCCGCCACTTCGTCGAGGTCCTGCACCCGGTTGTGCACAAAGTACACCTGTCCGCCCCGGGCCAGTTCACGGTTAATGGCCTCCCTGATGATTACCGGATCCTCTTCCAGGACGTAGGTCTGGACGGGGAACCTGTTCTGCGGCGGCGTCTCCAAAAGACTCGTGTCCCGGATACCGACCAGGGACATGTATAGCGTCCGCGGGATCGGGGTCGCGCTCAGCGTGAGGACGTCTACCTCCGGGTAGGCCAGTTTAAGTTTTTCCTTGTGAACGACCCCGAAACGCTGCTCCTCATCGATAATTAAAAGCCCCAGGTTGGCAAAACGCACGTCGTCCGAGATCAGGCGGTGGGTGCCGATGACGATATCGACCGTACCCCGCACCAGGGCCTTAACGATGCGCTTCTGCTCGGTGGGCGATTTGAAGCGGGAGAGCATCTCTATTTTCACCGGGTACCCGGCAAAACGCTGCGCAAAAGTTATGTAGTGCTGCTGGGCGAGGACGGTCGTCGGCACGAGCACCGCCACTTGCTTCCCGTCCATAACGGCTTTGAAGGCCGCCCGCATGGCCACCTCCGTTTTGCCGTAGCCCACGTCGCCGCAAAGCAGGCGGTCCATGGGCCGCGGCTTCTCCATGTCCGCCTTGATCTCGGCGATGGCCCGCAACTGGTCTGGCGTTTCTTCGTAGGGGAAGGCGGCCTCGAAATCGCGCTGCCAGGGTCCGTCGGGGCTGAAAGCGTACCCGCGTTTGGTCTGCCTGGCGGCGTAAAGGTGCAGGAGATCGCGGGCCATCTCGCGCACCGCTTCCTTCACTCGGCGCCTGGTCCGGGCCCACTCCCCGGAACCGAGGCGCGACAGCCGCGGCATCTCTCCTTCGGCCCCCACGTATTTCTGTACCAGGCCCAACTGGTCCACGGGCACGTAAAGCTTATCGTCCCCGGCGTACTGCAGGAGAAGGTACTCCCGCCGTACCCCTTCGATCTCCAGCTCGACAATCCCCTGGTAGCGCCCGATGCCGTGCTGAACGTGCACGGCGTAGTCCCCGATCCGGAGGTCGAGTTCCTCGAGGGTCCGCGGCCCGATCGGGCGGCGGAGTTTCTTGGGCAAAACCCGGCCGCCAAAAATCTCTCTTTCACCGACCAGGACAAGGCGGATCCCCGGAAACTCGCAGCCCGTGCTGATGGAGCCATCGCAGATCACGATATCGCCCGGGGCCAGGGTGTCGACGCGAGGATGGAAACGGGCTTCAACGCCGTCCTCGCGCAGGACGTCCAGGACGCGCGCCCCGCGTTCCGCCGTACCGGCAAACAGCACCACGGCGTACCCCCGTCGTTTCCACCGCCGCACGTCTTCGACCAGGGCCTCCGGTCGCCCCTGGGCACCGGCAAGGGTCTTACCTTCGAAGGGTATGGCACGCGCCGCACCGGCGCTCGCCCCGGGAGGCGTGAAGGACGTGATAACCCTGGGCACGCGCTCCAGGCGGGCGGCGAGGGCCGGCCACTCCAGGAAGGCCTCGTACTGGCCGGGGAGTGCCTCCCCGTCCCGGATAAAGGTGGTGTAACTTTCGGCGCGCTGCCTGGCCATAACGACGGCCACTTCCTGGATCCGGGCCGGTTCGGAAAGGATAACCGGCGTTTCGGCCGGCAGGTACTCGAAAAGGGTCACCGCTTCGGGGTAAAAATAGGTAAGAAACTCTTCGATGCCCGGAAAGTAGGCCTGCGTCCCTACATGCGTCATGACCCTTTCACGGAGAGCACGCAGACGTCCACGCGCCTCACCGGCAAGCTTCCTTTCCTGGGCCGCAAACGCGGCGCCAAGCCTCCTTTCGCCCTCTTCCCACCGGTCCGGAGAAATAAGCACCTCCCGGGCCGGCCCAATACATACTTGCTCCTCTGCTTTGACCGATCGCTGGGTGGCCGGATCGAAGGCGCGGATGGAGACCACCTCGTCACCGAAAAACTCGAGGCGGTACGGCTCCCCGGCATCCGGAGGAAAAACGTCCAGGATGCCCCCGCGCCGGCTGAATTGCCCGGCTACTTCGACCTGCGCCACCGCCTCGTACCCCAGGCCCACGAGCTCTCGCGCCAGGGTTTCGGGGTCACAGTTGTCCCCCACCTTGAGCGCGCATTTCTTGCGGAGCACCTCGGGGGGCACCAGGCGCCTGGCCAGCGCCTCAATCGAAGCGACGACCACCGGGCAGGAGGTCCACGCCAGTCCGTGTAAGGCTGCCAGACGGGCGTTAACCACCAGTTTGCTGTAAGCGACAACCCGTACTGGTATAATTTCCCAGGATAGAAGCAAAAAAACGCCCCGTCCGGCGAGGATCGTCCGCAGGTCGTGGGCGATCTCGCCGGCTTCTCTTTCCCCGGGCGTGATCACGCATACTGGCCGTGATGGGTGCGCCAGCGCCGCCGCCAGCAAGGCAGCCTGGGTCCCGGCGACGCCGTATACCGTCAGCGCGCGCGCCCCGGCATCAAGTCCCTGATCGACCGCCCGGGCGGCAGGTAATTGTTGCAGGTAGTTGATCAGGCCTTGCATCCGCACAAATCCTTAAGGTCGGTGCCGGATTAATTTTAGACGGCATCCCCGCCCGCGTCAAGCTGGGTTACCCGTCCGATCCTCGTTGGTTGACGGTCGCCAGTTATTATACGTGCTCATGGCCTTCTCTATACCCTCGGTTACGACCACCAGGGCCGCCGCCGCGGCCACGCTAATTACTTCCCGTACGACAGGCGCCTCCGCGGGCGCGAAGCGGCCCAGGACGTGCTCCACCGCCTCCGGCCCCCGCCCGATGCCCACCCGCAGGCGGGGAAACGCCTCCGTACCCAGGGCGGCAATAATGGACAGCACGCCCCGGTGCCCCCCCGCACCTCCTGCCGGGCGAAGACGCAGCCGGCCCAGGGGAAGATCCATGTCATCGAAGACGACCAGGACGTCACCGGGGCCGACCGCGTATTTCTTGACCAGCTCCCGCACTGCCTCGCCGCTGAGGTTCATGTAAGTCTGGGGTTTGGCCAGGATAACCCTGTTGTTGTCCACCTTGGCTTCCCCGGTAAGCGCCCGGCAATCCTTGTGCCGGACCTGGGTTTGCAGCAAGCGCGCCATTTCGTCTATAACCAGGAAGCCCACGTTGTGCCTGGTGGCCGCATACGCCGCACCGGGGTTGCCCAAACCGACGACCAGCTTAGTCATCAGGTTATTCCGCCGGTGTCTCCTCCGGCGTCTCCTCCTCTATGCCGGCCGGCGCCAGCACGGTGGCCACCACCGCTTCGGGGGCCTCCAGAATGCGTATGCCGGCGGGCGGCACAAGATTCCGGACGTGAATGCTGTCACCAAGATCCAGGTGGGAAATGTCCACGTCGATCGCTTCCGGTAGCCGGTCTGGCCGCCCCATAATTTCCACTTCCCGCAGCACCTGTTCCACCAGGCCGCCTTTCGCTTCGCCCGCTGCGGTCCCGATCAGTCGTAGCGGCACGGTAATGGTCACTTTCTCGTCGAGCGCCACCTGCTGCAGGTCGATATGCAGAAGTTCATTTTTCAGCGGGTGGTACTGCAACTCCTTAATGATCGCGTGGTACCGCCTGGTATTTCCGTCATCCGCCACTTGCAACTCGATAAGGGCATTCTTCCCCGGTCCGGCAAGGATCTCCTGGACCGCCCTGGCCTCCACCTCGATGGGAATACTCCCCACCTGCTTGCCGTAAACAACGCCCGGCAGACGGTTTTGTGCTTTGAGCCTGTTGCGGTACCCTCTGCCTCTGCCGGTCCTGACCTTAGCGTTGAGGGTTACGGTTGCCAAGTCGCATCACCTCTCTTGCCAGAGTATTCCCTTGTTTTAACATATCAACCCCTCAGGCCACATACAATTTTTCAGGAGAGCATTAGTAAAACTCTAAATCGTAAGGGGACGATACCCTTGAAAAAGAGCCGCGCGATTATTGGCCGACCGGTGATAAGCCTGGCCGAAGGCGCACAAATCGGCCGCGTCAAGGACCTGGTGATTGATCCCTCCTCCCGGGCCGTGGCGGCCATCGTAGTTCAAGCCAAAGGACTGTTCAGGGAACAGAAGTTTGTCCCCTTTAAGAAGGTGCAGGCGGTAGGCGCCAACGCGATTATTCTCAGGTCCGGCGACAGTGTGACCAAAGGCTCCAGCCTGCCGGAAATCGTGCGTCTCTGGAAGGAGCACATCCCCGTAGTCGGCGCCAAGGTGGTCTCCGTCTCCGGCGCCGTCCTGGGCACCGTCCGGGAATATTACGTCGGCCCGGCCACCGGCGACCTCAGCGGGTTCGAGGTAGCCGCCTCGTATGTAGAAGACCTCCGCAGGGGAAGACGGTTCGTTGCCGGCCGGTGGGTAACAACGCTTGGTCGCGATGTGATTATCGTTGACGACGCCGCGCTGGAAGAGTTGAAGAAGGGGCGCGACGCCGGGGACGCCCCCTAATCAAAAAGCTTGGAGACCGAAAGATCTTCGTGCACCCGGATGATGGCCTCGCCCAAGAGCGGGGCGACAGACAAGATCTTGATTTTATCGATCTCCTTCTCCCCGGTCACCGGAATTGTGTTCGTCACGATTACTTCCTTTACCGGACAGCTTGCCAGGCGCTCCACGGCCGGTCCCGAAAGGACCGGATGCGTGCAACACACGTAGACCGCCCGGGCCCCGAACTGAAGCAGCGCCTCGACGGCCTTCACGATGGTGCCCGCGGTATCGATAATATCGTCCACAATGACCGCCGTCTTGCCGCCGACCGGACCGATCACGTTGGTTACCTCGGCGATATTGGGCTCCGGACGCCGCTTATCGATAACCGCCAGGGGCGCCCGGATCCGCTCGGCCAGGTCGCGGGCCCGGGTAACTCCCCCCACGTCGGGCGAAACCACAACCACGTTCTCCAGGCCGGCGCGCCTGATATATGCCGCCAGAATCGGTGCGGCCAGCAAGTGGTCCACGGGAATATCGAAGAATCCCTGGATCTGCCCGGCGTGCAGGTCCATGGTAATCACCCGCCGCGCCCCGGCGGCCGTAAGCAGGTTGGCCACCAGCTTGGCCGTGATCGGCTCGCGCGCGCGGGTTTTTCTATCCTGCCGCGCGTAACCGTAGTAGGGTACGACCGCGGTAATGCGGCGCGCCGAGGCCCGCCGGAAGGCGTCGATCATGATGAGCAATTCCATCAGGTTTTCGTTAACCGGCTGGCAGGTGGGCTGGATGACAAAGACATCGGTACCGCGCACGTTCTCGTTGATGTGCACCTGAATTTCGCCGTCGGAAAAGCGCGTAACCTGCGAATCCCCCAGGGGTACGCCAAGGTACTCGCATATTTCCGCCGCCAGGGCAGGGTTGGCATTGCCCGTGAAGATTTTCAGCTTTTTGTGGCGCGAAAACATGGGCTATACCTCCGTCGATTTCTTTCTTCTGGCTACCCAGTCCGGGATGTTCGACTGACGGCTACGGGCTATCCCCAGCGCGCCCGGCGGAACGTTCTTGGTAATGGTCGAACCGGCAGCGATGTACGCCCCGGGTCCGACCACTACCGGCGCTACCAGGTTGGTGTTGGAACCAACGAACGCCCCGTCGCCGATCACCGTCCGGTGCTTTTTGAAGCCATCGTAGTTACACGTGATGGTGCCCGCACCCACGTTGACACCCGCACCGATTTCGGCGTCACCCACGTACGTGAGGTGGGGTATCTTGGATCCCTCGCCCACCCGCGACTTCTTGACTTCGACAAAATCCCCTATCTTGACGCGGGGGCCGATTTCGCAGCCGGGCCGTACGTAGGCGAAAGGCCCCACCGTGCAACCGTCCGCCAGGGAAGAATCCACGACCACGGCGTATTGGACCACCACCCCGTTGCCCAGGACGGCGTTTACAAGTCGGGCCCCCGGCCCAACAACGCAGTTCTCCCCGATCCGGGTCTTCCCCTCGACAATAGTAAAAGGGTAGATAACCGTGTCGCACCCAACCTCTACCCCGGAACCAACAAAGGTAGAAGCCGGGTCGATCACGGTAACCCCCTCACGCATGAGCTTCTCCAGAATACGTCGGCGTAAGATCTCGCCCGCACGTGCAAGCTGGACGCGGTCGTTGATGCCGAGGACCTCATCCGCCACGGGCGCGGCATACGAGGCCACACGCAATCCGTCGGCGACCATAAGTTGAACGACGTCCGTCAGGTAATATTCCCCCTGAACATTGTTCGGTGATACCCGCCGCAAGTAGTCAAAAACCAGGGGCGCGACAAAGCAATATATGCCCGTATTTACCTCGTTGACGGTCAACTCGGACGCTGTGGCGTCTTTCTGCTCCACGATCCGGCATACGTTACCCGGGCCGTCCCGTATGACCCGGCCATAACCCGTGGGGTCGTCCAACCGGGCGGTAAGCACCGTAGCCATCGCCCCGTTCTGGCGGTGGTAGGCTACGAGTTCGCTCAAGGTTTCCCCCGTTAGAAGCGGGGTGTCCCCACAGAGGACCAGCAACTCGCCACGGTAGCCCCGCAAGGCCGGCTCGGCCTGCAAGAGGGCGTGGGCTGTACCTGCTTGTGGCTCCTGCCGTACCACTTCGACCGCGTGCGCCGCCTGGCGCACCTCATCGAAGCCATACCCGGCGACGACGATGCACCGGTCCGCCCCCGCGCTTCTTGCTGCTTCCAGGACGTAGTGCAGCATGGGTTGGCCGGCAATCTCGTGCAGGACCTTCGGACGGCGGGATTTCATCCGCGTGCCCTTACCCGCAGCCAGAACAACTGCTGTTAAATGCATACGGCGCCCCCCCAAAAAAAACGCTTTAATACTAGTGTAGCTCTAACCAACCAGCATGCCCACAAGAAAGTGGGAGCGCCCAAAATTCTCCTGCTATTGAGACGCGTTATGGCCGGCATAGGCCTGCAGCACGGCGTCCTGAATCATGGCCCGCGCCGAAGAGGTGATGGGGTGGGCGATGTCCCGGAACTCTCCCTTTGGCGTCCGACGGCTGGGCATAGCTACAAAAAGGCCGTTCTGACCCTCGACAATTTTGATGTCGTGGATCACGAAAGCGTTGTCCAGCGTTACCGAGACGATGGCCTTCATCTTCCCTTCGGGCAGTACCTTTCTAATCTTGACGTCGGTTACCTCCACCTTCTCACCACCTTGCACAAAAGAAGTCGGGGGCAAGAGGTCAGAGACGGCTTCGTGCCGCTCGCGCCTGGTCGGCACCCAAGGGTAAGAATTTCTGTATTAACCGTCGAATTCCTGCCGGGCAGTTTGTTTTTTCTCCAGCAACCTCGTTCCGGCCGCTAGTATTGTTTTATTTTGCCCGCGATATATAATCAAAAACAAAAGGGCATAAAGGTGGCAGCGATGAATCTAACTTACCTGGAAACGCTGGTAGCGGTAGCGGAGCAAAAGAGCTTTTCGCGTGCGGCAGCCGTTCTCAACCTCACCCAGCCCGCAGTCTCAAAACACATAGCTTACCTTGAAGCCTACTACGGCACCACGCTGGTGAACCGCACGAGCCGGCGGGTGGAATTGACGGAGGCCGGGACCGTTCTATACCGGTATGCGCGCCAGGTCCTGGAGATAATGGCGCGGGCCAGGGACGAGGTCGACGCCTCGAGCAGGACCATCCGCGGTCGCCTGACGATCGGCGCCAGCACCATCCCCGGGCACTACGTGTTACCCCGGCTGATCAGCGACTTCAGCCGTACTTACCCCGAGGTGGCCATCGCCGTGGAGATCGCCGATACCGGGAAAGTCATCCGGATGCTCCTGGACGATACCGTACACCTCGGGGCGGTAGGCGCCCTTATCCACGATGATCGCCTCAACTTCATCCCCTTTGCCCAAGACGAGATCGTGCTTGTTGTGCCGCGCCATCACCCCCTGGCAGCGTACAAGACGGTAAACGCACAGGCGGTGGCACGCGAAAAGCTGGTCTGGCGTGAGGAGCAGTCCGGCACGCGGCGCGTGGTGGAAAACGCTTTACTCGCCACGGGAGTGCGGCCTGAAGAACTGAAGATCGCCGCCGAATTGGGGAGCACGGAGGCCATCCTGGCGGCCGTGGAAGCCGGCCTGGGCATCTCCTTCATCTCCCGCGTGGCTGCCGAAGCCAGCGCGCGTGCCGGTACCGTCAGCCTGGTGCGCTTGCAGGGTGCCCCGTTCATCCGCCACCTCTACCTCGTGCACCTGCAGACGCGCCCGCTCACGCGGCCGGCGGCGGCGTTCATCGAGTTTACCGTCAGCCATGCTACCGGTAATGCCAGGGCGGCAAAAAATAAGGGCCCCGTTACGAGGCCCTGAGGATCACGTCAAACCGCACGTTAACAGGAACAGGAACCATCGTGATTAGCGCGGATGGTAAACCCGTTACCAAACCAGGAACGGCCGTAATCGATCACCGCACCGGAGAGATAGCGCGCCGCTTCGCGGTCGGCAACAAATTTCAGGCCGTCGATCTCGACCACGGCGTCGTCCTTGCCCGCTGACTCGTCCAGAGCCAGGCCGAATCGCGGCCCACCTCACCCGATACCCTGAATAAACAGGCGGATCACGGCGCCGGGCTTCTTCTGTTCCGTAAGAACCTCCTTGAGCTTCTGTTGGGCTTTTTCCGTGACCGTCAGGTTCAATACTCCCTCCACCACCTTTCACACGTGCTCGGACAGATACCCCATGGGGTATCTTGGTACTATATGTTACAGGGTAGGTTACCCGTTGTCAAGACCGAACTTTTTAAAAACTTTCTGAATATTTTGGCCGATCGTTGCCTGGCTCCTGCTTGACCCTGCAGGCTGTTATCCGCTATGCTTGCTATAGGTATACCGGTACGAGTATAGGGTAGCCGGAGGTGAAGCTGGTGGAAAAAGGTCTGTGCGATGAAGCGCGCGCCAGGATTATTAACCGCTTCAAGCGGATCGAAGGGCAGGCGCGGGGTATCCAGCGGATGCTGGCGGAGGAACAAAACTGCCGGGAGATCATCGGGCAGATCTCGGCGTTGAAGGCGGCGGTGGAAAACGCAGGCAAGGCGTTCCTTATGGATTACGTGGAAAAATGCCTGGAAGAAGAGCTGGCTCGCGGCGGCGACTACAAGAAGGCGCTGCGCGAAGCCCTGTCGCTTCTCCTGACCAGCCGTTTAGACTAGCATGGCCCGGGCCATCTCCAGGTCACTCGGCTTGTCGACGTCAACGGCCACCTCGGGCAACCGGGAAACTACCACCCGCCCGGTGATCCCGACCAGCGAGGTCACTTTCCGCTCCGCGTCGGCCAGCGAGACCGCGCCGGCAAGATATCGCAGGATGAAAAACGGCCCCAGCAAGAGACCCAGCCGCAAAGGACGCTTCCGGAGCCGGGCCATCTCCTCCGCCTTCTGCCTGACACGCCCGTAAATGGCCGGGTTTATAAGCACCAGGTTGCCGCCGGTAAAATGGCCGTCCCGCAGGCGCACATACGTGCGCTTCATACCCGGAAACCGCCGTTCAACATCTTCCCGGCGAACCACGGTGTAGTATATGTCAGCAGCGCGGTCACCGCAGGCGGCGAGAAAATCGTCCACAGCCGCCGCGGTTAGGAAGGGAACGTCGCCGGTAACTACCAGGACACGCTCTTCGCAGGCCAGAGCTTTCAGGCCCCGCCCCAGGGTTTCGATGAGCGTTTCGCCCCCTGGTGTTACTTCGACGCCCGGCGGCAGGACCGCAGCCACCTCCGGGGGGCCGGCCACAACGATGCTGCCGGTACCCGCTGCCGCCAGGAGCGCGTCCACCACGTAAGCCACCATCGGGCGCCCGCCGACCGGGATCAGGGCCTCATAAGGGGCATCGCTCGCAGCTGCCAGCGGTCCCGTATTCGGGCTACCCGCCAGCACGAGGCAGGCTACCATAATTATCTGGCCTCCCCAAGACTGACCTCCCCAAAACCGTTGAGCAGGTTGGCCTCGGCGTTTTCAATATGTTCGCGTGCCAGCTGCTGCGCCAGTTCCACATTACGTTCCGCGATTGCTTCCACAATTTTCTTGTGTTCATCCACGGCCCGGCGCGTGCGGCCCGGCCGGGAAAGAGTCGCCAGGCGGAAGCGCTGGATCTGATCCTGCAGGTTGCTTACGATCTGCACCAGGCGTTGGTTCCGGCTGGCACGGTAGATGAGGTCGTGGAAGCACGTATCCTCCTCGACCACCGCCTGGATATCACCGGATTGCGATGCCTCGGCCAGGCGCACCAGCGAACGCTCCAATTCGTCCAGTTCTTCGTCGGTGATGCGCTCCGCCGCCAAACCTGCCGCCAGAGCCTCCAGTGCGGCGCGCACCTCAAAAACGTCGTTGATATCCTTTTCCGTGATGCCGGAAACGTAGGCCCCCTTGCGTGGAACCATGATCACAAAACCCTCGAGTTCGAGCTTCCTTATGGCCTCGCGGACGGGTGTCCGGCTCACGCCCAGCTCCTCGGCCAGGGTCAGCTCCATCAGCCGTTCTCCAGGTTTGAGGCGGCCCTGGATGATGGCTTCCCGCAGAGATTCGAAGACCAGTTCCCGCAGCGGCTTGTACGTGTCGAGCTTGATCGGCAAAAGTCTTTGTTCACTCATTAACCCCCATCCTCTCCCCGAACTTACGCTATTCATTTTACCCGTAAAAGACGCGGTAAGCAATAAATTCACGTCGAGGTCACCAGCGTCCTGATGCCGGCCGCTGCCAGACGTGCGGCCACCTTGCGGGCGCTGGGCAAGTCTGGTGTCAGGCCAAAAATGACCGGCCCGCTACCGCTCATCAGCGCTCCGAGCGCGCCGCAAGCCAGCACCGCCTGCTTGAGTTCCCGCAACTCCGGATGCATGGCAAAAGTGACCGTCTCGAGCACGTTGCCCAAGCACGCGGCAATCTGTTTTACCTTCCCTGCCCGGATCGCCTTTATCATAGCCGCGGTATCGGGACGCTTACCTACCGGGGTAGCGTCGAACCGGGCGTAAACCTCGGCCGTGGACACACCGAAGGAAGGCAACGCCAGCACCACCCCCATCGCCGGCGCCGGAGGAAGAGGAGTCAGTATTTCCCCTTTCCCCCGGGCGAGCGCCGTACCACCCGTCAGGCAAAAGGGCACATCCGCGCCGATACCGGCTGCAATGGTGGAGAGTTCCCGACGGGAAAGACCCAGGCGCCAGAGTTCGTTCAATCCCAGCAGCGTAGCCGCGGCATCGGCAGAACCGCCGCCAAGCCCCGCGGCCACCGGGATACGTTTTTCGAGGTGGATGGCAGCGCCCCCGGCGGCGCCCCCGGCAAAATCTTTAAGCGTTTCGGCAGCTTTATAAACGAGGTTGTCCGGCCCCGCCGGGACCGGCTCCCCTTCAACGGTTAAAATTATTTCCTCCGCTTCCTCGAAAGTGATGTAGTCGCAGAGGGCCAGGCTCTGCATCACCGAAGCAATTTCGTGGTAGCCGTCCTCGCGTTTCCCGAGGACGTCCAGGGTCAGGTTTACTTTAGCGAAAGCCCGGACCAGCAGTATAGCATACCACCCCTGCTGACCAATTTGCCACGGGTACTAAATTTTCCTGCCCCTAAGTATTTATCTTACTATGGAACTCTTTCTAAGCGCCATCGCCGGTGCCGGAACCGTGGTGGGCGCCACGGCAGTAATCTTGCTCGGGCGGCCCGATCACCGGACCCTTGCCGCCGTCCTCGGTGCCGCCGCAGGCGTGATGGGCGGCGTGGTGGCCGCGGATCTCTTGCCGGCGGCCCTGACCAATGCCGGCCCGCCGGTAGTACTTTTTTCCCTTCTGGCAGGTATCGCTGCCGTTGCCTGGGGAGATATGCGGCTGCGGAGCATCTTTCGCTGCGGGCGGGATCCTCTTTTGAAAACCGGGCTCCTGGTGGGGATGGGTATCGCGCTGCACGATCTGCCGGAGGGCCTGGCCATCGCTGCGAGCTTCGCCGCCGTGCCGCAACTGGGGCTCCTGATGGTGGTGGCCATCGGCCTCCACAATATTCCGGAAGGCATGGCGACGGCCGCTCCCCTGCTGGCGGCAGGCGTAAAGAAACGGATGGTCCTGGCAGCCTGCACCGCCCTGAGCCTGGTTACCCCGGTGGGAACTGCGGCGGGCTTGGGTCTGGCCCGGACCTCGCCCTTATGGATTGCCGCCCTGTCCGCCGCCGCCGCCGGGGCCATGCTGTATATCGTGGTCGCCGAACTGGTACCCCGCGCCGTTTCCCATCATTGCGGCGCCGCCATCGGCGGTATTCTTACCGGTATGGCCCTCGTCTATCTGCTTGTCCACCTCTTACCCTGATTTACCTTCCGCCGCGCAGCATCAGCCATGCCCCCGCCGCCATCAATAGCGCAGCCACAACCCGGTACCAGGTGAAGGGGAGCTTCTGCATGCCGAAAAGACCGAGGTGGTCAATCAGCGCCGCGGTGAGCACCTGGCCGAGAACGATAGCCGTGGTGGCCGGCGCCACGCCCACCTTGGGAATGCTGCGCACCACCTCATAAATGATCAATACCCCAAGGATCCCACCCAGGTAGGTATACCAGGGTGCCTGTCCCAGTTTAACGAGTCCGCCGACACCCAGCTGCGCAACGCCAAGCAGAACGCCTGCCAACACTACTCCCACCGCGTGCACGACAAAGGTGGCCTCCACGAGACCGACAACCTTCCCCAGGGCGGCGTTGACCGTTCCCTGGAAGGCCATGGTTACCCCGGCCAGGGAGGCGACTAAAAGCGCCAATACCTTTGAACCCACGTTTGAACTCCTCACGCGCGGCGTCCTGGTACATTATTCTCCGCAGACAACAGAAGATATGCATCCAGGGCAAATGTCGTTTTGGTGCGCCGAATGTTTCACGTTTGTCCCTGGCACCATATAGTAATGACGGTATCGCGTCCTTTCTTTGCGTTACAGAACTTGACACGGACGAAGCGCAAGAAATGTTGCGGGACGAACAAACGCTGCGCACCCGGTTCAATCACGTGCGCCAATTCGCCGAAGGAATCCCACACCATTTCGTCCGGAGTCAGTTCAGGCTGGGCCAGAACGGAATTATTACCTTTGTTGACAACCAACAGCGAAAACGTTCTGAGCCGTGACACGTCGACCGACCTGCTGTATCTGAACTCATCTGCCGTAAGCAAGTCGCGCTGCACGACACTGACAAATCCCGGTCGACGCAAGCCGCAACGTCGCTGACACAAACCTGCACAGGACAAAATCAGAATAGCTGTCAGCAGGCAGCCCAGGCAGAGCGCACGACTTTCGCAAGCGTGCCCGGTGGCACCCGCCACGACGATAGGCTTTGACACGGACTTCCACCTCCTGTTGTGGTAGGCGCGTGGCGCAAGGGTAATCGAGTAGGAGGGGGCGGCTAGCCCCCGTCCTCCCACACCACCGGACGTGCGGGTCCGCATCCGGCGGTTCGCCAGGCTTCACGGGTTGCTTCGTAGCATTCGGTCAGGCT
>ENA-ORXB01000686-ORXB01000686.1-sediment-metagenome-genome-assembly--contig:-NODE-686-length-57772-cov-7.833608_pt1 | contig 57772 bp, 47 predicted proteins | sample MGYA00237863_ERZ511475 | MGnify/ENA primary metagenome ERZ511475 (study PRJEB26305, sample SAMN06343858) | sediment metagenome | isolation source: hot spring sediment | place: Canada: British Columbia... | reverse complement strand
CATCCCTTCCTCCGCCGCAGACGAGATTGTGGTCAAGGTGACCGTGCGCCTCGTCGACAGCAGTCAGAATGAGGTTAGCGCACCGTTCACTTACAGTGCCACGGTAGGCAAGGTTGTAAAGAAGGAAGTGACCGCCACCGCAGCGTCGCCGAAAGCGCTCTCTATAGGCAAGAGCGGCCAGGAGGCGGCCGAAATTACGATAAAGGAGAGCGAAAAGGGCGCGTTGTCCGCGGGCGCTGCAGTCTATCTTGAATTGCCTTCCACTTACTTCCGCTGGGCCTCCGGGACCAGGTGGACCAATGGCGCGTTCGGCCTTGGAGCCACCGTACGTACGGTTACCGATAGGGTTTACGAACTAGTTGTCGACGCCGGTGACAGCTTTATAGCCGATACGCTCAAGATCACGCCGGTTATCGACGTGCTGCCCGGCGCGCCCGAAGGTGACGTCACAGTTAATATTCGTAGCTCCGACAGCGACTTTAAGGAAACGACGGTTGTTATTGGTCGGATCGGCGCGCCGACGGTGACCGTGACGGCGGCCAGCCCGGAGGATGTGTGGCTGGCGGATTTCAACCAGACGGTAGCAAAGGTTACCGTTAAGGCGAACGCCAAATTTGGCAGCGATAAGTGGGTGGCTCTGGCTGCGCCGACGGGCGTGAAGTTCAACAGAGTGGTAGACCGTTCGGGGACTGTTACTGCTCCGAGCTTCTACGACAGCAATAAGCGCGCCTGGGCGAACCTTGACTCCAACGCAGATAAATTTGAAATCACAGTCGCACTGGACGTCTACGAAGACGCCGCCCTCGGTGATCTGAAGCTGACGGTGAGCAGCAACATCGGTGCCAGCGGCGACGTAGTGGTAGCAAAGGTACTGGCCCCGGCGACGGTGACGGCTGATGCTCCGAACGTGCTTATCGGTGAAACCAACCAGCCGGCGGGCGACATCACTATTACCGAGACCAAGGCGACAAGCCTGACCACCGGCGGCGCGGTCTACCTGACGCTTCCGGACACGGTAAAGTTCGCGGACGAGTTCAAGTACAAGATCAACGACGGGAGCGAGCAGAAGACCAGCGGCGCTAAGGACAAGAGCCAGGTTAAGATCGAAAACCTGTCTCTGACTGGCGCCATCGACACCATCAAGATCTACGGCATCAAGTACCGCGTGGCAAGCGACGCGCGCGGCGACATTGAGGTGGCCTTTAGCGGTAATGCGCTGAGCGCGGATCTGCCTGACAAGACCATTCTCAAGGTAGTCAACGCCAAGGCCGTCTCGCCGACCGCAGCCGAGGCCGTTCTGACGGTGGGCAGCACGACCATGAAGGTCAACGGCAAAGAAGTCTCCATGGACGTGGCCCCGTACCTGAAGAACAACCGACTGTACGTCTCGGCTCGGTACTGCGCCAACGCCCTGGGTGTTGACAACGCCAACATCATGTGGGACGGCGCGACCCAGACCGCGACGATCCTGAAGGGCGGCACGGTCATTCAGCTGAAGGTTGGCAGCAAAGTCATGGTCGTGAACGGCGCGAGCATCACCATGGACACCGCTCCCGAGCTTGTGCCGCCCGGCCGCGTGATGCTGCCGATCGGCTGGCTGGCGTGGGCGCTCGGCGCCAGCGCGAGCTGGGACCAGGCCACCCAGACCGCGACCCTGATCACGAAGTAGCAACAGACGCAGCACTCCGGAGCCCGGGTGTGAACCTGGGCTCCGGTTTTTTATTGACATGTTGTGCCGGCCGGTTTAGACTAATAGAAAATACTTCACTATGTTAAATATTCTGGAGGGTTGTTCGGTGAAGAAGTTTACCGCCGTATTGGCCGTGGTGTTCTTCGCTCTTTTGTGGGTGCCGCCTGCCCTGGCAAGGGAGCCACAGTGTCCGGAGTTGAGCCTTGAAGAGGCGGTGGCGCGTGCCCTACGTTACAGCAAAACCCTCGAACGGTCGGTTCTTGATGTTACGTATGCCGATGAAACACGGAAGGATGCAAGCTTGGTATTGGTTGGGCGTTTCGGGGCTGATTGGGCTACGAATTATAAACCTGGCGTTGAAGGGCCTTACGCGGGCTACCTGGCGGCAGACTATGGCTACGAGGCGGCGCAAAAGAAGAAGGAATTGCAGGAAGACATCGTCGTGGCCGACGTACACGCAAAGTACTACGGTATCTTAAAGGCGAAAGAAAAGCTGGCCGCGGCGGAGGCCGCGCTGGCCGCCGAGGAGAAGAAATATGCGGCGGCGGAAGCGCGCTTCCAGGTAGGAATGATTAGCAGGTCCGCCCTTAACCAGGCGGCGATGCAACTTGCGCAGCGGCGGGCCGAACTCGCGTCGGCACAGAGTTCGGTGGACAACGCTTACGTTGCTTTTAATCAGCTGGTTGGCTTGTATCCGGAGGACCGCCCCGTGCTTACCGATACCGTTACCTTTGCCGCGCTGGAGGTCTCCAACCTGAGCAGCGCTGTGGCGGGCATCGCCGGCGGCAACCCCCTGCAATGGATTCTTGAGAAGGGAGCCGAACTCCGGGAGCGCCTTATAGGGCTTACCGGGTCGGGTGACCAGGCGGAAATCCTGGCGGATCAGGCCAAACTTGACGCCGCCATCAGGAAGGAAGATACGCGCACCGCCGCGTACAACCTCTACTACGCCGTCAAACAGCTTGAGGACGCCTATAACGCCGCCCTGGAAGGCGTGCGGGTTGCCGAGGAAGGGCTGCGCGTGGCCCGGGTGATGCACGAGGTGGGCCTGGCTCCGGTGACCGACGTGGTGTCCGCCGAGGCCGCCTTGGCCCAGGCGAAGCAGGCCCTGTTCGACCTCATCTGCCAGCACGAACTTATGAAGATGGCCTTCTACAAGCCCTGGACCTACGGTGTGCTGATTGGCGGAACGGGAAGCGTCAGCCCGGCTTCCGGCGGCAGCCAGTCTTCCTCCGGACACCCCTCCGGCCAATGATTTTAAGTTTAACCGGGCGCGCAGCAGGAGCGCGCTTTTTTATTTAAGCAAGGTGGTGTACCCTGGATGCCCTCGCGCGTCCGGGAGGGAGGCCGATGTTGGAAAGAGGCCGTTAACAGGATCTTTTGGGCCCAATCGCAGGGATTCTGAGGTCTGGACGGCGGGCCCGGGTTATGTTATGATGTAAGTACATCATGCAGCAGAGGTGACGGTCGGTGATCAGAACCCAGGTGCTCTTCACCGAGGAACAGTACAGGTTTCTGGTAGAAGAAGCGCGCACGCGGGGCATAAGTTTGAGCGAGCTCATTCGGCGGCTCGTCGAGGAAAAGCGGTCTCTGATGACAGAGGCGCAGCGGCGGGGCGCGGAAGAGATGGCCGAGGGGGCTGTGGAAGGTCCTGGCGACGGGCTGCATCATGACGAGGTGCTTTACCGTTGAGAGGGATATTTGTCGATACGGGTGCCTGGTTTGCGTTGAAATGCAAGACCGACCCGTACCACCAGAAGGTGCGGGAGTTTTTCCGGCAAATGGAGAGGGGAACGGTCTGTTTTACTTCGGATTACGTTGCCGATGAAGCGATAACGCTGGTGCGCCTGCGACTTAGGAACCACCGTGTGGCCGCGCAGTTGGCCGAGGAACTTTTCGGGGAAAAGGCGGCCCGGCTGATCTACGTTTCTCCTGCGCATCACCGCCGGGCGCTCGAAATATTCAAAAGGTACGCCGATCAGGACTTTTCTTATACGGACTGTACCAGCTTCGCCATTATGGAAGCTCTGGGTCTGCGGGAGGCGCTGGCTTTCGACGTGCATTTCACGTTTGAGAAGTTCGGCTTTTACCAGGTAGCGATGGAGTGAGGGGAAGTTTTACGCCGGGACGCGTCTGCCTGCCGATCGGCTGGCTGGCCCGGGCGCCCGGCGCGAAGACAAGCTGGGACAATGCCACCCAGACCGCCACGCTTGAGCTGTAAAGCCTGAGCGCACCCAAGGGGGCCGGGTTGAGTAGCCCCGGCTCCTGCGCTTTTTTGCGCTTGTACACGGTTGTGCTGGGGAGGGTGTTCCACGTTGCGGTTGAGAAAGCACGTTCTACGCTTGACGGCGATTCTGGTTGTGCTCGCCATCATCCAGATTTGCTGTCTTCCCGCCGGTGCCGCCGGTGCGCCACGCCAGGGACGGGCGGTGCCCAAGCATCTCGATGCGGAGAAGACCCCCGCCTTTGTCCCCGGCGAGGTGATCGTCAAGTTCAAGGAGGACGCGTTACGGGTAGCCGGCTTGGCCGGGGCGGTGCGGGAGGTTGCGGCCGCACACCGGGGTCTTGGGTTGCAAGCGGCAGGAACGCTACCCCGCGGGGCGGTGCTTTTCAGGACGGCGGCAGCCGTCCCGGAAGCCGTAGCGGCGCTCGAGCGGGACCCGCGGGTGGAGTACGCCCAGCCGAACTTCGTTTACCGGGCTACTTTGGCGAACGATCCCCTTTTGGGCATGCAGTGGGGGCTTACCGATGCGGTTTACGGCCTGAGAGTGGAGCAGGCGTGGCAGTATACGCAGGGGTCGCCGGGCGTCGTTGTGGCCGTTCTGGACACCGGCGTGGACTACAACCACCCGGACCTGGCGGGTCAAGTTCTTTTGGGAGAAGACTTTATAGGCACCAGCTATTTGAACCCTCAGCGCGACAATGACCCGATGGACGACAACGGCCACGGGACGCACGTGGCGGGCATCATCGCCGCGGCAGCCAACAACGGTGAAGGGATCGCTGGGGTGGCACCGGGCGTCAAGATTATGGCCGTGAAGGTGCTGGACGCCGCGGGAGTCGGTACCACGAGTACGATTGTCTCTGGCATCGACTACGCCGCGCGGCACGGGGCCAGAGTGGTGAATATGAGCTTTGGCTCATACGAGTTCGACGAGTTACAATATGACACCATAAAAGCTCAGCCGAAAATTTTGTTCGTCGCTGCGGCCGGAAACGGTGGTCCAGACGGGGTTGGTGACGATAATGACCTAACGCCTGTTTATCCGGCGAGCTACTGCAAGGAAAACGTCGTAGACGCCGTAACTTACCCCGCTCTCTCTAACGTCGTCAGCGTGGCGGCGCTGGCCGACCCGAGTTCCAATCCAGGAAATCTCGCGGAGTTCTCTAACTACGGTAAAAGCTCTGTCGGTTTGGCCGCCCCCGGAGGGCGCATTATGAGCACCGTCCCCGCGCCGCCAGCAGACGGCGGGGTGGCCCTTGCGGTTTACGACGCGGATTACTACGGGTACAGAGTGATGTACTGGGGCTTCGGAGCGGAGGATCTGGAGGACGCTTCCGGCGGAACCAATAGTCAAGGGGTCGTATATGACAGCATTTGGCGGGCCGTTTACAGGTGGCTGGGCGTTGCCCCGGAGGTCACGCAGGGGGCATCTGGCAGGCCCGTGTTGGTGGTGGATGACGACCAGAGCGAAAGCGGGAAATTTCCCGACGTGAGCTCGTACTATTGCAGCGCACTCAGCACCGCCGGGTACGTTTACACCCTTTACAGGGTGCCGACTGGTGCGGACGGCCCGGCAGTGGACGCCACCGTGTACAGCGGTGTTGTCTGGTTCACGGGGCATGCCTGGTGCAGCGATCCCGCTAGCGGTTCTGTACCCAATTTGTCCCCGACCGACCAGGAGAACCTCATCACCTACCTCCGGGCTGGCGGCAAACTCTTCCTCTGCGGGCGCGATGCGGGATGGGGTATTGAGAACACCGATTTCTACCGGGACTATCTGGGGGCGACTTTTAAGCGGGAGTGTAACGGGATTTTGGAACTGGCAGGTACAGCTGACCCTTACGCGAGCCTATCTTATCGGCTTCGGCCACAAAGCCACTACATTGACGTGCTCAGTCCCGCTTCGACGGAGGCCACGGCCGTCCTGACTTACCTGCCTTACGGTAGTTGGTCTGGCACTTCGATGGCGGCGCCCTTCGTCTCTGGTACAGCGGCGCTCCTCTATTCGCTTTATGAAGTTTCTCCGCGTGATGCGGTCGAGATGCTCAAAGAGACCGTCACCCAACTGCAAGGCCTGAGCAGAAAGGTGGCGTCCGGCGGCACGCTGCACGCCGGGGCACTCCTTGGAGCCGCTGCGGAGAGACCACTGGCGCTTACCCCGACGCCTGCCGACGGGGCCACGGGGGTGCCGATTGACACCGGGGTGAGGATCCACGCCAGCAAGCGGCTCAAGGACCTCGACACCACCCAGGTGGCGGTCTACGAGGAGAATGCGGAGCTTGCCGGTGTGACGCCGCGTCTGAGCGGCTTCGACGTGACCTTCGATGGCCTGAGCCTTTCTTACGGGCGCACGTACACGGTCAGGCTGGGAACTGGTGCCGTCACCGACTTCGGCGGTCGGCGCAACGATGACTTCGCCTTCTCCTTTACCACCCAGGTTGCGCCCGCGACACTACCCGGTGCCGGCGGTGGGGGTGGGTGGGGAGTTGGCGTTGCCGGCGGGGGCGGTGGCGTCGCGCCCCTGGAGGAGGCGCGCCCCGGCGTGGCCGAGATCGTTGCTACCGGAACACAACAGATGGTGAGCGTCCTCGACGATCAGGTGACGCTGGACATCTCGGCGGGCGCGCTGCCGGAGGGCGCGAAAGTGACGGTTAAGCTGGTTTCCAAAACGCCGGAGAGTGCGCCCGCGGGCACTGTGGCGGCGAGTCCGGTGATCTCCGTGGAGGCTACCGCGCCGCCGGCGAAGCCAATCGCCCTGTCCATCCGGTTCGACCCTGCCCGGCTCGGCGGCCTCGACCCGCGGGCTCTCCGGGTCTTCCGCCAGGGGGACGACGGTGCCTGGACGCCGGTCGGCGGCAGGCTTCACCGGAAGGCGAACGCGGTAGTGGTGGAACTCGATCATTTCTCCAACTACGCGGTCTTCGGCGTGAAGAAGACCTTTGCCGACATCGCCGGCCACTGGGCGAGAGAGGCCGTCGAGCTCCTGGCCGCCCGCGGGGTGATCGAGGGCGTGACGTCCGGCTTCTTCGCGCCCGACCGCCTGGTGACGCGGGCGGAAATGGCGGCGTTGCTGGTCAGGCTCAAAGGATTGGACATTCTCGCCCCGCAAACCCCAACCTTCCAGGATGTCCGGCCCGGCGCGTGGTACTACGGCGCCGTCGAGACGGCCGTCAGGGCCGGGTTGATCAGGGGGTACGGCGACGGCACCTTCCGGCCGGACGCGGTGATAACGCGGGAGCAACTCGCGATCATGGTAACCAACCTGGTAGGCAAAGCAGCCGTGGCGACCACCCTTCCCTTTACCGATAAGGATGCCGTTTCGCCGTGGGCCAGGGATGCCGTGGCTTCGGCATACGCGCGGGGCCTGATGCTTGGCGTGTCCGCGGAGCAGTTCGGCCCCCGGATGGAGGTAACGCGGGCGCAGGCGGCGGCGATCATGGCCAGGCTGGCGGAAAGGATGGGTCTTTTCGAGGTGACGACCACCGTTACCGGGAAACTAGTCTGGGGCACGGTGGAGAAGCCGCACTGGGAACTCCAGGCGGACGGGGAGACCTACGTGCTGTTACCAGACCCGGCGGACAGGGCCACGGCGGCGCTGTTGCGTGCGTACCTGGACCGCAAGGTTACCGTAACCGGGTATATTCTGACCGGCCCCAACATCTACATGCGCGGCCCGCTCTTGCGGGTGCTGGAGGTAACTCTGGCGGAATGAACAGCCGGTGTGCGGAGCCCGGGTTGACACCCGGGCTCTTTCATATGGCACGCTGCGGGAAGAGTAACGTTTTGCCGTGCAAATCCGCTGCGCCGGAGGGAAAACGACCGAAAGGCAAGGGCAGGCTCAACTGACGGTCGTAAAAGGGCACCTGGCAGGGTTTTTGTCCATGGCGGGAGAAGGTTTCGCATAACAGCAAGGGGGGCGAAAGAAGGAGCGCACCGGGACCAGGGTTGCTTTCGCGTTTGACAGGCACTTTCTTCAGTTCGGGTTTGCGCTGTACGGGTAGTGCGGCAGGGAGTGCTTACCTAACAAATCACCGCAAGCGCCCGCGGGAGGATGGTGAAAGCGGCGGGCAAGAAGCCGATAACTTCACCGTCGGCCTGGATGAGGACTTGCTCCTGCGCGTCGATGGTGACCTGGCGTGCGCGTTGCACGGCGACCTTCGGGTGGCGCAGGTGCCCCCCGTGGTAGACTTTGGGAAGGTTCGTCACCAGTGCGAGGCGCGACATGCCGCGGACGATGACGAGATCAAAAAGGGCATCGTCCATTTCGGCGTGGGGGGCGATGAACATGCCGCCGGCGAAGTAGCGGCCGTTGGCCACGGCGACGGTGGTCAGTTCGACGGGTTCGGGCGGGGCGCCGTCGACGCTTATCGCGGCCCGCCTGCTGCGGTACGTGGCCACGGAGACCAGCGCCCCCTGCAGGAAGGAAAGAAACCCGCCCAGCCTCTTCCCCGACCGGTTCACGCGGGCGGCGGTCTCCCCGCCGAGGCCGGCGTCGGCGATGTTTAAGAAGTAGCGCTCCGTTACGCCGTTCAAGGGGGCGTCGAAGGAGATGCGGCCGGCGTCCACCCACCGTGTTCGGCCTGCCGCCAGCCGGGCTACGGCCCCGGCCGGGTGGCGGGGGATGCCCAGGGTGCGGACCGTGTCGCGCCCGGTGCCGAGGGGGATGATTCCCAGCCGCGCCTGCGGCGGCGCGCCCTCCTGGAGCAGGCCGTTTACCACCTCGTGGACGGTGCCGTCGCCGCCGGCGGCCACGACGCAGTCGCAGCCCCGGTCGAGGGCGCGCCTGGCGAGATCGATGCCGGCCCCGGGCCGGTCGGTGAAGGCCGCGGTGAAGCTGAGTCCTGCCTCCCGGAGGAGGCGCGCGATGCGCGGCCAGATGCGCTGCGCCGCGCCGGCCCCCGCGACGGGGTTGACCACCACCGCCACGTTCTCAGGGGGGCTTGCGGGTTCGACGGGTGCTTTTCCTGCCAGACCTTGCACCGGGCCTACCGCCGGGGGTTCCAGTTCCTCCACCCCGTTCTGTCAAACTCTCGCTAAGTATTCGTTTTGTTGTGATGTTTTTCCTCCTGAATCGTCCTACGGGGTATCAGGTCGACGCCGGGTTTTGACGTGCGTTATCATTAGGACGGCGCGCAACGCGTCCTTAGCCGGCTGGCTGGTCCTGGACGCGGTAGGAAGAAAGAGGGGTTCGCCGTCCGAAATTTTAACTATGACCGGAGGATTTTGATTCAGCAGAGGAGAACTACTAACCAGGTTTTGTTTGCCCGGCCCAATGTGCAGAAGGGAGGAATTAAGGTGAATGCAGGCCTGCTAAAGCTGGCGGGTATGCTTGGGCGCATGGATTCCAATGTACGCCTGCACGCGTTCGTTTACCTGGCGCAGGAGATCGGTAATTGGACCGGAACTCAATATGAATTCGACTTTTCATTAAACCTGCCTTTTAGCCCTGAACTGGAGGATGACTTCATTACTTTGCAGAAGGTGGGAAAGGTACGTCACTTCGAGAAAGAATACGTTGTGCAAGAGACATTGTTGCCTAAAGAAGATGAGGCAAATCTAAATATACTGAAAGAGCTTGCTACTTGGGATACGGGGCAACTGGTGGGTCTCGCCCGACTTCTATACCTGCGGCGCGTGAGCCCGGACACCCGCCCTTCATGGGAGGGTGCGAGAAGGCTCTTCCTTATGAGTAAAGAAAACTTTGACCGCCTTACTAGTCAAGCCGAGGGTCTCCAATTGGCTTTGGCTACCAAGGGGTAGAAGAACGTGCTCGACCCCCGCAAGCGCTTTGATATTGTTAAGGATCCTGTCCACGGGTACATAAGGTTTACGCGTGAACGACTTCGCCCGGCAGAAAAAGCAACGGAAGCCGATCTTATCAATTCCGCCTGGCTGCAAAGGTTACGGCGTATACACCAAATGCAAACTGCTTGGTATGTATATCCCGCCGCCGACCACACCAGGTTTATACACTCGCTGGGAACGATGGAGCTTGCAGGGCGTTTTGCGCGCGCTGTGTATGAACCTTTTCACAAATATTACCAGGGCAAGCTGAATGGAGAACGACTGCCGGAAGTTGAACACGTGGTAGAAACATTTCGCATCGCCGGGCTTTTGCACGACGTGGGCCATGGGCCGATGACGCACATGCTGGACAGTGCGTTTCTTAAACCTGTGTTCGGGATAACGCACGAGGATATAGCGGGCGAAATCATACGTCGGGAACTGCGCCAAATCGTGGAGGGCATCAGGCGTAGCCCCGACGGCGACTTTGACGATCCTTTAAATGTTGATGTCATCTGCAACCTGGTTAAGAAAGGTGCTGAACAGAAACTCGAAGGTATATGGCGTCCGTTGCACCAAATTATCAGGGGTGCTTACGACGCCGACAAAATGGACTTTCTCTTGCGGGACGGGCTGTTATGTGGCGAGCGAAAGGCAGCCCTGGCGGACGTGGAACGCCTGATGCTCACCTCCTTCATGTCGGCAGACGGCACAAGTCTGTTGCTGCACCATTCCTCGCTGCCGTTGCTTCTTTCGTTAATCAGGCTGCGGCAGCACATGCTGGAAGTGGTTTATTACCATCGGACGGTCAGAGCCTTCGAATTAATGGTTAGAGAGACCCTCCCGCAGATTCTGGTCCACCTCGTTACTGAAAACCCACTGCAGAACTTGGCGGCATATTTTGAAGCAGACGATTACCGTCTGCTGGCGTGTATGCGGGGAGCGAAAGGCGCCTTGGCTGAAAACGTGAGCGCCATTTGGCGGAGAGTCTGGCAGCGGGACCTGGAGTGGAAATATATCGATGAACACAAGGAACAGCTGTACAGCATTCGGGAAACTCATACCCATTTCACCGGGAGAGAACTCGCCGCGCGCCTCCAAGACGCGACCGGACTTGTTCACGAGCAGAGTTTTATCGTGGACTCCCCCTCGGTAGAAACACCGGGGAACGTCTTTAGTTTTTCACGTGATTTAAGCACCAGGGATAGGCTGGCGATCTACTACGACGAGAAGCGTACGGAAACGAAGACCGTGGATCAGTTTGTGCGGGCCGGTTTACTGCCCATAAAGCTATTGCAGTTCCGCTTGTATGCTCGGAAAGGGCTGCATGAAAACGACGTTGCCCGGTTGCGTGCGGCGTTCGCAAAGGAAACCGGACGCGAAGAGAGCGTGGATTCCGGTCTGGACACCTCTTATTAGACGACCTTTAGTTTGGTGACTAGTTCTGCGCCCACGGCGGGGAGATACTGCAGGGGCACGCCGGACGCAACCTTTCTAAGCCCTGGCGCCCAGGGCGATTCTTATTTTCCGCACGGCCTTTTTGCCGATGAGGGCCATGTTCACCCCCCGCTGCAGTTGCTGCAGGATGCCAGGGTGGCGGCGGAAGACCGGGCGGTGGCGCGCCCAGCGGACGAAGGGGACCATCCACGGGACCTGGGTGAAGTAGATCATGGTGTTCCAGTAGGCCATTTTCTTGTCCTGGTTGGCGCCCGCGCCGCTGAACCACCAGTACATGGAGCGGTACTGCTCCTCCAGCGGCCGCGAGTGCAGCGCCTGCATCTTTTCCGGCGATACCAGGCCCTGCTCGAGCGCCATCTTTTCGATCTCCGTGCCCGGCAGAAAGCTTAACCCGTGCAGTTGCAGGTAAAACGGGCGGTGGAGCTGCAGGCACAGGTCGAGCGTTTCGGCCAGGTGCTCCTCCGTCTCAAAGGGGTGGTCCAGGATCAGGTCGTAAATGACGGTGGGCACCCCGGCCTCCGCCAGCACCCGGCTGCAGTTGATGATCGCCTCCTGCGACTCCGGCCGCAGGAACACCCTGTTCCTGATATAGGGCGAGCCGCTCTGGATGCCCACCACCACCTTGGAGAGGCCGGCGTCGACCAGGGGGCGGATGACTTCCTCCCGCACCTTTAGCGGGTGGTGCCAGGCCTCGAAAGGCAGGTTGATGTGCTCCTTGTACTTGGCGGCAAATTCCTTGACCCATTCCTCCCGGTCCGGGAAGATCTCGTCCCAGAAGTGAACCATTTTCATCCGGGGCATCTTCTGCCGGGCGGCCAGGAGTTCGGCGATGACGCTGTCCACGCTGCGGTAGCGGATGTACGGCCCCTTGCCGGCGTAGATCTTCTTCAGGCTCTGGTTGGAGCAGTACGAGCAGCGGAACGGGCAGCCGCGCGAGGCCATGATCTCGTAGCCCATGCTGTCCAGTTCCGGGTCGCGGCAGACGAGCCGGTCGTCGTTGATGTAGTACTTGTCGTTCCCGCCCAGGTCGGGGAAGGGGAGCGCATCCAGGTCGCGGCGCAGGGGGCGCAGCTCGTTGATCACGATCCTGCCGTCCCGCCGGAAGGCCAGGTTTTGTATCCCGGTGTAGTCGCGCCCGTGGGCCAGGGCGTCTACCAGCTCGGGGAAAGCCTCCTCCGCCTCGCCGAGCACCGCCAGTTCCACGTGCTCCAGCGCCTGCTCCGGAAACAGGGTGGTGCAGACGCCGCCCCACACGACGCGGTGGCCCTGGGCGAGCAGCCGCCGGGTGAGTTCCTCGATCACCTCCCGGTGGAAGGTGCACATGTAGCTTATGCCGATGAGGTCGGGCTTTTCCCGGGCGATAACCTCCTCGACCAGCCTGTACTCGGCCTCCGAGGGCTTGCGCATGTTGCGCGCCTGGAAACCCTTCAAGAAAAGAATGGTGCACGGGTAGCCCCGCCGTTTGAGCGCCGCGGCGAGGTAGCGCACGCCGAGACCCTTGTAGTTGTAGAGGGCGATGAGCAGGGTTTTGAAATCGCGCATCGGTTGGCCTCCGGGTTGGGATGCATACGTCTATTGTTTATGGTTCGGGCCGCCGCGGCGGCAATCCTCCCTGTCGGAGCAAGAAAAAATTTTTCTTGCTGCCATGGGAGCAAGCTGATATAATTATGCAAAATTTTCTGCCACGAAATGGCGGTGAAGGGGAGAGTAGACGGGAAACGGCCCGCCAGAGAGGAAGGGTCGGCGGCTGTGAGCCCTTCCGGGCACGACCGATCGAAGTTCACCCCGGAGCTGCGCCGCTGAAACCCCCGCGCGGCAAGTAGGCGGCGCCGGGTGGCCTCCGTTAACGGGCGGCCGGGGGTATTCCCCGGCGCGGTAGAGGGGGCCGTCTTCCTGACGGCCAACGAGGGTGGTACCGCGGGAAGCAAAGGCTTTTCGTCCCTTGGGCGAAAAGCCTTAAATTTTTTACGGGGGAGGTGGCGGTTTGCTGGGGCTCGACGGATTGGGCGTCTTTTTTGCCTACGCGCTCTGCATCGCGTCTGCGCTGTTGTGCGTGATTTACGGAGCGGCGCGCTGGAACAGCGACGACTAATTACAGGGGGGAGCGGTTTTGCAGGATCCAATCTTCTACCTGGTTGTCATCCTGTACCTGGCAGTCACGTTCCTGCTGGGGTACCTGGGCTGGCGGCAGACACGGACGGCGGCGGACTATATGGTAGCGGGCGGCCAGGTTAACGGCTTTCTCGTTGCCCTCTCCTACGGTTCGACGTTCATCAGCACCTCGGCCATCGTCGGCTTCGGCGGGGCGGCGGCCGCCTACGGCATGAGCCTTCTGTGGCTGGCGGCCCTGAACATCCTGGTTGGCATCTTTATCGCCTTCAGCCTCCTGGGGAAGCGCATCCGCAAAATGGGCGCCAACCTGGGCGCGCACACCTTCCCGGAACTCATGGCGCGCCGTTTCGACTCGCGCTTCATCCACGCCTACGCCGCGCTGATCATCGCCGTGGTGATGCCGCTTTACGCCGCGGCGGTGATGATCGGCGGCGCCCGGTTCCTGGAGCAGGTGCTCGCCCTCGATTACACGTGGGCGCTGGTCATCTTTGCCCTCCTCGTAGCCGTGTACGTCTTCTACGGCGGTTTGCGGGGCGTGATCTACACCGACGCCCTGCAGGGGGGCATAATGTTTCTCGGCATGGTTATTCTCCTCGTCCTAACCTACGTCAGGCTGGGGGGCGTCGTTCCGGCGCACACCGCCCTCTCCGGCTTGAAGAGCCTTGTCCCGGCCTCGCTGGCGGCCAAGGGCCACGCCGGGTGGACGGCCATGCCGCTGCCCGGCTCCGAACTGTGGTATTACGTGGTCACTACGCTGGTCCTGGGAGTAGGCATCGGCGTGCTGGCCCAGCCGCAGCTGGCGGTGCGGTTCATGACCCTGCGCAGCGTGCGGGAACTGAACCGCGGGCTGGTGATCGGCGGTATCTTCATCCTGGCGATGACCGGCACGGCATTCGTGGTCGGCGCCCTGTCCAACGTCTACTTCCACCAGACCGCCGGGAAAATCGCCCTGGCTATGGTGACCGACCCGGTGACCAAAACGCCCAACATCGACCGCATTATTCCGCTCTACATCAACCAGGCGCTGCCCGACTGGTTCGTGTACGTCTTCATGCTTACCTTGCTGGCCGCCGCCATGTCGACGCTCAGCAGCCAGTTCCACGTCATAGGCACGTCCGTGCGCGACCTGTACCACCTGGCGCTGCCCGGCGCCCCGCGGGAGCGGGGGATGATCGCGGCCCGCGTGGGCGTGCTGCTGGCGCTGGCGGTGACGCTCTACCTCGGCTTCCGGCTGCCGGTGAGCATCATCGCCCTGGCCACCTCGATCTTCTTCGGGTTGTGCGCGGCAAGCTTCCTGCCAACGCTTCTTGCCGCGCTCTACTGGCCCCGGGCGACGAAGGGCGGGGTGATCGCGGGCATGCTGGCTGGCTCGCTGGCCTACGGCTTTATGGTCCTTTTCGTGCACCAGAAGGAGGCCGTGATTTTCGGCGTGGCCCAGGCACTGCTGGGCAAACCGTACATCGGTTCCTTCCCGTGGAACATAATCGACCCGCTGGTGGTGGCCCTGCCGGCGTCCGCCGTGGGGCTCGCGGTGGTGAGCCTGGTATCGCGCGCGCTGCCGGGTGAGCACCTGCGGGAATGTTACCGGGGGATCAGCGGGGTGGGCGTCCCGGTGCGGGACGGCTAGCCGGCTTATTCGGGAGAGGCTTGCGGGCGGCGGTCTTGCACCGCCGCCCCCGTTTTTCCTGCGGGGCTTTACCGTGCCGGCTGCGCATCCCCCTGCGGCAGCACCCTGGTCACGAAAATATCTACCAGCACGGGGTCAAACTGCCGGCCTTTCTGTCTCTGCAGCTCTGCCAGCGCCTCTTCCCTCGAAAGCGCCGGGCGGTAGGGCCGGTCGGAAATCATGGCGTGGTAGGCGTCGGCAATGGCCAGGATGCGCGCCTCAAGGGGGATGTTTTCGCCCTGCAGCCCGTCGGGATACCCCGTGCCGTCGTAGCGTTCGTGGTGATGGACGATCCAGGGGCGGATGATCTCCAGTGTGCGCAGGTGCTGCACGATTTTGCCGCCGACGACCGGGTGCTGCTGCATAAGGGCCCATTCTTCGGGGGTCAATCGGCCCTGCTTTTGCAGAACGGCGTCCGGAATGCCGATCTTGCCGCAATCGTGCAGCAGGCCCGCGATGCGCAGGTAGAAACACTGGCGCGGCGGCAGGCCCGCCGCCTGGCCGAGCAGGAAGGCGAGTTCGCCCACCTGTTCCGAATGGGAACCGGTGTACTCGTCGCGCATGTCGACCACGGCAGCCAGGGCACGTACGGTGTGCAGCAGGAGGGAAGTGCGCTCGCCCGCCACGTGGGCGGTGAGCGGTTCCAGGTTGGGGTGGTACATCACTACCTGGTTGCGGCCCCGTTGCTTGGCGGCCGCCAGGGCGCGGTCGGCGTTGGCTACCAGTTGCACGGTGTTCTCTCCGTCCTCCGGGAAGGCCGCTATGCCGATGCTCACGGTGACGGGAAGAAGGGGATCCAGGTCTTCCGGCAGCGTGTGGTCCGCCACCTCCCGGCGGATGCGTTCGGCGAATTCCGCCGCGCTGCGCGCCTCGGCGCCGGGGAGCAGGACGGCGATCTCGTCGCCGCCGTAGCGGTAGACCGTGCCGGCTTCGCCCACGACGCGGCGCACGATGTCGGCCGTTATCTTCAGCACGCGGTCGCCTGCCAGGTGGCCGCGGTAGTCGTTCAGCAATTTCAGGTTGTCCAGGTCGCACATGAGGATGCTGAACGGGCGGCCGGCGCTGCCCAGCGCTTCGAGTTCTTCCACGAAAGCCCGGTGGTTAAAGAGCCCCGTCTGCTCGTCCGTTGCCGCGAGGCGCTTCAGCGCGGCCTCCTTTTCGGCGATGGCGTCCACCATGTAGTTAAAGGCCCGGTGCAGTTCGCTCAGTTCACGCGGGGGCGTGCCGCTTAGGGGTTGCAGCGCCCTCTTCTCCACCATCGCGTTTATCTGTTGCCGGATGGCGGTGACCGGGCGGAGGATGGCCGAGCGGAGGCTGAGGGCCAGGCCGACGACGAGGGCGCACGCGAAAACGGCCGCCAGGGCCGTGTTCCTTCTTGTCGTGTGCAGCGCCTGGAGGATGTACTCCCGCGAGCGAAGCGCGCCCAGGGCGGCAACGTACCGTCCGGTGGTGTCTTTAAGCGGCACGATCTGGAGGGCAACCCTGGGCTCGGGGTGGACGAGGACCGTTTTGGGGGAATCGATTTTCACCCCGGCCAGGCGGGCAGCGGCCTCCGGGTGACCGTAAATGCGTGCGCCGTGGAAAATCACGAAGCGGTCGGGTGCCCGGCTGCTGAGTTCCGTTACGAAGGCGTCGTCGACCAGCAGGCCGCACACCAGGGCGCCGTTCACCGGCCCCCGGCGGTCGCTGTGCAGCACCGGGGCCGCCCCCAGGAGGTAGAGCCTGCCGCGCAGTTCCCTTAAACCGGAAATGCGGCGGCCGGCGAGGGCGTTCCTGATTTCGGGCCACCGGCCCGGTGTTTCGTCCTCCGGTTCGCCGCACGCCGCCACAACGTGGCCCTGCCGGTCGACCAGGATGACCAGGTGGAAACCGAACTGCGACGGCAGCCATCCGGTAAGGTATGTTTCGAACCATTTCGGGTCACGCACGTCGACCTGTTCGTACGTCTCGTCCCAGGTGGCGTAGTCCTCCACCGTCGTCAGGAGTTGTTCGCCGGCGTGCGCGAGCAGCCGCGCCGCGTGCTCGCCGTGGGCCGCCATCTCTTTCCTTTCGAGCGCCACCAGCTGGGATTCCCTTACGACGCGGTGGACGATGTAAAAAAAGAGCAGCGGCACCAGGGCCACCAGGAACAGGCCGGTAACGATGCGTGCGTTCAACGACTGCACGGTTGCAGAGCCTCCTGGATAACTTAACCTTAATTGGTTGACGCGCGGTACGGAAAATCCTGTCGCAGTTTGTCGTTGCAGAAGCACTTCCCTGGCGGCCGTGCAAGGCGACGCCGGCAGGATAATTGCTGCAGGCGTCGAATAGCACAAAAGTTGTAATTACTATATGAAGGTGGGGTCGGCGTGCAGGACAAGGCGATGGAAATAGGCGTCGGCGCCCGTGCGGCGCGCTTTGGCTTGTGGGACGTAATCAAGGCCTACATCGAGGTGACCAAGCCGCGCTCGGTGTTTCTCCTGGTCTTCACCGCGCTGGGGGTGATGCCGGCGGCCCTGGCCGCGACGGGGCCCGTGCCGTGGACGAAACTGGTGCAGGCGATGGCCGCGGTGACGCTGGCCTGCGCGGGGGCGAACGCCGTGAGTTGCTACGTGGACCGGGACCTGGACGCGGCCATGGCGCGGACGAGGCGGCGCCCGATTCCCGAGGGGCGCATCAGTCCCCCGGTCCGCGCCCTGTACTGGGGGCTCTTCCTTTTCGTTCTTTCCCTCTTTCTGGCCTGGGGGTTGAACCCCGTGGCCTTCGCCTGCCTGTGGGGCGGCATGCTGGGTTACGTGGGCGTTTACAGCCTGTGGCTCAAGCGCCGCAGCGCCTGGAACATCATCCTGGGCGGCTTCTCCGGCGGCCTGCCGGCCCTCTTCGGCTGGACGGCGATTACCGGGCGCATCGAGCTTTTGCCGGTGCTCATCGGCGGCCTGGTGGTGCTGTGGATTCCGAATCACATCTGGAGCCTGGCCATTTTCTACCGTGAGGACTACGCGCGGGTGTGTGTGCCGATGCTGCCGGTCGTCTGGGAGCTGCCGAAGTGCATGCGCTGCCTCTTGAGCACGGTGGTGCTGATGGTCGTCTTTTCCGGGCTCATCTATCTGGCGGGCGATTGGGGGCCGGTCTACCTGGCAACCGCGGCGGTTACGGGTGCCACGGTCCTGGCGATCAGCGTCTACGTATACTTCAGGCCGACCCCGAAGGCGGCCTGGACCCTGTTCAAGTTCTCAAGCCCCTACCTGGCGCTGCTTTTCCTGGGCATGATGGTGGACGTCTGGGTGCGGTAAGCCAGGGACGCTTTTGGAGCAAGACACCCCGGCGGAGGCCGGGTTTTTTATTCTTGACACCTCCTGTTGCCGGCAGTATATTTAGACCATAAATAATTAACCAGCTTAAATAATTTTCTGTGAAAGAAGGGATGGCCGTTGCAAGAGCAGCTCGACCTGGTGGTGGCCCGCCTGGATGAGGTTATGGGCAAGGTGGTGCGGCGCCTCCACCAGGAACTGTGTCGGCACGCGCCACCGGAGATGACCCCCGGCCAGTTCCACATCTGCCGGCGCCTGCTCCAGCGAGGGTCCACGACCGTTACCGAATTCGCCGAAGAACTGGGCGTCTCGCCGAGCGCGGTCACCTCGATGGCCGACCGCCTGGCGGAGGCGGGCCTGGTAACGCGGGAGCGCGATCCGGATGACCGCCGGGTGGTGCGGTTGCGGCTGACTCCGGACGGGGAGCGGCTGGTGAGACGGTGCCAGGAGACGCGGAACGCGCTGCTGCTGCGCTACTTCGGGAAGTTACCGTTGGAGGACGTGACGGCGATGCTGCGTATCTGCGAGCGGTTGCTCCGGATAATCAAGGATGACGAGGAAGATTAAGCATTTGGGGGGAGAGACGTGCGCAGGGGTTGGGTTGCAGGGTTAACCATTTTTGCCGTGCTGGCCGTTCTTCTCGCCGGCTGCGGCAATAAAAGTCAAACCGCGAGCTCGGCCGCGGAGGCGGTGCCCGTAAGCCTCGCGGAGGCGAAGATGGGGCGGCTGTCCCGGGGAGACATCCTCGCGGGGAAGGTGGTGGCCGCCGCCGAGGTTAACCTGGTGCCGAAGATGACCGGAAAGGTGGCGGAGGTGCCCGTGGACGTAGGCGACAGGGTGCGCGCCGGCCAGGTGGTTTTGCGGCTGGACGCGCCCGAACTCGAAGCGGCGGTGCGCCAGGCGGAGGCGGCGCTGGCCCTGGCGGAATCCAACCGGCGCCAGGCGCAGCTGGACTACGACGTGGCGGCGGCCAACTACGAACGGGCGAAGGTCTTGCTGGAACACCAGGCTCTGTCCGAGGCCGAGTTCCAGGCGAAGTATGAGCTTCCTTACAAAGCGGCGAAGGAGCGGGTAGAGAACCTGGCGCCGGCCCAGGTGCGCCAGGCGGAGGCGGCGCTGGCCCTGGCGCGGGCCAACCTGGCCAACAGTATCGTGAACAGTCCCATAGCCGGCGTTGTCACCGCGCGCAACGTCGACCCCGGCGAGCTGGCGGCCCCGACCATGCCCGTCCTGACCGTGGCCGATATCGACCGGGTAGTGGTCGAGGCCGGGGCGTCCGAGCAGCAGGTGAACAAGCTTAAAAAGGGCCAGAAGGTCAGGGTCTTCATCTCCGCCGTCCGGGCGGAGCCTTTCGAGGGCGTGATAAGCAGCATCAGCCCGGCGGCCGACGTGCGCACGAAAATGTACACCGTCAAGGTGGAAATTCCCAATCCGGGGCACCTGATCAAGCCCGGGATGTTCGCCGAGGTCGACCTGGGCGTGGCCGGGGAGGCGGTCCTGGTCCCGCGGGACGCGGTGGTGACGCGCGACAACACGACGGCGGTCTTCGTGGTCGTAGGGAATAAAGCCGTGCTGCGGAAAGTTGAAACAGGGCCTTCGGACGGGCGCAACATTGCCGTCTTGAGCGGCCTTAAACCCGGCGAAAAGGTTGTGGTGGCGGGGCAGGAGCTGCTGGAGCACGGGACAAAGGTAACGGTAGCGGGGGCCGGGTCATGAAGGTAGTAGAGTTTGCGGTGCGCCGCCCCGTGGCGGTCGTGATGGCCGTCCTGGCCGTCATCCTCCTCGGCGGCGTGGCTTTCAACCGGCTGGCCATCGACCTCCTGCCGCGCATGAACATCCCCGTGGGCGCCGTCATCACCTCTTACGAAGGGGCCGGTCCGCAGGAAGTGGAGCAGGTGGTCACGCGGCCGATCGAAGAGGCCGTGGCCACCGTGGAAAACGTGAAGCGCGTCTCCTCGGTTTCCCAGCCCGGCACCTCGATGGTGACGGTCCTGTTTAACTGGGGGACGGACATGGATGTGGCCACGCAGGACATCCGCGCCAAGATCGACTATGTCAAGCAGATGCTGCCCAAAGACGTGAAGTCCCCCATGGTGTTAAAGTACGACCCGTCGATGATGCCGGTGGCGGTTTACGGCCTCACCGGGCGGCAGGGCGAGGTGGAACTGAAACACCTGGCGGAAAAGGTTATCAAGCCCCGCCTGGAGCGGATCGCCGGTGTGGCCTCGGCTCACATTTACGGGGGGCGCGAGCGGGAGATCAGGGTCTTGCTGGACCCGGAGAAGATGGAGGGCTACGGCATCGCCGTGTCGCAGGTGGTGCAGGCGCTCCAGATGGCGAACCTGGAGCTTTCGGGCGGCAAGGTGCAGGAAGGCAGCAAGGAATATCTCGTTCGCGTGCCCGGCGCGTTCTTCGACCTTAAGGATATTGAGGGCGTGGTAGTCCATACCGCCGACGGCGCGGCGGTGCGACTCCTCGACTTCGCCCGTGTCGAAGACGGGTACAAGGACGCCTCGATGGCCAGCCGGCTGGACCGCCGCGACAGCATCGGCATCGTCATCCAGAAGCAACCGACGGCCAATACCGTTGAAGTGATGCGCAACGTCCGCCGGGAGATTGCCGCGATGGAGCGAGAACTGCCCGGCAACCTCAAGTTCAGGGTGGCCTTCGACCAGGCCTCGTTTATCGAGGACTCGATTCGGGACCTGACGGAGAACGTGATTTTCGGGGCCATCCTGGCGGCCTTCGTGATCTACGTGTTTCTCGGTAGTCTCCGCAGCACCCTGATCATCTGCACGGCCATCCCCGTGGCGTTCGTCGGGGCGTGCATGCTGATTTACTTCAGCGGCGAGACGCTGAACATGATGACCCTCGGCGGCCTGGCCCTGGGGGTGGGGATGATCGTGGACGACGCCATTGTGGTCCTCGAAAACATTTACCGCCACCGCCGGGAGGGGGCGGGGGCGGTAAACGCCGCCGTGCACGGCGCCTCCGAGGTGGGAGGCGCGGTGATCGGCGCCACCCTTACCTCGGTCGCCGTGTTCATCCCGGTGGTTTTCGTAACCGGTTTAACTTCCGAGCTCTTTACGCCTTTAAGTCTTACCGTGGCCTTTGCCCTCGGCGCGTCGCTTTTTGTGGCGCTGACGCTGGTGCCCATGCTGGCCTCGCGGCTGCTGCGGGACGCTCCGGCTGCGGGAAGCACGGAGCACGGGCGTTTCCGGTTGCCCCGCCCATCCGGCGCCTGGCTGGAGCCGGTGAGCAACGTTTACCGGGCGCTCCTGGGCTGGGGGCTCCGGCACCGGCGGCGGACGGTGCTGATTGCCGCCGGGGCGTTTGTGGCCAGCATCGCGCTGGTGCCGCTGGTGGGGGTCGAGTTCCTGCCGGCGACCGATCAGGGGCAGGTAAGCGTCACCCTGCGCATGCCGCGCGGCACTTCTCTCGAGGCGACGGACCGGGTGGTGGCCATGATCGAGCGGGAAGCGGCGCAACTTCCGGAGGTGGAGACGATCTTCGCCTCCATCGGCGCAGGCAGCCACGAGGCGCGGGCGGGTTTCGGCGGCGCCGAGCCCGACCGGGCGCTAATCGACCTCTTGCTGGTGGATCGGAGCAGGCGGGATCGAAGCGCGGCGGAAGTGGCGGAGGAGTTGCGCCGGCGGCTTGCCGGCATCCCCGGGGCGGAAATAAAAGTGGAGGCGCCCGAGACGATGTTCGGCAGCGGCCTGGCATCCGCCCCCGTGGAAGTGATTTTAAAGGGGGACGACCTTGATACCTTGAAGTCCATCGCCGACCGGGCCAGGGCGGAAATGGCGCAGGTGCCCGGAGTGCGTGACCTGGAGACGAGCCTGGACGAGGGGCGCCCCGAGGCGCGGGTGGTCGTGGACCGCGAACGCGCGGCGGCCCGGGGGCTCACGGTGGCCGCGGTGGCGTCCGGTATCCGCAGCGCCGTCCAGGGCGAGGTTGCCACCCGCTACCGGGTGGAAGGGACCGAGATCGACGTCCGGGCACAACTTGAAAAGTCGTCCCGAGAGAGCCTGATAGACCTGGAAAACGTCACCCTAGCGGGTCCTGCCGGACCGGTGAAGTTGCGGGACGTGGCCCGGGTGGAGATCGCGGAGGGGCCGGTGGCCATCCAGCGCAGGGACCAGGCGCGGGTGGTGACCATCACCGCCAACCTCGCGGGCCGGGACCTGAACAGCGTTATGAAGGACATTCGGCAGCGCCTGGGCGCCATGGCCCTGCCGCCGGGATACCGGTTTGAGTACGGCGGCGAGGCCCAGGAGATGGCCGAGTCGTTCGGCACCCTGGGCACGGCGCTGATTCTGGCCGTCCTGCTGGTGTACATGATCCTGGCCATCCAGTTCGAATCGCTGGCCCAACCGCTGGCGCTAATGCTGGCGGTGCCCGTGGCCGTAACCGGCATGGTGCTCGGGCTGTTGCTCACCGGGCGCACCTTTAACGTACCGGCGTTTATCGGGGTGATTGTAGCCGTTGGCGTGGTGGTGAAAAACGCCATCGTGCTCATCGACTACGTCAACCAGTTGCGGGCCCGCGGGTTGACGCGGGACGAGGCCATTATGCAGGCCGGCCCCATCCGGCTGCGGCCGGTGCTCATGACCGCCGGCACGACCATCCTGGCCATGTTCCCGCTGGCGCTCGGCATCGGCGAGGGAGCGGAGCTGGAAGCGCCGCTGGCCACCGTGGTCGTCGGAGGACTCCTGTTCTCCACCCTCGTGAGCCTTATCCTGGTACCGGTGGTCTACGCCATCCTTGATGACTGGGGCAGCAAGGTGGCGCGCCGGCTGGGATACCGTTGAAAAGCGGTATTCTTAAACGGTTTCCGGGACGGCTGCCCGGGTGCGTGGGGGGCATGCGGCGCGCTTTGAGCGTGAGCGATTAGTTGAGCGATCTCGCGCAAGACGGGGAGGGGAAGTATGACCGGGCCGAAAAAGATCATGCTCGGCGTCCTGGCGATTTTCGTGCTCAGCTTGTCCGGTGTCAGCTACTATTACTGGTATGCCGGCGCGCATTACGTGTCGACCGAAGACGCCTACATCGACGGCACCGTGCTCAGGGTAGGCCCGCAGATGGCGGGGAGGCTCGTGGAGGTGCGGGTCAAAGAAGGCGACCGGGTGGCGGCGGGCGAGGTGCTGGCCCGCGTGGACGACGCGGCGCTGGCGCCCGGCGGCAATGCCGACCTCTTGCTGGTTAAGGCGCCGGCGGCCGGCGAGGTGCTCAAGGTGCTCGTCCACGCCGGCGAGGTGGTGGGCGCGGGCCAGCCGGTGGTTATGCTGGCCGATCCGGAAAACGTCTACCTGACCGTGAACGTAGAGGAAAAGAAGATCGACCGCGTTCGCCTCGGCCAGCGCGTCACCTTCACCGTGGACGGCATTCCGGGGCGGACGTTCACGGGCAAGGTGGTGCAAATCCAGGACGCCGTAGCGTCTACCTTCTCCCTTTTGCCCACGCGGACCACGAGCGGCAGTTTCATCAAGGTGGTGCAGCGGGTCCCGGTTAAGGTGTACATTGAAGACGCCGCGGGTGCGCCGTTGAGGCTGGGCCAGAGCGCCGTGGTGCGCATCCACGTCCGGGGGTAGCGGCGGTGGACACCGGCAAGAAGGAACGCCTGCCGTTTGCGGCCCTCTTCGTGCTCATCCTGGGCACGTTCATGGGTATCCTGGACGCCAGCATCGTCAACGTGGCCCTGCCGCGCCTTATGGCCATTTTTCACGCCTCTGCCGACCGGATCCAGTGGGTGATGACCATCTACCTGCTGGTGGGCGGCATGGTGATCCCGGCCAGCGGGTACCTCGGTGACCGCTTCGGCTATAAGACGCTGTACTTATTGGCGATCGGTTTCTTCACCGTCACTTCCGGCCTCTGCGGTGCGGCCTGGAGCACCAACTCGCTGATCATCGCGCGCGCCCTCCAGGCCCTGGGCGGCGGCATGATGATCCCCCTCAGCATGGCCATGGTGTACCAGATCTGGCCGCGCGAGAAGATCGGCACGGCCCTGGGGCTCTGGGGTTTGACGATGACCGTGGCCCCGGCCATCGGTCCCACCCTCGGCGGCTACCTGACCGAGTACTACACGTGGCGCCTCGTTTTCTATATCAACCTCCCCATCGGCTTCCTGACCATCCTGCTGGGGCTGCTGTGGCTCAAGGAAACACCGCGGCAGACGGGGCTGCGCCTCGATCTCCCCGGGCTTTTCCTGGTCGGCGCGGCCTGTTTCATGACCCTCCTGGCCCTGAGCAAGGGGCAAGACTGGGGCTGGACCTCGCAGGCGATCGTGACGCTTTTCCTGGGGGCCTTTTTCTGCTTTGCGCTCTTCGCCCTCTGGGAACTCCAGGTGCCGAACCCCATCCTCGACGTGCGGCTGCTGCAGAACGGCGTTTACACCTTAAGTGTGCTGGCCACCAGCGCGGCCCAGATGGCGCTCTTCATCGGCGTTTTTCTCATTCCGATCTTCTGCCAGAACGTGCAGGGATATTCCCCGATGCAGACGGGCCTGATCCTGATGCCGGCGGCGCTGACGGCGGGCTTTATCATGCCGCTGGCCGGGCGGCTCTTCGACCGGGTAGGCGCGGTGCCGCCCGGGCTTATCGGGCTCGGGGTGCTGACGGTAACCACGTACATTCTGAGAAACCTGACGGCGGATGCGCCGGTGCACTACCTGCAATTCTGGCTTTGCATGCGGAGCGTCGGCCTTGGGCTCTGCATGATGCCCCTGACCACCGCGGGCATGAACACGGTGCCGGACTTCCTGGTCGGGCGGGCGTCGGCGCTCATGAACGTGGTGCGCCAGATCGCGGCTTCCTTCTCCATCGCGCTGGTGAGCTACGTGCTGGTGAACCGGGCGGCGTTTCACGGCTACCGCCTGGCAGAAGGGGTGAGTTACCTGGCGCCTTTTGGTCCCGTCGCCTACGCCAGGGCGGAGGCGGGCGTGGCCCAAGTGGCGGGACCGGCAGTGGCCAGGGCAGCAACGCCGTCTGTGATCTGGGGGATGATCCAGAAGCAGGCGGCGGTGCTTGCGGTGGGCGACGCTTTCCTGGTGGCCACACTTATGGCGGCGGCGGCCGTACCGTTCGCCCTGTTCCTGGGCAAGAAGAGGGTGGCCGCCGCGCGCTGGCGGGAGGAGGAACGGTGGGGGGCTGCCGCGGTCCCGGCTCAAGCGGGCCTGCCGCCGGAGGTCGTTTGAGCGTCCAGCAGCTCGCCCATCAACCGGGCCAGCTGGCCGGCCTGGTACCGCCGGTCGAAGATCTCCACTCCCGTAGCCGGGCTCGCCGGGCCCGTACCGCTCAGGGCCCGCCCATCCTTCCAGGCCCGGTACATTTCCCAGTACGCCTGCTTGATGCCTTCCTTATCGAGGGGGTGGACCACCCGGCCCAGCGCGTACTTCTCAACGATGCGCTGCGCCTCACCCGGGACTACCAGCGCGAGGATGGGGCGACCGACCGGCATGTATTCGAAAAGTTTGCCCGGGATGTAGGCCCCGGCTTCCGGGGCGGTGTCGCCGACCAGCAGCAGCGCGTCCGCGCCCTTGAGCACTCCCAGGGCCTCTCGGTGCGCCAGCTCCCCCATTATTTCGACCGCGCCGCCAAGACCCAGGCGCTCGACGCACGCCCGGGTCTCGAGAAGCGTGTCGGTGGCGAAACGGCCGGCGAAGCGGAGCACGATCTCGCCCCGCCGCACCTTGCCTTCCGCGATCAGCTCCCCCACGGCCTCGAGCAGCACGCGCGGGCTGCGCTTGGGGTAAAGGAGGCCGGTATAGGCGGCGGTAAACCTGCCGTCGTGCGGGAACGGGGTTATGCCGGCGTAGTCGGCCGGGTCGAAGCCGTTGTAGATGACCTCCAGGCGCTTGATAACGTCGCCGTACTTGGCCCGGAAACCGGCGGCGAAGGAGGGGGTAACGGTGGTAATGGCGTCGGCGCCGGCCATTACCCGGCGCTCCAGCCGCTCTTCAAGGCGCTCGCGCCAGGCAATGCCGCTCCGGTGGATGTTCTGCGTCCACGGGTCCCGGAAGTCGGCGATCCAGAGGGCACCGGTGCGGCGCTTGAGCCGGTACCCCAGAAGATGCACCGAGTACGGGTAAGAAGTGGTGAAGATAACGTCAATACCCGCCTCCCGGATGAGCCTTTCTCCCAGGGGCGCGGTCGCCCGCGCCCACCAGTAGAAATCGTCCGGGATGGCCGTGTACTGCAGGAGTTTCAGCGCCGGCGGCCGGAGGCGATGGGTCATGCTCCCCGCCAGCCTTCTGCCCAGGGAAGCCCTCGCCGCCGCGTCCTGCGGCGCGGCGGCTGCCGGGGGCCGCAGGCGGTGGAGCCACCGGTACGGGTCGACATCGCGGCTCCGGATCACCTTTACCGAGGGCGGCACTTCGTTTAACAGGGACGTATCGATGATGTCGTTAGGCCGCGGCTCCCTGGTCAGCACCCAGACATCGCAGTCGTACTCCCCCAGGTACCTGGCCATCTTGAGCGCGCGGATCACGCCGCCGCCGCCCGCCGGGGGGAAGTGGGCGGCAACCAGAAGCACCTTCTTGCGCGGCAAGCGGCTATCCCTCCAGGTCGGCCGCTACAGGTAGTCTTGTCCCCATCCTAGCATCAAAGGGAAGGGGGCGCAAGCTGTTGTGAGACGATGCGCGGGTGACCGGTGATGGGCAGGACATAGCGGCTCGCACGCCGAACTACTAGAAGATGCGCAGGGTAGTCCTTCTCGGCGCGCCGGTTGACGCCGTAACGCTGAACGAAGCCGTAGAGCGGGTAGCCGCCTTCGTCCGCGAGGGCGGGGTGCACCAGGTGGTGACGCTCAACCCGGAGTACCTTTACCGGGCGCTGCGGGAGCCGCACCTCCTGGATATTGTTCGCCGGGCGGCGCTGGTGACCGCCGACGGGGTCGGGATCGTCTGGGCGGCGCGGGTGCTGGGGCGCCCGGTCCCGGAGCGCGTTACCGGTATCGATCTCCTCCTGGCGCTCGCGGCGCGTGCCGCCCGTGAGGGATGGCGGGTATTTCTTTGCGGCGCGCTGCCGGGGGTGGCGGAGGCGGCAGCGGCCGGCCTCGCCGCGCGCTTTCCCGGCATCCGGGTGGTGGGTACGCACCACGGGTACTTCGCACCGGAAGAGGAACCGGCCCTTGTGGAACGCATACGCGCGGCGCGACCGGATATTCTGTTCGTGGCCCTCGGCGCACCGAAGCAGGAGGCCTGGATCGCCCGGAACCTTGCCACCCTGCAGGTGCCGGTGGCCATGGGTGTCGGGGGGAGTTTCGACGTTCTGGCGGGCCGGGTAAAGCGCGCCCCGGCATACCTGCGGCGGCTGCACCTGGAATGGCTGGGCCGGCTCGTGTACGAGCCGCGCCGCTGGCGCCGCATGCTGGTGCTGCCAAAGTTTGTGGGGATGGTGCTTGCAGAGCGCCTGCGGGGGTTCTTATGCCGCCGAAGATAGTTGTCTCGGGATACTACGGCTTCAAAAACAGCGGCGATGAGGCCATGCTCTACGCCATTATCGGTGCCCTGCGGGCCCGCATCCCCGGCGTGGAGATTGTCGTGCTTTCGCACCGGCCCCGCGAAACGGCCGCCGAGTTCGGCGTCCGCGCCATCCCCCGCTGGAGTCCGCTGCATCTCTGGCGCGAACTGGGCACGGCCGACCTCCTGTTGAGCGGCGGGGGGAGTCTCCTGCAGGACATCACCGGTCCGTTCAGCATTCTCTATTACCTGGGTGTTATCTACCTGGCGCAGGTGCGGGGGAAGAAGGTGTGCCTGTACGGCCAGGGCGTGGGGCCGCTCCGGCTTTTTCACTCCCGGTGGCTCACGCGGCGCATCGTCAGCCGAGTGGACCTGGTGACGCTGCGCGATCCCGCCTCGCGGGAGGAACTGGAGCGCCTGGGGGTTACGGCCCCCATGTACGTCACGGCCGATCCGGTGCTCGGCCTGTCCCCCACCGCCGCGGAGGTATCGCGGGGCAGGGAGCTTCTGGCCGCGGTGGGGGCGGGCCGCCGGCGCGTTTTGGGGATTTCCCTGCGGCCCTGGACGGAAGCCCCCCGGCTGGTGCAGGTTGTGGCCGCGCTGGGGGACGAGCTGAGCCGTACCGGGTGGGACGTGGTGTTCGTGCCCATGCAGGAGCAAAAGGACCTGCCGATCATCCGGCGGGTTGCCGCGCGGATGCGGGAGAAAGGCTTCGTCCTGACCGGTATCCGCGGTTTTCAGGATCTCATGGCGGTGGCCGCCTGCTGTGAGGTGGTCCTGGGCATGCGCCTGCACTTCCTGGTGTTTGCCGCCCTGGCCGGGGTGCCCGTCATCGGCCTGGGGTACGACCCCAAGGTGCACCGCTTTTTGCAGCAGGTGGGGATGGGGCCGGCGGAGGACCTGGCCGCGGTGACGGCGGCGCGGCTCGAGGCGCGGGTGCGGGAACTGGCCGCCCGGGGCGAGACGCTCCGGACCGCCTTGCGGGCACGGGTGGACGCGCTGCACCGGCAAGCGGAGGCCAACGCGGCCCTGGTGGCCGCCTTGCTGCAGGAAATACCCCTCTCTGACAGGGATAAAGGGCCAGATGGCGAATTTTAACCTGAAATAACGGACTGAGGAGGCCCGAAGGTGCATTTTAAGGATTGGAAGCGGTTATTGACGGCGCTGGTTTGTGGCGGCGCGCTTCTTGGCGCCGGGTACGCCTACGGGCAGAGCCAGGCGGGGCCGGGGACGGCGCAGGACCCGCTGGTCACGGCGGGGTGGGTGCGCGAGCAGGTCATCGAAAAGTACATCAACTGGCGCACCGTGGTGCTTGAACCGGGGCAGACCCTGGTTTGTCGGGCGGGGACCGAGTTTGTGGTCCGGGCGCCGGCCACGGGCCGCGGTGTCGTGGTCGACCCCACGGGGAACGGCCTGCCGGACCTTACGGCGGGGGTGAATATCAGGGCGGGGAGCGCCGTACCCCTGAACCACCTGGTCTCCGTCCCCGCGGCCGACGGGCGGGGGCTGAAGGCGGTTACCAGGCTCTGGGTCATGGTGAGAGGCGAAGCGGAGATTAAGCCTTAATTCACTCCGGCAACCGCGGGAGCACGATAAGCAGGCCGAGAAGGCTCCAGAAGAGGGTGACCATCATAGGCACCTCGAAGATGTTTTCGACGGCGTTATGCAGCAGCACGCCCAGCAGGCCGCTGAGAATGGCCGCGGCCAGGGCGCGGGTTTCAGGGGGCCTGACCTCGATGACGGCGCGGTACCCGGCCCGGAGGGCCGTCACGAACAACCAGAGCAGGGTGCCCAGGGCGATAAGCCCGCCTTCGGCGGCGGTCTTCAGGTAGAAATTATCCACGTAAAAGCTGCCCGGAATCGCCCGGGTGGCCACGGCGCCGCCGAAGCGTCCGAACCCTTCGCCGGTCAGCGGGTGCGCCTTGACCTTTTCGATGGCCGCTTGCCAGCGGGCCAGGCGCCCTGCCCGTACACTGGACGCCAGGTAGGTGGACGAGAAAAGATAGGTGACGCGGGCGACGGCGTCCGGCACCAGGACCGGGACGCCCAGGGCGGCAGCGCCGAGGGCCAGGAGCACACGCAACTCGTAGAGCAGGCCGAAGGCGAGAAGGGCGGCAAAGCAGGCCAGCCAGGCGCCGCGGGAAAAGGTGAAAAGCAGGCAGAGGGCCATGACGGCGGAGGCGGCACCGTAGGCGGCGCGGGCGCGCAGGCGGGAGGCGGTCAGAAAACCGGCCACGCCGAGAGGCAGAACCATGGTCAGCAGGCTCCCCAGGACGTTGGGGCTGCCGACGATGGAGAAGACACGCGTGCGCACGCCGGCCTCGGCCTGGTCGATCCAGGTAGACGGCACCTCCACGCCGGCAACGTACTGGCCGATGCCGTAAAGTGCCATGAGGGTGGTCAGGCTTACCAGGGCGGTGGCCAGGGTGTGTACCTGCCGGCGCCGGTCGCAAAGCTGGGTGGCCACGAAGTACCACAGAACATACTGTATGTATACCCGGACGCCTTCCAGGCCGACGGCCGTCTCGGGCGAACGGATCAGGAACAGGAAGGTAAAGACGGCAATGTAGAGCAGGATGGGTATATCGAGCGCCGTATAGCGGTAGGTCTGCAGGCCGCGGTAAGCCAGGCGCACGAAAAGCAACGCGAGACCGGCGACCAGGAGCGCCTCGTCCCAGAAGCTGGCCAAGCCGCCGGCGACGAAATCGCGGCGCAGGGCAAAGTCGATCGCGGCGTAGCCCATTACGGCGACGAGTAGCAGCCACGCGTGAGCGGCGATTAAGGGCAGGGCACGGCTGGCGCCGACGGTGCTTCCCGGGGCGGGTGGCCGGAGCCGACGCGGGAAGACGCGCGCCAGGGCGCGGCCCACCGCCGCGCCGCGCAGGGTGTCCGGGGCGGTGTAGGCCGGCTCGGTGGCCAACCAGCGGGCGCTGGCGCTCTCGCGCCAGAGGCGGCGCAGGGTGGCGGTCAGCCGGCCGAGCTTGCTGTCGTGGTAGGCGTGCACGAGGGACAAAAAGCTTCCTCCCTTTTTGCCGCTCTATGATATTATAAAGCGTGCGGGTTGCGTATGCCAAGGGTAGCGCACAGGAGGCAGGTTCGTGGGTAAATTGCGGGTGCTGCACGTGATCGGCGGGGGCGAGTTCGGGGGTGCGGAACGGCACATCCTGAACCTGGCCGCCGCGCTCGACCCGGCCGAGGTATCGCTGGCCGTAGCGTGCCTCTTCAGCCGGCCGTTTGCGGATATGGCCAGGCAGGCCGGGCTTGAGGCCTATGCCTTTCCGATGCGCCACAAGGTGGATTTTCGCGTGGTGGGGCGCCTGGTTAAGCTCATCGGCGAGGGGGGCTTCCAGGTCGTCCACACCCACGGCGTGCGCGCCAACCTCATCGGGCGGCTGGCGGCCCGGCGGGCCGGGCGGCCGGTGGTGACCACCGTGCACAGCCTGCTGCGGTTCGATTACCCGAACCTTTTCAGCCGGCTGGTCAACGGGTTGGCCGAGCAGTTTTCGCGCCACCTGACGACGCACTTTGTCACGGTATCGCAGGCCCTGAAAGAGGTGCTGGTGCGGGGCGGTGTCCCCGCGGACCGGATTACGGTCATTTACAACGGTGTCGTGGTTCACGCCCCGCCGGAGCCGCCCGAAGACCTGCGGGTGCGCCTGCGGTACGCGCCCGATACGCCGCTGGTGGGTATCGTGGCGCGCCTGCACCGGGTGAAGGGGCACCGGGTGTTTCTCTACGCGGCGCGCGAGGTGCTTGCCCGGCGGCCCGGCGTCAAGTTTCTCGTGGTGGGCGCCGGCCCGGAGCGGCGGGCGCTGGAAGCGCTGGCACGGGAGCTGGGCATTGCCGAAGCGGTGCGCTTCACCGGCTTCGTGGAGGATATAGCGGCGGTAATGGGGGCGCTGGACCTCCTGGTCGTCGCCTCGTACTGGGAGGGCTTTGGTCTCACGGCGGCGGAGGCGCTGGGTATGGGCGTCCCGGTGATTTCTACCAGCGCGGGCGGTCTCGGCGAGGTAGTGCGGCACGGCGAGACGGGGCTCCTGGTTCCTCCCGGCAAGGCGGGCGAGCTGGCCGGCGCCATCCTGTGGATGCTGGACCACCGCGAGGAGGCGCAGGTGATGGCGGCCCGGGGTTGCGAGCTGGTGCGGCGGGAGTTCACGGTGGAAAGGATGGCGCGGCAGACCACCCAGGTGTACCGCAAGGTGCTGGCCAGATAGGCGTCACATTTTCGGCCATTGAGGGTTTCATGTATTTGACGGGGAAAAGGAGCAGGTTCAGGTGAGGGAAGTAGCGGTATTCGGTCTCGGATTTGTGGGGTTGCCCCTGGCCCTGAGCCTGGCGATGAGGGGCTGCCGGGTTACCGGCGTTGACATCGACCGGCATCACGTCGAGGCGACCAACGCCGGCGTTACTCACCTCCGCGAGGCGTGCGGCGGGGTGACCATCCGGGAGATCCTGCGCCGGGAACTGGAGGCCGGGCGCTTCCGGGCGACCACCGACCCGGCGGAGGGGATGCAGGCCGGCGACATAATCATTACCGTGGGCATTCCGGTGCTGGACGGCGAACCGGAACCTTACCCGCTGACGTCCTGCCTGGAGGCAGTGGCGGCGGGTCTGCGCCCCGGCCACCTGGTGCTGGTGCGCAGCACCCTGGTGCCCGGGATGATGCGCGAGCTGGTCATGCCCGCGCTGGAGAAAAGCGGTCTCGCGGCGGGAAACGATTTTTACCTGGCTTACGCGCCGGAGCGCATTGCCGAGGGACGGGCATTTGAAGAGTTCAGGCATATGCCGGTCCTGGTGGCCGGGGTGAACCAGGCCAGCATCGAGAGGGCGGAGGCGCTTTTGCGCGTGGTGACCGAGGCCGAAATTGTCCGCGGTTCGTCTTTCGAAGTGGTGGAAGCGGCCAAGCTCGTGGAGAATATCTCGCGGGACGTCAATATTGCCCTGGTAAACGAACTGGCGCGCTTCACGCGCGCCCTCGGGGTAAGTATTTTCGAAGTGGTGCGCCTGGCCAACACCCACAAGCGGGTGCACCTCCTGCAACCGGGCCCCGGCGTAGGCGGGTACTGCCTCCCCAATGCCCTGCACTACCTCCGGCCCAAGGCACGCCAGCTGGGGGTAACGGTGGAGCTGCTGGAAACCGCCCGGCGCGTCAACCGCAACATGCCGCGGTACATTGCCGATCTGGTGTTGCGCCACCTGCCGGTACCGCCGGGACGGGCGCGGGTGGGCGTTCTCGGCCTGGCCATGAAGGACTATTCGAACGATGCCCGGCAGAGCCCGGCCCTTGACGTGGTGGCCTACCTGGAGCACGCGGGGGTTGAGGTCAGGGCCTTCGACCCCGTTGTGCCCCGCGCTTTTCCGTTTCAGGTAGAGAGTGTGGAGACAGCCCTGCGAGGGGCCCACGGGGCGGTAATTCTCGCCCGCCAGGAGGGCATCGAGTTTTACGACCTGGCAACCTTTGCCGACCTGATGGACCCTGCGGGGCCGTTCATTGTCGATACGAAGAACGTTTACGGGAATCCAGGGGTAGGGTATCCGGGCCTGAGAATTATTAGTCTCTAGCGAAGTTTTTCAACGGCCCCCTACTTGCCGGGGGCCGGATTTAGTGCTACCTTAACGATAGTTCCTTTAAGCTCGTAGGTCAGCGACTTGACGTAATATTCGCGGCCGGCACGGATTTCCTGGGCGCCCATCTTTATCTGTGCGGTCGGGATGGTGGTAACGCCCTCGAGCGTTACGTAAACATCCTTGAAGAACGGGTCGCGGGCGACGACGCGGCGGCCGGCGCTGTCGGTTTCGGTGGTGAGCGCGGGCTCAACCCGGACGTCCTTGATGGTTACCGGCACGTAGCTCGCGCCGGCGACCAGCCGGTCGCCAACCTTGACCATGGCGGCCGTTTCCGGATGGACGGCGGGGATGAGTACCTCGAGGCGGACGGTGGTGGGAGGGGTGGTGGCGGCGGGCGCCAGGAACTTGTACGCGGCCCCGGCGATGATCAGTATGACGACGACAATAACCAGCAGGTCAATAACGTTGATAACGCCGAAAAGTCTGCCTTTTTCGTCGATAATGCGCATCCGGCGGCCTCCCTGTCGAAAATGCTTATATAACTAATTTAAGATAAGCGGGACGAGCCGTCAACGCTCAGAAATTTGGGGCGGTGGCACGGTTGGGACGGAGACGGTTGAAGAAGTGGTGGCGCCTCCTGGGCATCCTGGCCCTGTGTTCGGTGCTAATCGGCGCGGCGTACGTGGCCGCGCAACAGTATCTTTTGCCGTATCTATTTTGGGGCGCCGGGACCGAGCCGGAGGCGGAAGCGAAAGGGGAGCAGCTGAACTTTCTTCTGCTGGGCTCCGACGCGCGGGCCGGCGAAACCAGGGCGCGGGCCGACACCATTATTTTTGCGGCGGCCAACACCAGGGAAAAGCGGCTGGCGCTGCTTTCCATCCCGCGGGACACGTACGTGGAAATCCCGGGGCACGGGCGCGACCGCGTCAACGTGGCCACGGTTTACGGCGGCCCCGATCTGGCCCGCGACACGATTGCCCGCCTGCTCGACCAGCGGATCGACTACTACGTGATGACCAACTACGAGGGGTTTAAGGAAATCGTTGATATTCTCGGCGGCGTAACCATCGACGTGGAAAAGAACATGTACCACTACGACCCCCAGGACGGCGGGCGGTATACCATCAACCTGAGGAAGGGCTTGCAGCGCCTGAACGGCGAGCAGGCCTTGATGTACGTGCGCTACCGGGGCGACGCGCTGGGCGATATCGCGCGCGTCCAGCGGCAGCAGAAGTTCCTGCTGGCGCTGGCCGACGAGATAATGAAGCCCGCCAACATCGTGAAGCTGCCGCGCCTGATCCCGGCCATCAAGAGGTGCGTCGAGACCGATATGCCGCTCACCAGGATGCTGGCCCTAGCCCGCATGGTGCGGGATGTGGAAGATGTGCAAATCGTTGCGGCCACGCTGCCCGGATTTCTTTCGGACTACGATCCGTACTGGCACGTGGATCCGCGGCAGGCTAAGGAAGTGGCTGCGCGTCTGATCCGGGGGGAGGAGATTGCAACCATCGTCCAGACGCCGCCTCCCGGTTACGTGGCCTTGAAACCGGTGCCCGAAACGCCGGCGCCGGCAAAACCGGCGCCAGAACCGGAAGCGGCAGCGCCGGACGTGGTGGTCATCGTGACGCCGCATGAACCGCAGCAACCTCCGGCGCCCCGGAGCCCCGGCGGGACGCAACAGGAGCCGGCGCCGCCGGGACGGCCTGCGCCGGGAGAACCCCCGGCGGCGCAGCCCGCACCGGGCGAGCAGCAGCCGGGGGCGCCATCCGGCAGCGTACCGGAAGACCCGACGAAGATACCCGAGGAATACCTGCAGAATCTGCCGCAATTCTGATCGGGGTGATGCTTGCTTGCTGGATATTAACGCCATCCAGGAAATCATCCCGCACCGGTACCCCTTTCTCCTGGTCGACCGGATCGTTGACCTGGAGGCGGGGAAAAGGGCGGTGGGGATCAAGAACGTTACCGCCGGGGAGTGGTTCTTTCAGGGGCATTTTCCCGGTTACCCGGTGATGCCGGGCGTGTTGATTGTGGAGGCGCTGGCGCAGGTCGGTGCGGTGGTGGCCCTGAGCCTGCCCGCCATGCGGGGGAGGGTGCCCCTCTTTGCCGGGATCGATCGCGCCCGTTTTCGCCGCCGGGTGCGCCCGGGCGACCGCCTGCGCCTGGAGGTGGAGGTGACGCACCTGCGGGGGCAGGTCGGGAAATGCCGCGCGGTAGCTTATGTCGAAGAAGAAGTGGCCTGCGAAGCCGAGCTGATGTTTTTTGCCGGCGAAAAAGAGGGTTAACTTTAAATTTCACGAGCCTACAAACATTGTCAGCCCGGTAAGATTAAGGTAGACTGGTGGTAGTCTCCAGGCTTGTCCTTCCGGGGGAGGAAAAATGTTGGGACATCTGGCAGCATCGCTGGCCCTGGCGTTGGCGGCAGGGTATTGCCTGGCGCCGGTAGTGGGCCGGCTGGCCGGAAAACTGGGCGCACTTGATATCCCCAGCGCGCGCAAGCTGCATACCCAACCGGTTCCCCGCCTGGGCGGGGTGGCCGTGTATCTGGCTTTTCTGGCGGGTCTGCTGGCTTTCGGGGCCGGCGGTCGCGAGATGTGGGGTCTTGTGGCAGGCGCCAGCCTCATCGTCCTCCTGGGCACACTGGACGACATTTACGACCTGCCCGCCAAAGTGAAGTTGGCAGGCCAGATTGCGACGGCAGCGGCGGTTATTCCCTTCGGGCTGCAGGTTGAGTTTGTCACCAATCCCGTGAACGGGGGCCTCATATACCTGGGCTGGTGGGGCATTCCGGTTACCGTTTTCTGGCTTGTCGCGGTAACCAACGCCCTGAACCTCATCGACGGTTTGGACGGGTTGGCGACCGGGACGGCGGTTATCGCCGCCGTGACCCTCGCCGTGGTGGCCTGGACGGAGGGTCACACGGAGGCGGCGGCGCCGGCGCTCATTCTGGGAGCGGCCGCGCTTGGGTTTTTGCGGCACAACTTCTACCCGGCCAAAATATTCCTGGGCGACAGCGGCTCCATGCTCCTGGGGTTTGTCCTGGCTGCTACTGCGGTCATTGGCCTGACCAAGAGCGCCACGGCGGTCTCGTTAATTATCCCCATCCTCATCCTCGGGATCCCGCTCTTCGATACCACTTTTGCCGTCCTGCGGCGCTGCTACCGGCGGCGCCCGATCTTTAACCCGGACCGCGACCACTTGCACCACCGGTTGCTCGACGCGGGGCTCACCCACCGGCGGGCCGTGCTGGTGGTTTACGGGGTGGATGCCGTCCTTGGCGCGAGCGCCGTCCTCCTGACCGTTCTGAGCACGGACCAGGGTGTGCTGCTCCTGGTGCTCCTGGCCATCGCCCTGCTAACGGCGGCGAACAAGGTCGGGGTTCTCGGCAGGCGTGCGCGCCGTGAAGCCGGTTTGGTAGAAAGGGAAGAACATTTCAAGATGTAGCAGGGGAGGGAAAAACTTGAAGGTAAGGAAGGCGGTTATCCCGGCAGCCGGGTACGGTACCAGGTTCCTCCCGGCGACCAAGGCCCAGCCGAAGGAGATGATCCCCATCATCGACAAGCCTACCATCCAGTACATCGTGGAGGAAATCCTGGACGCGGGCATTACCGAGATCCTGATTATAACCGGGCGCGGCAAGCGGGCGATGGAAGACCATTTCGACCGCGCCCTGGAGCTCGAGATGCACCTGGCGCAGAGTGGTAAAACCGACCTTCTCGAAGAAGTCAGGCGCATTAGTGAGATGGCCAACATTCACTACGTGCGGCAGAAGGAGCCGCGTGGGCTCGGGCACGCGGTCTGGTTCGCGCAGGCCTTCGTGAGCGAGGAGCCCTTTGCCGTCCTGCTCGGGGACGACATCGTTCGGAGCGAGGTCCCGTGCCTCAGGCAAATGCTGGACGTGCACGAAGAGCTGGGCGGCAACGTGATCGCCATTCAGGAGGTGGCGGACGAGGACGTCTCCAAGTACGGGATTATCGCCGGGGAGCAGGTTGCGCCGCGGGTGTGGCGCATCCACGACCTGGTCGAGAAGCCTTCCCTGGCGGAGGCGCCTTCGCGCCTGGCGGTGATGGGCAGGTACATCCTGCAGCCGCGTATTTTTGCGTTGCTGGAACAAACCCCTCCCGGGGCCGGCGGCGAGATCCAGCTGACCGATGCCCTGCGGGCGCTGGTGCGGGAGCAGCCGCTTTACGGTTACGCCTTCCACGGGCGGCGGTACGACGTGGGGTCCAAGCTGGGTTACCTCAAGGCCACGGTGGAGTTCGCCCTCGAGCGGGAGGATATCCGCCGGGAATTCCTGGAGTACCTGGCGAGCATAGTTGCCCCGGTGCACTTGCATTAATCTGCCTGGGCCTGCCACTCTCTCTTTCCTTTTTTTCCGTACCTCGCTCAGCTTCGCGAGATGGTCCTTTAACATTCCCCGAAAACTTTTTACCTGCCGGCACGATCGGAAAAGCAGGTCTTTATACGTGAACAGGCCCGCGGTGCCTGCCCCGCGGCACAGGAAGGTATAAAAGGTCACGCCGCAAGGTCATCTTAATTAGGAGCGGGCAGACGTACTGCCTAATTCCTGGCAGGAGGCTGAAAAACGTATGAATCCCTTCCTGGAAATATTCCTGCGGGCAGTGGGGGCCTTTGTTGCCGTCGTCTTTATTGCGCGCATCGTCGGCAAGTCGCAAATGGGGCAGCTGACGATCAGCGACTGGGTGAACGCCATCGTCATGGGCTCGATTGCCGCCGGGCTGGCGGCAGACATCCGGACCAGCCCCTGGTACTACCTGCTCGGCCTTACCGTATTTGCCGGCATGACGATCCTGGTGCAGTACGTGGGGCTGAAGTACCGCCCGGCGCGGAAGATGTTCGAGGACGAGCCCACGGTGGTTGTCCATAACGGCAAGATCCTGGAAAAAAACATGGCCCGCATGCGCTACCACATGGATAACCTGATGATGCAGCTGCGGGAGAAGGGGTACTTCAACATCGGGGACGTGGAGTTTGCCATCCTGGAGCCGAACGGCGAACTGAGCGTGCTGCCCAAGTCGCAGAAACGGCCGGTCACCCCGGCGGACCTGAACCTCCCGACGCGGTACGAGGGCGTAATGTCCGAGCTGGTGGTGGACGGCGTGATCATCGAGCAAAACCTGCGCCAGAACAAGCTCAACGAGGAGTGGCTGCTGGGCGAACTCCAGAAGCAGGGCATATATTCCCTTAACGAGGTGGCCTACGCCGGCCTGGACGCGAACGGCAACCTCTTCGTGGATAGAAAACAGGACAGCCTGGAGTACGTCCAGGACATCACGGACAAGATTCCCGGCAAGATGCCGCAGTAGAGAAGGTAGAAGAAGGAGACAGGCGTGGCAAGAGCCAATCTCTATCTATAGGCTGGTGTTTGCCGTTTGCGCTTTCAACCATGAAATTTGAAATTCTCGGGCGGGAGGGATAGCCTGCGTGATCGCTTTCGGTACCGACGGGTGGCGCGGCGTTATCGCCGACGATTTTACTTTCGCCAACGTGACCCTGGTTACCCAGGCGATAGCCGATTACCTTACAGAGCGGGGACTGGCGGACCGCGGTGTGGTGGTCGGTTACGACAACCGCTTTCTCTCCGACCGGTTTGCGGCTGCCGTGGCCGCCGTGCTCAGGGGTCGGGGCATTCCCGTCCTGATGAGTGAGAAGCCGCGGCCGACGCCGGTGATCGCCTTTGCCGTCAAGCACTTCGGGGCGGCCGGTGCGGTGATGCTTACCGCCAGCCACAACCCGCCCGAGTATAACGGCCTCAAGTTCATCCCGGATTACGCGGGGCCGGCCCTCCCGCATATCACGCGGGCCATCGAGGAACACCTGCGCCGCCGGGAAAGCGAGGGCGCGGCGCCGGCGGCGCAGGTGGAAGGGGCGGAGGTTAAGGGTATCGATCCCGACCCTGCCTACCACCGCCACCTTGCCTCGCTGATCGATTTTCCCGCCATCCGCCGGGCGGGCGTGAAAGTGGTGGTCGACCCCCTTTACGGCGCGGGGATTGGCTACCTGGAAGCGGCCCTGGGTGGCGACGGCGTCACGGTCGAGGCCCTGCACGCCTACCGGGATCCCCTTTTTGGCGGCTCTTTGCCCGATCCGAGCGAGAAGCACCTGGGCCCGTTGAGGGAGAGGGTCTTGGCGACCGGCGCCCATCTGGGCCTGGGCCTGGACGGTGACGCCGACCGGCTGGGATTGATTGATGGTGACGGCACGTACATCTCGCCCAACCAGTTCTTCGCTCTGGCAGCTTTCCACCTTTACGAGGTGCGGCAGGAGCGGGGTCCTCTGGCGCGCACGGTGGCCACGACGCACCTGGTGGACCGCATTGCCGGCGCCTACGGGCAGGAGGTAATAGAAACGCCGGTCGGTTTCAAATATATCGGCCGGTGCCTGCTGGAGCGGGGGGCCGTTGCCGGCGGGGAGGAGTCAGGCGGCTTCTCGGTGCGCGGGCACATCCCGGAGAAAGACGGCATTCTGGCGGGACTGCTGGCCACGGAGATGGTAGCCGTGCAAGGCAAGAGCCTGACGGCGTTGCTGGAAGAAGTGATGCGCCGCTTTGGCCGGGTTCACAGCGAGCGCATCGATGTCCGCACCACACCGGCCGCAAAGGAACGCATCCTGGAGAAGCTCCGCGGCCTGGCGCCGGCCTCGCTGGGGGGGCGCGCGGTTAAAGAGCGGGTGACGCTCGACGGCGTGAAACTTGTCCGGGACGACGGCGCCTGGGTGCTGGTGCGCGCGTCCGGCACGGAACCGGTCTTTCGCATTTATACCGAGGCCGGCACCCCCGACGAGGTAGCGGCCATACGCCGGGAAGTGCGGGCGGCCCTGGAACTTTGAGATTCCTCTTATGCCGCCACGCACCCTAACTAAGTAAGGTTTTTGAGGGAGGCGCCCGCGCCCCCGGGCGCGGGCGGGGCAGATGTTCGGACGCACAATATTTGAAGCTGCCTTGCTGATTCTGTTTTTCAATCTTCTGTCACGCCTGCTGGGCCTGGTGCGCGAGATGGTCATCGCGCACCAATTTGGTGTCAGCGCGGCTACCGATGCCTACCTGGTGGCCTTTACGCTCCCGAACGTGCTCTTTACCATCCTAACCGGGGCCCTGGCAACCGTGGTGGTGCCCGTCTTCAACGAGTACGCGGCTAAGGGGCAGCGGGACGAAGCATGGCGGCTATTTTCCAGTGTGTTTAACCTGGTACTGGTCACGCTGCTTGGAGTAACGGTCATCGGGATCGGGCTGGCTCCGCTCCTGGTCAAGCTGCTCGCGCCCAGGCTCGCCCCGGACGTTCTGGCGCTGGCCGCCGAGCTGGCCCGCATCATGTTTCCGGTGCTGGTGTTTTCCGGCCTGGCCACGCTTTTCATGGGGCTCCTGAACGCCAACAACATTTTCGGTATCGCCGCTTTCAGCGGCTCGGTTAACAACCTGGTGATCATTGGGGCCACGATCGCCCTCGGCGGGCTGCTCGGGATTCACGGCCTGGCCTGGGGTACGACGGCGGGCATGGCAGCGGCGGTTCTGGTCCAGCTGCCGGCGCTGCGGTGGGCCGGTTTTCGCTACCGACCGGCGTTTGACTGGCGTCACCCCGGCGTGCGGAAAGTCTTCTACCTGCTCCTGCCGGTGGCGGTGGCCGTTTCCATCAACCAGATCTACATCATTATCGACCGCTTCCTGGCGTCCGGGCTGCCGGAGGGGAGCATCGCCGCCCTGAACTTCAGTAACAAGCTTATCCAGTTGCCGGTAAACCTTTTTGTCCTGGCCCTGGGCACGGCGGTTTTTCCGAGCCTGACCCGGTGGGTGGCCGAGGGCAAGCAGCGCGAGACGTTGAACACGGTCCGCCGGGCGCTGCGGCTGGTCTTCCTTATTGCCGTTCCGTCCGCGGTGGGTCTTATAATCCTGCGTTACCCGATTGTCCGGCTTTTGTTTGAGCGGGGCGCCTTTGACGAGCGGGCCACGGGTATGACCGCGACCGCCGTGCTGTTTTACTCGGTGGGCCTGGCCGCCTTTGCCGCCAACGTCATCCTTACCCGCAGTTTTTATGCCTTTCAGGACATGCGGACGCCCGTGCGCCTGACGCTGGTGACGGTGCTGCTGAACCTTATCCTCAGCCTTATCCTGATGCGCCCGCTCCTGCACGGCGGTCTCGCCCTGGCCAACGCCCTGGCCGGGATTGTGAACATGTTCCTTTTAAGCTGTTACCTTACCAGGAAGCTGCCCGGTCTCTGGGACGCGTCCTGGTTCCGCTTCGCCCTGGAGGTGGCGGCAGCGTCGGCGGTAATGGCCGTGGCCACGGAGGCGGTGAGCAAGGTTCTGGGACCGTCCCTGGCGGCCGTCGGGGGCGGGGGGCTGGTGTTGCTGGTTGTTTGTGCCATCTTGGCCGGCGTGGCGGCGTACCTCGCCGCGTGCTTTGTTCTGCGCGTGGAAGAAATGGGGCTGGTAACGCGGGGGGTGGCCCGCGTCCTGGTAGGGATTCGCGGCGCCCTGGCCGGGCGGGGACGGTAACCGCCCAACCGCATCCTGCATATGCTGGGGTGTGGAGGTGAGGAAGCTTGTTTAAGATTTCCGATCTCGGCACCCGCGATATTATCAACGTGGTGGACGGGAGGCGGCTGGGTCCCATCAAGGACGTCCACATCGACCAGGAGACCGGCACGGTACAGGCGCTCGTGTTGCGCGGTGGCAACAAATACCTGCGCCTGCTGCGGCTCGGCCGCGACGTTGTCGTCCCCTGGAGCAGCATAAGGAAAATCGGCGTGGACGCCGTCCTGGTAGAGGTCAACCCCGTTGAGGGCTTAAGATAGAAGTTTGCCGCGCGCAGGTACGTCCGGAAGTCTTTTAGGGTTGCTGCGGGCGTATACAATATATTGGCGCGTCCGCGCTTGACTTGTAGCGTGCGGACGCCTAAAATAGGGCAAAAACGGCAAGGGAGGAAGCTACATTGAGTCTGGCAGCAACCGTGGAGAGTTACCGGTACCGGGCCTTTGCCTGGCGGAGCAGCCTGAGTTTGTCCAGAAAACTTGCTCTGGCGCTGGCCGGCGCGGGAGTTATCGGTCTGGCCGCGCAGGTCAAGTTCTACCTGCCCTGGACACCGGTGCCGGTCACCGGACAGACCATGGCCGTCCTTTTGACGGCGGTGCTCCTTGGCCGGAACTGGGGCGGGATCAGCGCGGCTCTTTATGCCGCGCTTGGCGCCGCGGGTTTACCCTGGTTCGCCGGATTGTCCGGCGGGATCGGCTGCCTGGCGGGGCCGACGGGAGGCTACATTGCCGGTTTTGTCCTGGCCGCCTTCTTCGTGGGGTACGTCAGCGACCGGTTTGTGCGGGCGCGGTCCTGGTACGGCCTGCTTGGGCTTATGCTTTTTGCCAATTTCGCTCTCATCCACGGCCCGGGTCTTCTCTGGTTGGCGACCGTAACCGGGGTTACGGATATCGCGCGGCTTTTGTGGATGGGGACCATTCCCTTTATTCCGGGCGATGTTATCAAGGCCATTGCCGCGGCGGCGCTGGCCTTCGCCTGCACGCCCAGGAAAGGCACGTGGTGAAGGCTTGATTGTCTTGCGGGCGCATCATCTCTTGTGCCTGGATCAGTTCAGGGGACTGGGGTACAGTCCCTTTTTTATTGCCAACCTGGCGCGCGTGCAACGGATGCTGGCGGAGCCGTGGGCCGTGGTCCAGTTGACCGCGGGCCCCGACGCCATCTGCGCCGCCTGTCCGTTCCTGGACGGCGCGGCGTGCGGGCGCGGTGCAGATGCGGCCGACCGCGATCGCCTGGTACTGTCCCGCCTGGGTCTGGCGCCGGGCACCCCGCTTTCCTGGGCCGTACTGAAGGAGGTTTTCAAGGCGGCCTTTCCACCGGCCGCCCGCCTCGCCGCTTGCGCCGGCTGCACGTGGCTAACGGCGGGTGTCTGTTACCGGTAGCGGCCCGGAAGAAGGAAAGCGTGCCTTTGCGCCGAACCGTCTATTGAGCGGGCAGAACAGAGGTGGCGGTCTTTGGCGGAGTGGCGGAGGGATATCCTGACGGGCCGCTGGGTGATTATCGCCGCGGAGCGGGGAAGGCGGCCGTTAGATTTTAAGGCGGAACCGGAAGGGCGTGCAGGCGGGGCATGTCCGCTCTGTCCGGGGCACGAGCGGGAAACCCCGCCGGAAATTGCGGCTTACCGCTCCCCGCACACGTCTCCCAATACCCCGGGGTGGCAGGTAAGAGTGGTGCCCAATAAATTTCCGGCCGTACGTGGCGGCGGTGCGGTCACGATCGCCACGCGTGGAATTTACCAGACCATGCCGGGAATCGGGGCGCACGAGATGGTGATCGACGCGCCGGAGCACGTGCGGGGTTTTGAGCATCTCAGCCCGGAGCAGGTGGCCGCCGTCCTGCGCATGTGGCAGGAAAGATGTCGTGCGTTGCGCCGCCTTTCCTGGATAAAATATATTCAGGTCTTTAAGAACGTCGGGCGCGCTGCCGGGGCTTCTTTGGAACACACGCATTCCCAGATCATCGCGTTGCCGCTGGTGCCGGATGAGATCCGCGCCGAGCTGGCCGGCGTGGCAGCGCACGTCCAGGCCAAGGGGGAGTGCTCCTTGTGCGCCATGCTGCGGCAGGAGCTCGAAGACGGTTCCCGGACGGTGGCGCACGGCCGGCACGTGGTCTTTTTCGCTCCGTTTGCAAGCCGGTTTCCTTTTGAACTGTGGGCCGTGCCGCGCGTGCACCAGGACGACTTTGCCCTGGCCGGTGAACCTGCCGTCCGGGAGCTGGCTTACCTGTTGCGGGACGTGCTGGACCGCTTGGCCGGGTTGCTGGGAAATCCTCCTTACAACCTGGTGCTGCACACTGCTCCGGTCAACTGGGCGTACGACCATTACCACTGGCACCTCGAGGTATTGCCTCGCCTGGCCGTTCCGGCCGGATTCGAGTTCGGCACCGGTCACTATATAAACCCTGTGGCGCCCGAAGCGGCTGCCCGGTACCTCCGCGAAGAATAAGCGCGAGCAGGTTCAAAGGCCATGTTGAGTGCCGGACGGCTGACAAAACCAGGCGCAGTTTTACAGCGGTCTCCCAGGAGGGTGAGAAAAACATGGCCATTCAGTATCCCAAAGTCGATGCGGCGGCGGTTTTCTCGGAGGAGCGCCTTGCAGCGTACGCCACCATTGTCGGCAAAGGGGAGATGGAAGAGCTGTACAGGCTCGCCGAGCCGTTGCGCGGTCTCAAACTCCAGCAGATCAATTCCGCGCGCTGCGGTGGGGGCGTGGCGGAAATGTTGCAGTCCCTTATTCCGTTTGAGCGGGCCCTGGGGCTCGACGCCAGCTGGGACGTTATCACCGGCCCGTCGGAGTTCTTTATTTACACCAAGACGCTGCACAACTTTCTCCAGGGGAAACCCAGGGTACCGGATCTGGTCGGCACCAAGATTTACTGGGATACAAACCGGGCCAACTACAAGCTGGTGCGGGAAGACGCGGACGTCGTCCTCGTACACGACCCGCAGCCGGCAGGCCTGATCAAGTTTGTGCCCGAAGAGGTCCGGGAGCGTCAAAAGTGGCTCTGGCGCTGTCACATCCACCTTTCCCACGAGTACCACTTTGTGCTTGATTTCATGCGCACCCTCATCGAGGAGTACGATCTGGCCATCTTCTCATCCGGCAAGTTTCTGCCTCCCTGGGGGGTACCGCCAACCGTTATCCTGCCGTACATCGATCCCTTGTCGGACAAGAATAAAGAGCTGCCTCCCGAACAGGTGCGCGAGATATGCTGGGAGTACGGCCTGGAACGGTTGGATAAGAAACCGCTCCTCCTGCTGGTCTCGCGGTTTGATCCGTTCAAGGGTCACGCCTACGCCATCGAGGCCTTCAAGCAGGTGCGAAAGGAAATAACGTGCCAGCTCCTGATGGTCGGCGGCACGGCCAGCGACGACCCCGAGAACGAGGCCATATTTGCGCAGCTGCAGGAGCAGGTGAAGGATCTGCCCGACGTGCGCCTCCTCAACCTCCCGCCGGACAGCCACATCGAGATCAACGCCTTCCAGCGGGCGGCAAGTGTCATTCTCCAGCCGTCCATTAAGGAGGGTTTCGGCCTGACGGTAAGCGAGGGCATGTGGAAAGAGAAGCCGGTTATCGGCGGAGACGTAGGCGGTATTCCGGGCCAGATTACGGACGGTTACAACGGGTTCCTGGTTTCTCCGAGCGAAAAGGGAATCGACGAAATGGCGCAGCGCATCAAGTACCTGCTGCTCAACCCGTACTTTGCCCGCGAGATGGGCAAGCGGGGGAAGCAGGCCGTCAAGGAGCGCTTTCTTATTACCCGGGGGATAAGGGACGAACTCAGACTTCTCCAGAAGGTGCTAGAGTTAAGGAGAGGCTTTCCTACTCTGGCTTAACCCATATCTCGCGGGCCAGTTCGGTGTCGAGCACGATCTGGGTGCGGCCGGCCTGAATTAAGAAGCTCGGGAACCGCTGCAACAACCGTACCGGCGTGCCCGGCAGAAGTCCCAGGGCGGCCAGCTTTTTCCTCATCCCGGGCCTGTCCTGCGCCAGGGAAGTTACCGTTCCTGCCTGGCCGACGGCCATTTCGGTGAGGCGGCAGGCGCCGTTACGCGCGTGCGTTGGCTTTGTATCCGGCAAAGATTTTCCCTCCCCAGGATTTTATGACCTTGACCCAGTTTGGTTCTGGCAGCACCTCGTAACCGCACCGGGGACATTTCAGTTTCCGGCACACGCCCGCCAGCGGGCACCCGGCACACGCCGGCCGGGCCTCGCCTTCGGACAATACCGCGCCGCAAAAGTCGCACCTCACAGTCTCACCCCCAGGAGGCGCAGGACGGCGTTGAGGAGATACCCGGTGCCAAAGGCGAAAACGAGGACGAAGAAGAACATGCCGAAGGCCACTCTGGCACCGCGCTCCTTGATGGCCACGATGAACTGGGCGATGCAGGGGACAAAAAGGGTGAGCGTGACCGTGGCCACCACCAGTTGCACGCCGTCGAATTGCCCCGCCGTGTAAAGGTCGTAAAGCCCGGCTGCCCCATAGTCGCGGCGGAAAAAGCCGAAGAGAAACACTACGGCCGCTTGTTCGGGCAGGCCGATGGCCTGGACAACGGGAGCCGTGGCTTGAACCAGGGTGGCGAAAAAGCCCGTCATTTCTCCCAGCCAGATGAGAATACTGGCCAGGACGAAGAGCGGCAGAATTTCCAGGAAATACATGCGCATGCGCGTGTAAGTCTTAATCAGAACGTTGGTCAGGCGCGGCACCCTGAGCGGCGGTACCTCCATGTAAAAGGTCGGGCGCTCGTCGGGCAGGATTTGTGCCGCCAGCCAGCCGACAAAAAGGAAAACCAGGGCAATAACGCCGGCCCACACCAGGACGGCTGCCGGGCGTCCGGCCAGCAGGGCAAGGATAACCCCCAGTTGCGCCGAGCAGGGAATGGCCAGCGCCAGGAGCAGGGTGGCGATGATGCGCTCGCGCCTGGTCTCCAGGATGCGGCTGACCAGCGTCGCCATGGTGTCACACCCGAACCCAAGGGTCATCGGGATAACTGCCCGCCCGCTGAGGCCGATCTTCTTAAACACGCGGTCGATAAGCATGGCCAGCCGGGGCAGGTAGCCCGAGTCTTCGATAATGGCGAACACAAAGAAGAAAGTGCCGACAAGGGGCAGAACGATGGCGATGGCGTACCTCAACCCGAGGGTGATAATGCCGTAATCGTGCGCCAGCAACTCCCGGATGCTTACCCACGGGACGTAGGTATCCACAAGTTTGTTAACCCACGGGTTTATGTAGCCGTCAAATAAGGTAGACTCCAGGAAGTCAACCACTGTTCCGGCTCCAAAGCCGCCGACGAATTTGTAAAGCCCGAAGTAGAGGACCAGTAAGAGAAGAGGGATGCCCGTCCAGGGGTTCATCATAAGCCTCGACAGGCGATCGGCCAGCGCGGCGCCGGCCGGGACGGTTTCGGTTACCACGGCCGCCGCGATGGCGGCGATCCTTTTTTGCCGCGCCACGGGTACCGCTTCATCCACAGGTTCCCGTAAAGCCTCCCTGGCACGGGTGACGATTTCGGTGATCTTCTGGTAGGCTGCGCCTTCCCGCTCTCGCACCAGGGTGTGCATTTCCGCATCGTCCTGCAAGAGTAGCAATCCTACCGTCCGGGGCGAAAAGCCGTAAGAGCCCTTCAACAGGGCGCTTATCTCGGCCAGGGCCTTTTCAATCGGCTCGGGGTAGGTAATAATTTTAGCCTGCGACGCGGACATGCTTGGCGATCACCTGCCGCAACAGGTCCATTCCCTCTCCGGTGGTGGCGACGGTCCCGACCACCGGAATGTTGAGCTCCCGGGAAAGCTTACCGGTATCGATGGTCAGGCCCAGGCGAGCGGCTTCGTCGAGCATGTTCAGCACGAGGATTACGCGCATCCCGGCCTCGATAAGTTGCAGCGTAAGGTGCAGGCCGCGCTCCAGGTTCTTGGCATCGACGACATGCAGGATCAGGTTGACGCCTTCTTCCAGCAGCATGCGCCGCGTTACCTTTTCTTCCTCGGTAATGGCCAGCAGCGAGTAAAGCCCTGGGGTGTCGATGATCTCTACTTCCTGCCCGCCGATAACGGCTCTGCCTCGCGACACCTCTACCGTGGTGCCCGGATAGTTAGAAACGGTGGCATACGTGCCGGTGAGGCGGTGGAACAGAGCGCTCTTTCCGGCATTGGGACTGCCCACCAGAGCCGCCTTGAAGCAAGACCTGCCTTCGGACCCGGATCTTCGCCGGTGCCGCATGCGCAAGCGTCGTCTCATTCCGGCCGACATCTCCTCCTTTAAGGATTTGACGCGGGTGCCGGTGTGCAGCGGCTGCACGCGGCACACCCGTCGGAACGCTCGCCCGTCCGGGCGTAGTGCTGGAAGTGTACCAGGAAGCGGACCGGTTTCTCGGGACAGGAGCGGATGAAATCTACAAGCTGTAGCAGGCGCTCCCGTGCCTCGGGCGAGAGGTGATGCTCCACGCGGCACGCGTCTTCCTCGGCCACGTCGGGAGCGAGGCCGAGTATTTCGTGGAAAAAGGCGAAAAGCATCATGTGCCGGGCGTAAATCTCCTCCGCTACGGCCCGGCCCTTCGCGGTCAGTTCGATGTGCCCGTAACTTTCGTGCTCAACCAGATGTTTCTCGGCAAGCGATTTTATGGCGGCTACCACCGAGGGGTTCTTAATGCCCAGAAAGGAAGCCACGTCTTTAACCCGGACCACTTTCTGCCGCCGTTCCAGCAGAAAGATGGCTTCCAGGTAATCCTCCATCGCCCGGGTATACCCTGTCACGCCTTCCACCTCACGGCCGCCCGGGAGGCGGCGGGAATTAGTCAAGCCTAACTTTATTAGAACACACTAGTTGCGCGCTGTCAAGAGGCTTTTGCGGGGGCCGACGTCAAAGAAAGTTGAGCCGACCCGACAAGTTTTCTCAAGTTGGCAGGCGGGGCCAGGACAATGCCGGCACGGTTACGGCACCGGTTCCCGGGGTAGTGTACGAAATTAGCAGGTGACCGAAGGGGACATAAAGAAATGAGACCTCGGCGGCTGCTTCGAAGAAGCAGCCGACTCCCGGGCAAGGAGTGAGGTCTCGTGATAAGATTCGCCTTTTGATACGCGTAGTCCTTCTATTGGCCGCCGGAATATTTGAGGCGCAAGTATTTCGACCCCGACCCGGCGGCGTTCGCGGAGATGCATAGCCCCCAAAGAAGAGAAGCGCATCGTATTATAATATTGGAAGATCCCCACCAAGGGCAAACCCGGCGAAAGCCGGGGGCGCAAAGCCAAGGGGCCTAAAGCGGGCGATCCGCCACGGCAGCCCGGCTGCTGGGGAGAGGAAGTGAAATTATCCCCGGCGGCCGGCGGCCCGTGGACAAAAAGGGGGTGGAAGTCGGCAGCCGGGGTTATTTTTTCATTGGTTCTCCGAACGGGAAGGAACAAAGCTTCTGACAGGAGGGATCCGAAGTGCGCGGGAAAATCAGGTTCTTTTTGACCGTGCTGACTGTAGCCGTCTTCCTTTTCGGCGCGGTCGGGATAGCATCCGGGATGGCGCAGAGAGAACACGATACCGCAGGCGGCAGCGCCGCGGGATTCCAGGAGAATTCTGTTCCGGCGGACGTGTACCACCACAAAGAGAAGCGTAACTTTGAGGTCAAGACCCGCACGCGCAACGAGGGCGACGAACTGCGGATAAGGGTGGAGCAGAGGCTCGAGTGGGAGATCATCAAGGAATTTGAAGACGAGGAATTTGAAGACGAGGAATTGACTGAGCCGGGATCGAAGGGCCTTGAGAAGCGCATCGCCGAACTGGAAAGGAAGCTGGCGGAAGATCCTGACAACGCGAAGCTCCTCTGGAAGCTGGCGGTGGCCTACCGCAATGTCGGGGAGTACGATAAGGCCATTGCGGTGCTCAGGGAACTGCAGGAGCAATTGCCGCACCCCACGGCGAAAGTTGCGGTGCTGCTGGCCCAGTGTTTCAGTGCCAAGGGCGACCGCGAGGCGGCGCTGGCCGAACTGGAGAAGCTGCTTGAGTCGCCCGGGACCGTCCCGGGGGCCGTGTACGCCTACAGAGGCATCCTGAAAGAGGAACTCGGCGAAGTGGAGGATGCGGCGGAGGATCTGGAGGAGGCCATCGCCGCCGAACCGGAAGATGAGGACCTGTACGAGAAAGTCGGCGAACTCTACAGCAAGGCGGGAAAGAAAGGCATCAAGGTATTCGTGAAGGGCAGGAAGCTCGCCTTTGACGCTGAGCCTTTCGTCGAGAAGGGGCGCACCATGGTGCCGGTCCGGGCAATCGCACAGGCTCTGGGGCTGAATGTGGACTACGACGGCAAGAAGGGCGTGGTCTTCATCTCGAACCCGGCCAACGGCAAGACGCTGGTCCTGTACCTGGGCCGCGCCGAGGCGGAGGTTGACGGGCGCAAAGTAACCCTTGACGCGCCCGCCCGGGTGGTCCCGCCGGGGCGGACGGTCGTCCCGCTCCGCTTCGTAAGCGAGAACCTGGGCGCGGACGTCAAGTGGTTCGAGAACGGCCAGGTGGTGGCGGTCAACGAGTGATAGGAGCACAGACGGCGCCGGTCGTCCCGGAAAGGGACGCCCGGCCTGTTTCTTTTTTTCGGGGGCTTTTACCGCGGGCCCAAGTCTTTCTGCGGGAAGGACGGAAGCGGTTTCGATCCGGTAAACGCGGGATCGGGTGGTCCTGAACCTCCGGGTGATCGAGGACGTCTTCGCCGTGGCGGGCGAGTACGTGAAGCGTACGCCGCCTTCTGCCGGGAATGCGGCCGAGAGGTGCCCCGGAGATGGAGAAAATCAACCTCCGGATCGCCCGAGCGGCGTGGCTGAAGCTATCCTACCGTGCCCTGCAGAGGATGTTTGGCAAATCGGTGAACACCCGGGCGCCGGGGAAGTTCAACCGGGAGCTTGCCCGCAAGGCTGAGAGCGCCGGCGGGAAAATCCTGGAGTTTCCCACGAAGCTCGGGTGCTTTTCCAATTTGATTAACCCAGGATGCAAAACCGCCGTCGGCCTGCGAAAAGTAGATTTCAGGAAGGAATTGCCGGGAAGATGTCAAATTAGGGTGTGAGGTTTGAACGAGTTCAGGTACCTGTATCGGGGCTATTTTAGCCGGGCTTTGACAGGGGTAAAACCGTAACCCGGCCTTCCTGGTGGGGTATGGTTTTGTCTAAGGAGAGGGATTGTTATGAGCGAAATCATCGAGAAGCAGATCGAGTGCTATGAAACTTTGCTGAGGGAAATGTGGACTGCCTCGGCGAAGTACCTTGGGATGTTTTCTACGAACCTTCTGGTGGAAAGGGTTGTGTGGGAGGTTTCGCTGGAGTATCAGGAAATAGAACTGCTGCAGTACGACCAGAATGGGATATCGTGTGCAAGGATAACGGCTAGTTTGGAGGAGAACCCAGACCTGCCGGTTGAAGATATGCTCATGAAGTTTATCACCAGGTATTTATCAATTTTGGCTAAACTCCTAGGTCATGAAAGAACGGAAGAAATAAAAAAGAGGCTGAGCGAAGAGTTTACCGCGATTTCTTTTGCCTCCGAGGAGGAATGAGAAATGGATAAATTGATAACAGGCATAAAAAATCTTGACTATGTTCTTGGTGGCGGCATACCTCCTTATTCATTAAACATTGTTTCTGGTCCTCCGGGCAGTGGGAAGACGATATTTGTCCAAAACATCATATTTAACAGCGCCAGGGCCGGTCTTAAGAGTCTATACCTGACCACTGTATCGGAATCACAGTTCAAGATGGTAAGGCATCTTGAAAGGTTTGAGTTTTTCTCGGATGATCTGCTGGGGGAGAAGGTTATTTACGGGGATTTGGGAGCTGTTCTGCGCGGGCAGGGCGCGGACAAGGGTCTGGAATACCTGACTCAAATGATCAAAAAACATCTGCCGAATATAGTTGTAATTGATAGTTTCAAGGCTATAAGAAACTTCTTTCCGGACGAAAAAACTTTTAAAACCTTTGTTTTTGACCTAGCTGCCGCTCTATCGATATGGGAGATTACTACATTTCTCGTCGGCGAGTACGAGGAACAGGAGTTGACGCTCTTAAGCGAATTTGCCGTTGCCGACGGGATTTTTCACCTTTACGGTCAGGAAGAAAAGCGATTTCAAAAAAGGTACATACGTATTCTGAAAATGAGGGGGACCAATTTTGAACAGGGGGAACACCTATTTCAAATTAGCCCGGCGGGAATAGAAGTGTTCCCGAGAATGAGGCCAGCGGGTGAAGAACTCCAGTACGAGGTCAAACGAGGGCAAAAGGGATTCGGGATCCTAGGCTTAGATGAAATGTTGTGTGGTGGGTTAACAGAAGGGACTATCACACTCATCTCCGGTGGTACAGGTACGGGCAAGACGTTATTTGCCCTTAAGTTCTTACTGGAAGGGGCGGAAAAAGGCGAAAAAGGACTATTCCTTTCTTTTGAAGAGCCTGCGGCTCAACTTTGGAATACTGCCCGTCATCTGGGATGGGAGATAGACAAGTATCTGGCACAGGGTCGACTGAGTATCGAATTCATTTCCCCCGTAGAACTGGATGTAGATAAACACGCTTTTGAGATACTGAACATGATCAGGGAAAAAAAGGTCGAGCGGTTTGTTGTCGACAGTATCTCCTCCTTTGAAAAGAGCGTTTCTGATATACAAAAGTACAAGGATTATCTCTGGGCGCTGGGACAGCATCTCGAGAGGCGGCATATCACCACTATATTTACGGCGCTCAACGAAGATCTCTTTTCGCCCCTGATAGTATCCAAAGCTCAAATATCCTTAATTACTGATAATATAATCATACTGCGGTATGTGGAAGATAATTCCAGCATTCGAAAAGTTCTTGGAATCCTAAAAACCCGTGGAAGCGACCACGACAAGAGCCTGAGGGAGTATGAGATTACCCCAAACGGAATAAATATCCTCGGTAAATTAGACAGAACAAATATGCTGAGATGAGGTGCTACTAGATGCCAACAAACCTTCTTCTCAGCATCTCGGTAAAGAACTGGCAGGGTTTTCAGGATACGCTGGCCAAGGTCATGGATACAAATATTTACATCTTTGATGTAAACGGTGCTTCTTTTTCCCGATTCAGTATGCCCGTTGAATTATGCAAGCAGGTAAATAGAGGGGTGGTGCTCCGCGACGAAAAGTGTATCAATTTTTATAAATCTACCCTCAGTGCGTTAGAGGATAAAGACATGCTTACCTGTCCTTACGGGCTTAAACTTTGTGCGTACCGCCTGGGCACCTACGCCCAAAAGATAGGGTTTCTTGTCGTCACTCTTGCCAGGCCTACAACCCAGGTAGGACGTGAGGAAGAAAATACTTTTGCTACGAAAGCATACAGCATTTACCGGACGATTAATGAGGTTCTTCATGCCATCCTGGAAAAAAACTTGTTAGGATTCCGGAGGCTTGAACTAAAGAGCATCTATGAGATCAGCTGCCTGATGACTTCGATCGTCGAACTGGACAAGGTTCTGGACCTTATAACGAATTCGTTGATCATAATCTACCAAGCTGACCTATGCTTTGTCGGCCTTCGAGAGGGTGACAAAATCAGAATAGCGCAGGCTAAAGGCAAAGACGGTCACCTATTAATCGGGAAGGAATGGCCGTTGGTCCAGCCGTTGATTGAGCAGGTTTTTTCAAGAGTTGAGCCGTCATCTCTGAGCCTTGAGGAGTTAAGGACTCTGCCGGGTCTTACCTGTGTAGAGGTTGCTCACGAGATTGAAATCCGGGTTTATCCCCTCTGGACTGCTTTGGGTCCCATCGGGTTGTTAGGTATAGTGGCTCCTGTTTCCCTTGGTGACACCGGTATAAGAAACCTGCAGATATATGCAAACTTTGCCGCGGTGGCCCTAGCCAATGCGACTCTTATACGCCGCCTGGAACGAGAAGCTGAAACCGACTTCTTGACCGATCTCTTTAATAAGCGTGCCCTGCGGAAGGTACTGGCTACCGAACTTGAGAGGACGACAAGGTACGGTTCCCCCCTGTCGGTTATTTTCCTCGACATAGACGACTTCAAGGATTATAATGATACTTATGGCCATCTGGCCGGCGATGTGGTGTTGCAGAAGACGGCAGAGATAATAAAAAACTCCATCAGGATTGTGGATATTGCGTGCCGGTACGGGGGTGAGGAGTTTGTAATCATTCTTCCAGGGACGAAAGGGGAAGGTGCTGCAAGAGTGGCGGAAAGGATACGGAAATCTATAGAGACTTATCCTTTCCCGCACCGCCAGGTCACGGCAAGCCTGGGTGTAACCTCGGTGAAAAAAAACGAGTCTGTTGACTCACTGCTTGCTAGGGTGGACCGGGCTTGTTATCAGGCAAAGAGACAGGGTAAAAACCGCCTCTACTTGAACCCGTCGTAACAATATTCGCTTTAAATTTTTCGAGGGGGCGGTGCTCGAGGCGGTCAAAGAACTCCCGCCGGACGATTCGGTCGCCGGCGCGACGGCAGGCGCGGGCGGCAGAGCGTCAGGGACGCCAGGCGCGCCACGAGACAGGAGTTCCCGGCTCCGGCCAGCACCCTGCTGCCCGGGCTCGGCGGTGGGCTGTTGCCGGACCAGCACGACGTCGCCGTCCTCGATGCCCAGGTCCTGCATGCTGTCGCCGTTTTGCGGCATTGCTCTGGGGTTTGTCGACCCGAGCCGAAACGTGCCGTATGGCGCTGGTGCAGAACTTCTGCAGCGGGCTTCGATCGCGAGGGACCCTGGAGGAAGGTGGTGCTGGCGCCGAAGACCCCTGTTCAACAGTAATTGTCCTGCACCCCCGGGAATCCAACTCTTCTCCGTTTTCAGGAGTCGGGGCTACCAGATAATGCTCAACCTCACCATACCGGTGCTGTCCGCGCTGATTGTCAGGCTCGCCGGAGTGGAGGGAACTCGTGAAGTTCTTCGAAGCCGCCCCGAAGTGTATTGAGCCAGAGTATCGTTCACTGCCCGCTTATTGGTTTTGGGTGAGCAGTCCCCACGGCAAAGAGGAAAGCCGGTACACCTCGAAGATACGTGCTGCCAGGTGATCTAGAATCACCACCGGCATAGCCCCTATGGCGGAATGGCAGGGAGTCAGCCATCTGGCCATCTCCATAGGGGTTTTTCCATACGACCTTCAACCCCGCTAAACCTTTGTGAACGACACTCTGGCCGTACTGCACACGTTCCCGGCGGTGACGTTGACAAGTTGTAACTCGCCTCATAGAATGTTGCTAGTAATTGTAATTAGTGATGAGGAGATGTTGTCAATGGCTAGGCATCTTTTTACGTCGGAATCGGTTACAGAGGGGCATCCCGACAAGGTTGCCGACCAGATTTCCGACGCTGTTTTAGACGCCATTCTGGCCAAGGACCCGATGGCGCGTGTAGCCTGCGAGGTGCTGGTAACCACTGGACTGGTACTGGTGGCCGGTGAGATCACGACCGAGTGTTACGTGGACATCCCGTCTATTGCGCGCCAGACGGTCCGCGAGATCGGGTATACGCGCGCGAAATACGGTTTCGATGCGGACACCTGCGCCGTACTTACCAGCATTGATGAACAGTCGCCGGACATCGCCATGGGGGTGAACGAGGCCTGGGAGGTAAAGAGCGGCGAGGCGCTCGACGACCTTTTCAGCCGCATCGGGGCGGGCGACCAGGGGATGATGGTGGGGTACGCCACCAACGAAACACCCGAATTGATGCCGCTCCCGATTACCCTGGCCCACCGCCTGGCCCGCCGCCTGGCCGAGGTGCGCAAGAACGGGACTGTCTGGTACCTGCGTCCCGACGGCAAGACCCAGGTGACGGTGGAATACGAGGATGACCGCCCTGTACGGATTAATACCATCGTTGTTTCGGCCCAGCACCATCCGGAGGTTGACCTGCCCACCATCCGCGAGGACATCCGGACCCACGTTATCGAAGCCGTTGTCCCGCCCGGCCTTCTGGACAGAGAAACGCGCATCCTGGTGAACCCGACCGGGCGCTTTGTGCTGGGCGGTCCGCAGGCCGATTGCGGCCTGACGGGACGCAAGATCATTGTGGACACCTATGGCGGGTGGGCCCGGCACGGCGGCGGGTGTTTCTCCGGGAAAGACCCCACCAAAGTTGACCGTTCGGCAAGCTACGCGGCCCGTTACGTGGCCAAGAATATCGTCGCGGCGGGGCTGGCGTCCCGGTGCGAGATCCAGGTGGCCTACGCCATTGGTGTCGCGCGGCCGGTTTCCGTCCGGGTGGACACGTTTGGCACGGGTGTGATATCCGAGGAAAAGATCGCCCGTCTGGTACGGGAACATTTCGACCTGCGGCCGGCAGCCATTATCCATCATCTAGACTTGCGGCGCCCGATCTATAAGCAGACGGCAGCCTACGGTCACTTCGGGCGGACCGACATCGACCTTCCGTGGGAACGCACCGACAAAGCCGAAATTTTGCGCGAGGAGGCAGGATTGCGCGAGGAAGTCATGCGGTTCGGCACCCTGTAGGTTCGACGCCAAAATTTTAAAAAAGAAGAGCGTCTCCTCTCTGGGGGGCGCTTTTTATTGCCCTGCCTCAACCAGGAATTTCCCTCTTTTTGTCGAATCAGGCAAAAAGGGGTGGGGCCGGTGCGGCTGAAAAGCCTGCTGCACCTTGTTTACGTCTGGCTTACAATCGTGGCCGGGGTTGTACTGCTCTGGCGGTATGCCCCCACGCTTGACCTGGACTACGCCCTCGAGCTGGCGCTTCTGGCCCTGCTGGTAATGCTGGCGAACTGGCTGGTAGTTTTCTTGCCGCACGGGCAACTTTCGGCGGCCTACGCCGTGGTTCTGGCCGCCTTTATTCTCTACGGCCCCGGCGTGGCGGCCTGGGTCAACGGGGTGGCCACGGTGCTGGCGCAGGGCATCGTTAACCGGGGCAACCCCGCGCGTACGGCCCTCTTCAACGGGATGCAGTACGTGATTGCCGTGGCCGTGGGACAGCTGGCGTATGCCCTGAGCGGCGGCCACCCGGTGGACCGGCTGACCGTGGCTAACGTTTTCCCGCTTCTGGCCTTTACGGCAGCCTATTTTGCGACCAACCACCTGCTGGTATTCGTTTACGGTTTTCCGGTGCGCACCCGGCACCCGCTGGTCTCGTGGACGGACGCGGTCCGCTGGGATGCGCTTACCTATCTCGTGGTGGTGCCCGTCGGCGGGCTCATGGCCCTCCTGGCCGGGGCGGTGGGCTTTGCCGCGGCGTTTATCCTGTTTTTGCCCCTGCTGGCCGTGCAGGCATTCATGCGGCGTCATATCCGCCTGGAAATCACCAACCGGGAACTCATGGTGCTGCATGAAATTACCTGCGCCCTCACGGCCAGCCTCGACCCCGACGCCTTGCTCCGCCTCGTGCTAAAAGGAGCCTCCCGCATCGTGCCTTACCATACGGGGGTTATCTACCTGCGCGCGAACCAGGAAGCCACCGGGGAGCACGAGTTCGTGGTCCGGGCGGTGCGCAGCCGTTACGCCCGCGAACTCTTCCATTCCCGCAGCGGCGTCGATGAGGGCCTGGTTGGCTGGGTTTTGCAACAAGGGAGGCCGGTTCTCGTGCCCGATGCGCGGGCTGATGCCGACCTGTGCCGGATGCCGGGCCTGACCCAGTTCCTGCGCTCCCTGATAGCCGTTCCCCTGTACGCCGAAGACGAGATCATAGGCCTTTTAATAGTTGGCGAACGCCGGCCCCAGGCATATGGCGACCGGCACCTGCACCTGCTGAGCATCATTGGGGGACAGGCGGCGGTGGCGATAAACAACGCCTTGCTTTACCGCCGCATCGCCCAGATGGCTGCCACGGATGAATTGACCGGGCTTTGCAACCGGCGCCATTTTTACGACCGGGCGCGCGGGGCGCTGGAGCAGGCCCGCTCCAGCGGTGCGCCGCTGGCGCTGGTGATCGTGGATATCGATGGCTTTAAGGCCTTTAACGATTGTTACGGGCACCTGGCCGGCGACGCCGCGCTGGTAGAAATGGCCGGGGTGCTGCGGC
>ENA-ORXB01000672-ORXB01000672.1-sediment-metagenome-genome-assembly--contig:-NODE-672-length-58511-cov-5.808297_pt1 | contig 58511 bp, 52 predicted proteins | sample MGYA00237863_ERZ511475 | MGnify/ENA primary metagenome ERZ511475 (study PRJEB26305, sample SAMN06343858) | sediment metagenome | isolation source: hot spring sediment | place: Canada: British Columbia... | reverse complement strand
TAGTTCTGACTATCGCCTCCAAGGCGCGCAAGTGGTCGCCAGGTCGTTCTTGGGGCGAGACGAGCAGGAAAACCACATACACCGGTTCATTGTCCAGACTCTCAAAGGGCAAACCACCGGGGGACAATCCCAGCGTCCCCACCAATTCGTGAACCGAAGGGTGGCGCGAATGGGGTATAGCTATCCCCTGTCCTATCCCTGTGGTACCCAACTGTTCGCGGCGAATGACAGCCTTGACAATGTCTTCTAGCTCGTCCTTGCGGAAATGGCCCGCAGCGTGCAGAGCCTCGACCATCTCCCGGATCACCCGCGTTTTGACATCTAAAACTTGTTGCGGGTTGCTTGGATCCACCCCGTTGGCTCGTACCGATAGTTCCGGCACTATTGCCTCGCGCACGAGGAAACTCGTCAGTCGCATTGGGATACACTCCTCGTGACGAGTACCGCTGTTGTCATGCCAACCCCCAAGCCGCCCGGCACTCGCTGGCAAGACCATTGCCTGGGGTATCGAATACCACCGCTGTGACTATTTCTGACTTCACTTCCATATCTAACCCATCTGCTGCAAGTTTGCAGCAGGAATCTCCCTCCATTCTGTCCATCTCTCATCATGATGCATTCCTGAATGATACACTTCCCATGCAGTACCCCGGCCTGCGGAGTGCTAACACACTTTTTGTATAGTCGAGGCGGCTGCCCGCTGCAATCTATGTGTACATAAAGTCGCTATCGGGGATTCGAGGGGAGAACGGTGGTCGGATAAGATCTGTTTTCCCCGATGTGCACACGCATGCGCTGGCCGATGAGCAACCCGGCAGTGTCGCCTTCAATACTGATAAGACACTCGGCAACTCGGCTCTCATTCCACTCGCCCGGCTCAACCGGAGCCGTCCGCTTGCGGGTAATCCATCGAGCCACGCGCAAGACTCGGCCCTTCCAGATCGGGGAATCGACCCGTGCATCGTCTTGAATCCAAGCTGGCATGCCTTCCCGGACGCGCCCGATGAACTCCTGCTCCAACTCCGCCCGGATGATCAGCGGTCCTTCCGGACGGAACAGGAGGGCGGATTGCAGACCACCCGGCGCCACTGTTTCCCCTTTTTGCACCTGAACACGCAAGACTACGCCATCACTGGGCGCCACCAGCACACAATCCCGCACTGCTTTTTCCGCCTGGAGCACAGCAATCTGGGCACTCTGGTAGCGGGTTTCCGCGAGGCGGACCTTCAAGTCCGGATTGATTACCTGCATTTCACGCCAGCGGGATTCCTCTGCCTCCAGGAATTTTTGGCTTTGGCGCACCTCGCTTTCCGCCATCAACAGCTCCACACTTCCAATGATTTGGAGTTTTCCCGCTTTGAGCTTTTCCTCCAGCAATTTGCGGGCAGCCTCATAGCGTTCGCGAGCGGCTGCTACGGCAGTTTGTTGAGCGGCAAGGCGATAAGGCCAGGCTCGGCGATCTTGCTCCGCCGCTTCCTTTTCCAGTTCGGCGGCTGTCCGGGCCGCTTCCGCTTCCCGAACGCGCAGACGGTAAGCTTCATCCTCCAATTGCAACAGAGGCGTTCCCCGCTTGACCTCCTGTCCCTCGGAAACAAAGACTTCCGCGACCCGTCCCGGCAGGGGAACATCCAGAGCGGCCACCGGATGCAAGCCATCGACACGCCCCAAGCAAACCACGGTTAATTCCGGCAACTCCGAAGGCGTTGCAGGAGGGCGACCGTACCTCAGCCACCAACTGAGCGCCAATAGCGGTGCCACCAACATCACAAACAGCAGGAACCATCCCACTCCCGGCCAACGACGCATTCCCTCGTTCATCCCACCGTCTCCTCTTCGCTATGATGCCGCATCTCCTGGGCGGGCTGACGGGCGGCCTTCCCTCTCATCACCCTTTCGTTCATCCACGGGAGCTGGGTTGGCCTCCCTCTTATACACCTTCCTGTCTGTCGATTCAGGAGGACGTTGTTCTCCGCCTAACTGCCTTGTGGAGAATGATCACATTTGTAGATGAACCCCTCGCACCTTGCCTCGGACGAGAACTTTCCTGTACTGTCATTCCTCCACTGTGCTATTTCCTCATAGTGCCATTCCAAATCGAAAAGGGAACGAATCATCACTTGCAATGGCGGAATTAGCGGATGTTGTGAGCGGGGTCCACTCCCTGGAAGGAGCGAAGCGCGGCTAGTCCTGCCCCCAAGGCCATGAGCAAAGTCACTCCCGCTGCCGTTGCGATGATCCAGGGGTGCCAGCGGACCGCGGTTCCTAACGCATTGGCTCCCTCAGCCAGCAGCCAAGTGATGGGCGTCGCCAGGAGCAGACCGAAGCATCCGACCCAGAAGGATTGGACGACAACGCTCAATTGCAACCGCCATTTCGGAATCCCCATTGCTCGTAAGGTGGAATATTCCCGTTTGCTGGCTGCGGTGGCCGCATAGAGCGTCTGGCTCGTGACGACGGCTCCCACCAACAATCCCAAAAGTGCGGTAAAGCCCACAGCAATCCCCGCTTTAGTCGTGACCAGCCAATGCCAACGGGAACGCAAGGAGAACTCATCCGCAGTCAAAGCCGTCATTCTCCCTCCGTTTTGCAAGCGTCGCGCCACTGCTGAGGCTGCTGAGGAAGGGTAGACTTTGGCCACCAAATAGGTCGCGTCCCCTTCCTGATAACGCATCAGTTGCCGGGCAGTCTCCAGCGAGCAAAACACATACGGTCCACCCAGGCTCTTGTATCCGCGGACTAACCCCACCACACGAACGCGTACGCCATAAACATCCGCCCATTCCCCCACTCCGCGGATTCCCAAGCGTCCCAACTCTGCTTCATCCACCACCACCGTGCCGGGTTCACTCAGCAGACTGAGCAAGGCGGTGTTCTGCCGTAATGCCTCCACGACGGCAATCCCCTGCGGATGTAAGCGCGTGCCCATCACAGTACAGACCTCCGACACAGTGCTGCCGGGTGTTGATCCGGGACGCGTCCACAATGAGAAACCCAGGATCACGGGTTCCACTTGGACCACCTCCGCTTGACCGGCCACTTGGACCCACCACCGCTCGGGAATGGGGCGTCCCAAATCGACACTCCGAACTCCGGGATAGCCGATCCACAGATCCGCCGCAGCCCGATCCACCGGCAGCGACATCATCGTCAACAGACCTAAGACGATCCCGGATTGCAGGGCAATCAAGACGGCGCTGAAAGCGACGGCCAGAATCGCGGGCAGGAATCGTTGCCGTTCGTACCAAATGGTGGAGAGGGCGTAACTCACGAGGCCACACCCTTGAGGAATTTGCAGGTCCAGAATGCGTGTTCACTCAACTGCTGTATTCGGTGTATGACTCCCCGCCTTCGGTGTACTTGCCGGAAGTTTGTGAAGCCGGAGGTTGCTACCTGGTGTCTGGCGGCAGGTTATACACACAAGCGAACGCGTTGCCGTAACCCGTCCGGTAATTTGGCTTCCAACACCCGGCGCACTTCGCGAGGATGATAGCGCGTGCTAAAATGGCCGAGGATCACCAACTCGTTGCGGAATCGTTCGGCGCGTTCGGCGATGTCATCCAGGTGCATATGGCCGTATTTGTGGATTTTTTCCCGCCGGTGGCCCGCGCGTAGGAAGCTCAATTCCGTAATCAGGATTTTCGCCTCGTAAAACTCCGGGTTAGCATCCAAGCCGTCGGGTGCTGTATCGCCGGTGTAAGCCACCAGGGGAATGCGGACTTCCTTTGTCACCTCCACCCCGCTGTAACGCAAATCCCGAATCTGTTCGCCGCTCAGCCCCGTGTACTCTTCCTTGAGTTTTTTCCGTCTTTCCCAAATGATGTAGCCGCGGCTGGGGACCGTGTGCTGCATCTGATGGACCGTCACCAAATGGTTGCGATTCAATTCGATGACGTCACCGGCCTGCACACCTTGCAGTTCGACAGCCTGCCGGCCGCGATCCAGGCGTTGCATGACGAGAAGCAAGCGGCGGACATCGTCGTACATTTCGAGCGGCACGTACACGCGCGGGGGTTCCATCTTCATCATGCGCCGGCGCGCGATGTACACGGGCAACGCCGCCATGTGATCGAGGTGGGTGTGTGTCAGGAACCAGTTGGGGGTGCCCATGAAATCCCACGGCTGCGCACCACAGTCTAGCCCCACGTTCAGCTCGCAGACCCGCCAGTAGCTTTGCACCGCCGCCCGCGACCAACCCTGAATTGTCAGGCCGCCGTGAGTGATCGTCACGTACGGGGCGTTCTCCACCGGCCGTTCCACAGCACCCCGGCGGGGAACTTGACCACTGTTGTTTCCTGCATCCGAAGCGGACACCCCTTCTCTCCCCAACCGATCTGTTGTCGATCCACCCCGGCCAATATCGGAACATCCGGGCCGCTCCTCACCGCGGAGGCGATCCCCTGCTCCCCTTCCCCCATTCCGACAGCTTAGCTTGTCGGACGGTATAGCAGAGGATGTCACATCGCGGGACCGAGTGGAGAAGACTATGCCGATGCCGCTGTGTCGTTGCCAGGCTTGACAATCTCCACCACCTTGACCCGCACATACCGCTGGGTGTGGCCCTTGAGACGCTTGGAAGCCTTGCGGCGGCGGAACTTCTGCGTCACTGTCTTCACCTTGTCTTCGCCGAGCACTTCCACCACCACTTTGGCTCCAGGGACCAGTGGCTGTCCCACCACAGCGCCGTTCTCGTCTCGCAAGAGCAGCACCCGTGTCAATTCCAGGCGTTGGCCCACTTCCACGGGACGCTCGTCCAAATGCAGGATACTCCCCGCCTCGGCTCGATGTTGCCGTGATCCTTCTTCCACGATCGCATACATGGCTCGTTCTCCCCATCACGATATTTCCGGCCCCTTTTCCTTTAGGAACGGTTACTCTAGCGAACAGGAACTGTCCTGACCAGCCGCTTGCCGCCTCACCCCTCCTCGCTCTATTCCGTGAACTTCTTCCAAATCGCACCTGCAACTGAGACCGTTACAGCTAATTTATGTTATTTCAGTTTGTACGTTCAAATCACAATTTCGGACCACATTGGCAGGCTCTAAGATGTATCCATGCGTACATGTCCGGTGGGCGACACCTGGCCGACGGATGGCGAGCTTGACAGGGATGGATTCTCTCGAAAAACCATCCGCGCGATCCGCAGACGATCGCTCCACTGCTGGTATCTCCACGTCAAATAGGCACAAGCCCGTCCGTCTTGCCGCTGTTGCCGTTCACCCGTTTTGCTGCACTTCATCGCTCAGCTCCCCATTTGCCTTCCGAAACTTCCCATCGGTCTCCGCCTGGGCCGTTTCCCGTGCAGTGACCGATTACTGATAATATGTACCATAAAATGCGAGAAGTCAAAAAAATTTTTCCAAAATTTTCGTGCCCCCCTCCCGGATGGCGGCTTTGGGCCGGGAAAGCAAGGTCATTGTGGCTGGGCGAAGTGGAGCTGAGGCCAGACCAGGGAGGGCAGCTTTCAGGACAATCCGGTCGGCAAGGACTCAGCAGGTCGGCTCAGAAGCAAGCTCGGAGGAAAGGCGCGGGACAAGCGAGAAGGCGAGACCGAGAGAGGTACCACCTCCTGCTGTCCGTGAGGGTGCGATTCAATCCGCAGGGGTATTGTGGCGGAGGGCGATTAGCCAGCCGTAGATGCGCAGGCCGCGGGCGGGTTGGCCTTGCTCGTCCACAGCGAGCCATTCCGTGATGGAGAAACCTTGCTGATGGACAAGCTCGCGGATTTCCGAGGCAGTAAAGTGGTGGAGGGTCAGGGACGCTCCCGCATAAGCTTGTGGCATGGTAATGTCACCGGCTTGAGGATGTCCAAGCTGTGTCAAGAGCCATTGCCGCACGATTTGGCGGTATCCCAAACCGCGAAAATAGCGATGATAGACATGCAAAACGGCGCAGCCCTCCGAGCGGAGCAAACGGCGGATGTTCCGTAGCACAGCAACACGATGCTCTGGCCCCCGGATCATGCCTAGAGTGCTATAGAGGCAGGCGATGAAGTCGAAGGAATGGTCAGCCAGGGGGAGCGGTTCGACGATGTTGGCGAGCAGCCAGTGCAACCGGCCCACGAGCGGCGGGGGAGTGCTTTGGCTCGCCGCTTCCAGCATGACGGGGGATAAATCCACACCCAGGCAATCGAATCCCCTGGCGGCAAAGTGCCGACATAAACGGCCGGTCCCACAGCCGAGGTCCAGTAATCGACCCGGTTGAGGAAAGTGGCGCTCGCAGAAAGCCAGATCGGCAGCAGCCAGCGGCGAAGCCAGGACTTGCTCGTCGTAACTGCGGACCATATCCTCGGCGTGAAGATAATCCCACAAACCCCGATCGACGCCAGGCGGCAGTTGCCAATCTGGGAGAGTCATAGGAAATGGTCCTTGGTGTTGGCCGCCCGTGTGGCCATACTGGAAGCATACGGTACGCTGACACCTGTGGCAGTTACCCGTGGCGAAGGTGAGGGCTTAACCATGCGGTCCACCGACATCACGATCCGCGATGTGGCCATCAGCTACGAGGATTACACGTACCGGACGCCGATCAAATTCGGAGGGATGACGCTGGACAAGGTAACCCTCCTGAATGTGACCATGACGGTCGAAGGGGCGACGGGTCGGCGCGCCGTCGGTTTTGGTTCCATGCCTTTGGGAAATATCTGGGCCTGGCCCAGCCGGCAGTTGAGCTATGATCAGACCCTCGCCGGTATGAAATACATCGCGGAGCGGCTGATCGGTCCGTTCCGCATGTCCGGTTTGTATGGACATCCGATTGACATCATTGAGGAACTGGAGCCGCGCTACTACCTGCCGGGGGAAGATTATGCCCGCTTGGCCCGCCTGAGCGAACCGGTGCCCAAGCTGGCCGCCCTGGTGGTGGCTTCGGCCTTCGACGCCGCCTTGCATGATGCCTACGGCAAGCTCCACGGCCGCAATTGCTACCAAACCTACACCCGCGAGTTTCTCCACAATGATCTCAGTCACTATCTAGGGGAGGAGTTCACGGGTGAGTGGCTGGAGCAATACATCGAGCCGGTGCCGAAGGCGGTCATGCCGTTGTATCACCTTGTGGGCGCCCTGGACCCGTTGACACCCGCTGAGGTCCGCCAGCCGGTCGGCGATGGCTTGCCGGAACATCTGGGAGAGTGGATCGAGCGGGACGGCCTAACGCATCTGAAGATCAAACTCAACGGCGATGACTTGGGCTGGGATGTGGAGCGGGTACTTTCCGTGAATGCGGTGGCGGAGGAAGTGCAAAAGCGGCAGGGTGTGGAACGCTGGTATTACTCGCTGGATTTCAATGAACGATGCCAGACGGTGGACTATCTGTTGGAGTTTTTGCATCGGGTGCAGGGGCGTTCCCCGGCGGCTTACGCAAGGATTCAGTACATCGAGCAGCCGACGGCCCGCGACCTCAAGGCCCATCCGGAGAACAAGATGCATGCCGCGGCTCGGCTCAAGCCGGTGGTGATTGATGAATCGCTCACGGACATCGAATCCCTACATTTGGCGCGGGAGATGGGATACACGGGGGTGGCATTCAAGGCCTGCAAGGGGCAATCGTCCACGCTGTTGCTGGCAGCGGCGGCCCAAAAGTACGGTCTGTTCCGCTGTGTGCAGGACTTGACCTGTCCGGGGGCCTCGCTCATCCAATCGGCGGGTCTCGCCGCCCACATTCCCGGCGTGGCAGCCATCGAAGCCAACAGCCGTCAGTACGTCCCGGCAGCAAACCGGGCGTGGGAAGAACGCTTCCCCGGCGTCTTCACCATCCGGCAGGGCGTGATGAACACCGGCATTCTCACCGGGCCGGGATTGGGAGCGGTTCCGCCGATGGAGTAAAATAGCACGCCCTTCCCTCACGGAACAAGGACACTCCCGGCTATGTCGAGTTAGGAAAAAGCCACGAGGGCCTGGTCCAGTTGGGAGGCGCGGCTACCGGCCCCGCTCGCGGACACGTGTGCTCCTTTTTCTAGAATGCCAATCTAAGCACAAGGTGCAATGCCGCGAGAACAGGTCCAAGCGGCGGCAGATCGACTTCAGTCCCAAAGGGATGCACGGCAATGGCGACAACGACAAACACAGGATTGGCGGACATTGGTCTGATCGGTTTGGCCGTGATGGGTGAGAATCTGGTACTGAACATTGAGTCACGGGGTTACACCGTGGCGGTGTACAACCGCACGACGAGCCGGGTGGATGAGTTCCTCGCCGGACGGGGAAAGGGGAAGCGGATCATCGGCACGCATTCGCCCCAGGAATTGGCTGCCGTTTTGAAGCGGCCCCGCAAGGTCATGATGCTGGTGAAAGCCGGGCAGGCGGTGGATGACACCATTGCCGCGATCGTGCCGTATCTGGAACCAGGGGACATTCTCATCGACGGCGGCAACACCCACTTCCGGGACACCGAACGCCGGTTGCAAACGCTCGCCGCCCGCGGGATCCGCTACATTGGCACGGGAGTGTCCGGCGGTGAGGAAGGCGCCTTGCGCGGGCCGAGCATCATGCCCGGCGGGGATGCCAGCGCCTGGCCGGAGGTGAAGCCAATCTTCCAAGCGATCGCCGCCAAGGTGCGCGACACTGACGGGCGGGAGGTGCCCTGCTGCGACTGGGTTGGTCCGGGTGGAGCCGGGCACTTCGTCAAGATGGTGCACAATGGCATTGAATACGGCGACATGCAACTGATCGGCGAGTCGTACCATGTCCTCAAGGAGATGCTGGGACTAACCGCGCCGGAATTGCATCAAGTTTATGCCCGCTGGAACCGAGGCGTGCTGGACAGCTATCTGATCGAGATCACAGCGAACATTTTCCAGCATGTGGATGCAGAGACAGGCAAGCCGCTGGTGGAAGTCATTTTGGATGCCGCGGGCCAAAAGGGGACCGGCAAATGGACGGTGGATGCCGCGACGGATAACAGCGTCCCCCTGACGTTGATCGCGGAAGCGGTGTTTGCCCGTTGTTTGTCAGCGCTCAAGGAGCAGCGAGTGCAGGCCAGCCAGGTGCTAGCCGGTCCGTCGCCGCGGCGGGTGAGTGAACGGGAGGAGTGGATCGCAGACGTGGAAATGGCCCTGTATGCCAGCAAGATCATCAGCTACGCTCAGGGCTTCGCCTTGATGAAGGCCCAGGCCCAGGCCAGCGGATGGGACTTGAATTATGGCGGAATCGCCATGCTCTGGCGCGGCGGCTGCATCATCCGCAGTGTATTTCTGAGCCGGATTAAGGAAGCCTTCGACCGCAATCCGAAACTCGTGAACCTGGTGCTGGACCCATATTTTGCCGGAGAATTGGGACGTGCGCAGCACGGCTGGCGCCGGGTGGTCAGCCGGGCGGTGCAAGAAGGGATTCCCGTCCCCGCGATGGCCAGTGCCCTGGCGTACTACGATGGCTACCGCAGCGCTTGGCTGCCCGCCAACCTGCTGCAAGCTCAACGGGATTACTTCGGTGCCCACACCTACGAGCGAGTGGACAAGCCCCGCGGGCAGTTCTTCCATACCAATTGGACCGGCCAAGGCGGCACCACCACCAGCGGCAGCTATACGGTGTAATACGCTATTCCGCGGATGGCCGCGCTATGTCTTCAGGTTATCCCGAAGCGGGAGGAATACCGCCTCCGAGCGGTCCATTTCCCAATTCCGATGAGGGGGAACATCACACCCCTGTGCGGGACCCCCGCGTCTTTTTCGCTGCCGAGCGGACGCTATTGGCCTGGGTTCGCACCGCTTTGGGACTCATTGGTATGGGATTTGTCGTCGCTCGTTTTGGACTGTTCTTGCAACTCGTCCGCGCCCATCCACCGTCCGGCGAGCATTCCTGGTATGCCCTGATCGGGGTAACTCTGGCGCTGCTGGGAGCGGCGGCCTCAGGAGTGGCGACCTGGCAACACGCTCGCTTCTGCCGCCATCTGCCCGAAAACGAGCTGCCCGAACACTACCGGCAGGAACCGGCCTTGTTCCTGGGTTACGGCCTGGCGCTCGCCGGTGTGGCCCTAGCGGTCATCCTGGTCGCTTGAGGCGGCGATGCTGAAGGTCGAACCGTTGCCAGCCATCCGGCCCTTCGTCCCCGGAGTTATTGTTCGCGGAACCACGGGGAAAACCGCCCGTATTGTCCGAGGGGAAGGCGAGAACCCAGGGGAGTCGGCATCCCGACGGAGCGCCCGCCGGCCTCTTCCATCTGATATTGCTGGCGGAAGCGGCTGCCTTCCGTTATGCTGCAAGCGGCGGATTTTCCCCAGGAGTCTTTCCCATGTACGGCCGTTGGCTATTACGCATGCTGCAATGGGCGGTCTGGCTCGTGCTGCGCCTGCTGTTGGCCTGCCGGTATCGGGTCCGCCTGGTGGGGTTGGACGAAGTGTTGCGCAAGCCGGGGCCGTATTTGATCCTGCCCAACCATCCCGCCTACGCCGATCCGCCGAATCTGATAGCCCATCTTTGGCCCGCATTCCGCATGCGGCCGGTGCTCCTGGATTCCATTTTCCGCCATCCGCTGCTGGCCCCCTTCCGCTGGATCTTTCGGGGGATTTCGATTCCGGACTTTCAGCGGCCCACACCGGCGGATCGGGAACGGATCGAGGCGGCCAAAGCGGAGATCATCGCTTCTCTGCAACGGGGGGAGAGTGTCATCCTCTGGCCGAGCGGGCGGTTGTCCCGTGACGGGCGGGAATGGATCGGCGGGGCGCGCCTGGCGGCTGAGGTGCTGGCCGCTGTGCCGCAGGTCACGGTCGTTCTGGTGCGTACACGGGGTCTGTGGGGCAGCATGTTCAGTTGGGCCAATGGCCAGCCCCGGCTGTTTGCTGCGATACTCAAGGCTTTCCTCTTGTGGCTAGCCAATCTGTTTGTGCTGGCACCGCGGCGCAAGGTCACCGTCACCCTCGAAGCCTTCCTACCCGAAGAACGCCCGGAACCGGTGCGCGAACGCCTCAACCCTTGGCTGCAAGCTTGGTACAATGCCGATGTGGAGCGGGAAGAACCGACGTTTGTCCCCTATCACTTCCTCTTTGGGCCGCGCACGCATACCTTCCCTGCCCCTGTTTCCTCGCCCTCCTTCGACTGGGATGCCATCCGGCCCCCCACACGCGTCCTCGTCGCCCAAGTCGTGGAGGAAAAACTCAAACGCCCTCTGACGGAGGCGGAAAACCAGCCCCAAACCACTTTCCTGGAACTGGGAATCGACAGCCTCGATGTCGCGGAGATCACCCTCAAGGTCGAACGAATCACCGGTCACAGCAGCGGAGGGCTGCCGGGTACGCTGGGGGAATTGTGGGCAATCGCCGAGGGATTACAGGAGCAGCCGCCGCCTCCGCCCGCCCCGCCGCCGTGGTTCACGCCCATTGTCGATGACACCCGGCTGTCCATCCTGGGCGAAACGATCGCCGAGGCCTTCTTGCATCAGGCGTTTCAGCGCCGCCGGGAAGTGATCGTCGCGGATGACCGCGCCGGCGTGTTGACCTATGAAAGGCTCCTTGTGGGGGCGAGCGCCTTATCGGCGCGCTTCCGCCTCTTGCCCGAACAGCGCGTGGGCTTGCTCCTCCCGGCCTCTGTGGGATGCGATCTGGCCATTCTGGGCTTGTACCTGGCGGGCAAAGTGCCGGTTTTGCTCAACTGGACCACGGGTCCTGCCGCTTTGGGCCACGCCGTCCGGCTGACGGGCCTCCGTCAGGTGGTCACCTCCCGCTTGTTTCTCGAACGCGTCTCCGTGGAGATTCCGGGCATCGAATGGCTCTATTTGGAAGATATCCGAGCTAGCATCAGCCGCTATGAATTGTGGGCGCGCTTGCTGGCAGTTCGGCTGCTGCCGCAGTGGTATCATCGCCGCCTCCACATGAGCTTGCCTCCCCAATCGCTCGATCCGGAACAGACAGCCGTCATTCTTTTCACCAGCGGTAGTGAAAAAGCCCCGAAAGCCGTGCCGCTGACGCACCGGAATATCCTCTCCGACCAGCGAGCCTGCTTGGAAGCGCTTCAACTCCACCGCCGGCACAGTGCCCTCGGTTTTCTCCCGATGTTTCACAGTTTCGGCTTCACCATCACGGGGTTGCTTCCGCTGTTCGTGGCAGTACGGATCGTGCACCACCCGGACCCCACCGATGCCACGGCCTTGGTTCGCAAAATCGCCACGTATCGCCCCTCCATCATCGCCACCACTCCCACCTTCCTGAGCTTTCTGCTCGACCGGGCCAAGCCTGGCGATTTGGAATCCCTCCAGCTTATCATCGTGGGAGCAGAAAAATGTCCGCTTCACCTGTTTGACCGGGTGCGGCACCTAGCCCCGAACGCCCAGTTACTCGAAGGCTATGGCGTGACCGAATGCTCCCCTGTGGTCAGTGTCAATCGGCCGGGCCGGGTGCGTCCGGGTACCATTGGCGAGCCGCTGCCGGGTATCTCCGTGCGGATTGTGGACCCCGAGACGCACGAACTGCTGCCTCCACAGCACCGTGGCCTGCTGTTAGTTGCCGGCCCCATCGTCTTCCCCGGTTACTTGGGGGATGACACGGCTTCGCCATTTCTCTATCAGGACGGCAAGCGCTGGTACAACACCGGCGACTTGGCCGAACAGACCGATGACGGCTTTCTCATCTTCCACGGCCGACTTAAGCGCTTCCTCAAAGTGGGTGGGGAAATGATTTCACTGCCCGCTCTCGAAGAGCCGTTCAGCAAGCGCTTCCCTCCCACACCTGATGGTCCGCGCGCTGCCGTCGAGGGCATCGAAACTCCCGAAGGGCGCCGCATCGTCCTGTTCACGACCGAACCCTTGACCCTGCAGGAAGCCAACGCCATTTTGCAAGAGGAGGGATTTCGAGGCCTGTATCGCTTGGATGAAGTCCGCCGACTCGACAAACTTCCCGTCTTGGGCACGGGCAAGACCGATTACAAAGTCCTCCGCCGCTGTTTGGAAGCCGAAATCCCCCAAACGGCTAGAATCTCCCTGTAGCTTACATCCCGTCGGGGGCTTGAGGGGTTCGCGCGAGTGGCGGAAAAAGCTCAGTCGCAAAGGTTCGGAGCCGCCAGATCGCAAGACCACGAAGGAGAACATTCCGAAGGGTCATAACCGAGACGGTGGCGGAGCTTTTCGCCCAACTCGAAGAGCGCCTTGCTCAGGAGGCGAGAGATCCGCGAGGGGGACAGACCCATGACGGCGCTGATCTCCCGCAGACGCAAGTCTTCACGGTAGTACAGAGTGACGGCGAGACGCTCTTTCGGAGGAAGCGATTCGATGGCTTCACTGAGATGCTGGAGGACCTCTTCGCGTTCGGAATCCTCATAAGGTGCAGCAGCAGGAGCCAGCGGATCCGGACCGCCGCTTTCCCGCGTCTGTTCCCAGGATACCATGCGGCTGAAGCGTTCCGCGGCGAGCGTGTCGGCCACTTCATCCTCGCTCAGACCCGTGGCGGCGGCCAAGGCGGCGACGGTCACCGGAGCAGGCAGGCTGCGATAGGCCCGCCGGACCAGAGCAATCCGCGCTAACACATGTTGAGGCAGCGGGCTGTTGCGGCGCAACTCATCCACAATGGCCCCGCGGATGCGAATGTAGGCAAACGTCTTGAATTGGGCATTGCGCGAGGGGTCGAACTTGTTGGCCGCTTCCACCAATCCCAGCACCCCGGCCGACTCCAGGTTTTCCACATCGACATACTCTGGCAACTCTCCGATCATGCGGCCGATCACATGTTTGACTAGGGGCAAATGTTGAAGGATGAGTTGCTCACGCCGCTGCTGATCCATCTGGCGCTGGTAGAGATGGGCGGAAGTAGCAGCTTCCGTGGGAGAGGCGGCGGCTTCGCAGGGAAAAGCTGCAGTTTCGCAGGGCGCTGGCACGAGGGGCATCTCCGGGGTGTGAGTCATGGCTGGCATACTCGGCATCGAGGATCCATGGGCAAGAGGTCGATGCCATCCTTGGCTGAATACTTCAGATCGCAGGGGGTACGGGCTGGCTTCTCATCCGCCACCCGTCCCAATATCTTCCGGACGAATCACCGCTACCGGTTCCATGAGGATATCCGCCGGGATTTCCTGGTAGGCGATGACGGCCAAGTCTGGCAGCGAGCGGACGAGGGCCTGGCGGAGAGGGCGGCGTAAACTTGCATCACAAAGCAGGGCCACTTCCAGACCGCGGGCCAGAGCTTGACGCCACTCCGCCGCCAATTTCAAAGTCAGGCGCTCCAGGCGTTGCGGATCGAGCAGCAATTGCTGGCCTTGGAGAGATCGCCGCAATTCCACTTCCACACGAGGGTCCAAAATCAGCACGCGGATACGGCCGCTGCTGTCCCGGAAGCGATCGACCACGGCCCGGCCAATATCGACGCGGACCCGTTCGGCCAGTTCCACCGGGTCTTTCGTGGCCACGGCGTGGGTTGCCAAACTTTCCAGAATCCGCGGCAGATTCGAGATCGGAACCCGCTCCTGCAACAGCAGCATGAGGACGCGATGCACCGTGCCCATCGTCAGGATGGTCGGAATCAACTCATCCACGACAGCAGGACTGCTTTCACGGACCTTGTCGAGCATGGTTTTGAGGTCTTCCCGGCTGAGCAATTCTCCGGCGTGCCGGCGGACGATTTCTCCGAGATGGGTGATCAGCACGCTGGCAGCATCGACGACGGTATAGCCAGCAGCTTCCGCCCGCGGGCGCTCCGTATCGCTGATCCAACGGGCCGGTAGGCCGAAAACTGGCTCGCGGGCTTCCTCGCCCAGGAGGGGCGGCTTGGGTGTTCCTCCTGGATCGATCGCCAGCCACATGTCTGGGCGCAGTTCCGCATGGGCTACTTCCCGGCCATTGAGCAAAATGCGATAAGTGGTCGGCGGCAGTTGGAGATTGTCCCGCAGTCGCACCGCGGGGACCCATAGCCCGCTTTGCCGGGCCAAGTCGCGCCGGAGTGCTCCGATTCGTTCCACCAAGCCCGGTCCACGCCGCGCCATGACGAGAGGTATTAGGCCAGGGCCGATTTCCAAGGCCAGCCTATCCGTCTGCAAAAACTCTTCGACGAACGCTTCCGTTGGGGACCGCGGCGGTGCGGCCGGAGCCGCTTGGGGACCTCCACCACTGGGCGGACCAGCGGCGGGTGGAGCCGGCGTGGAAGCCGCCCATTGCCGTGAAAGCAGGTATAAACCTGTGCCTAAGAGAATGAAGGGAATCGTCGGCAAACCGGGCATGAGCGACAGACCCAGCAGAATGAATGACCCCAATCGCAAGGGCGCCGCTGAGGCGCGAATCTGCGAGCCGATCTCCTGACCGAGGCTGCTATCGCTCGTAGCTTTGGTCACCAAAATCCCCGCCGCCGTAGCTGTGATCAGGGCCGGAATCTGCGTGATCAAGCCATCACCAATCGTCAGGATCGAATAGGTCCGGACAGCTTCCGCCAGCGGCATTCCTTGCGTCAAACCGATGATCAGGCCGCCAATGAGATTGACCGCTGTGATGATGATGGCGGCAATCGCATCTCCCCGCACAAAGCGGCTTGCCCCATCCATCGTGCCGTAAAACTCGCTTTCGCGCACCAAGGCCTGCCGCCGCCGCCGGGCCTCCGTCTCGTCGATGATTCCCGCGTTCAACTCCGCGTCAATGGCCATCTGTTTGCCCGGCATGGCATCCAAGGTGAAGCGCGCCGCCACTTCCGACACGCGTGCCGCACCCTTCGTGATCACCACGAACTGGATCACGATCAAAATCAAGAAAATGACCAGGCCGACGACCAGACTCCCGCCGACAACAAACTGCCCGAAAGCCAGAACTATCTCCCCGGCGTAGGCATGCAGCAAGATCAAGCGGGTGGTCGCCACGTTGAGGGCCAAGCGATACAGGGTCAACAACAAGAGCAGCGAAGGGAAGGTGGAGAACTCCAAGGGCTGCCGAACCGTTAGGGTGACCAAAAGCAGCAGGATCGTCGCTCCCAGGTTGAGGGCCAAGAGCATATCGAGAAGGAGCGTCGGCAAGGGGACCAGGAAGATGACGAGAAGTCCCAGCAGGGCGAGGGACAGCAGCATTTCACTGCGTTGCAGAAGGGTACCAGCCGTTGTCGGGGGTGCTGCGTTGGCCATGGGACTCCATTCGTGCCGACTGTCGCATTACGGCGACACCATGATTTAGTGCGCGCCAAGCCTCAAGGGCAGCCGTTTTTCATCAATTCCCATAATTTCTGTCTCTTCCTGTCTGCTGAGAGTAGCAAAAATCCTGTGGGAACAGAATCGCATTCAGCCGGGGCTGTTTGTTCTCCAATCGGGGTTTACCGTCCCTCTCAGGGGGCGGAGGGGGTCGCGCCCCCTCCCAACCCACGCAGGCGGTACAGGAAGGCCAGCACTTCGGCTACGGCATGGAAGAGGGCCACGGGGATCATCTGCCCTTCCCGGACGGCTTGGAATAAGGCGCGAGCCAAAGGCGGCCGGGAGAGGATGGGAACATTGTGCCGCCGGGCCACCTCCCGGATGACTTCCGCCCACCGTCCCCTTCCGCGGGCTAGCACTACGGGGGCGGTGTCGCGCTCCGGGTCATATCGCAAGGCGACGGCTACATGCAGCGGATTCGTGATGACCACCGTGGCCTTGGGCACTTCGGCCAGCATACGTCGCCGGGCACGCTCTCGCTGCATCTGCCGCATGCGGGCTTTGATCTGCGGATCGCCCTCTTCCTCACGAAGTTCTCGCTTGACCTCCTCCCGTGTCATCCGCAGCGACAACTCGAACCGCCGGCGCTGATACAGATAATCCACCACCGCGATCAGGGCCACTGCCGTTGCCAAAACGAGCGCCAGTTGCTGGACCATCCGCCACACCGCAATCACCGACCACTCCAGCGGCCTTTGCCACAAGCTGCTGATCCGTCCCCAATCCCCGGCGAGCAGCCAATACGCGATGGCGATCAGAGCAGCCACTTTCAGTAAAGTCAGCAATCCGCGCACTAGAGCCGTAAGAGAAAATAAGCGCTGAAGCCCTTTCGCGGGGTTGAGCTTGTCGAAATCCGGGGCCAGTTTTTCCGTGTTGATCTGGAAGCCGACTTGCACCACGCTGGCCGCCACCCCGATTACGAGCAGCAGTCCTGCCAATGGCAAGAGCAATCCCACCGCCTGAATGAAAGTCCGCAGCAGCAAGGCTTGCGCCGCGGAGGCGTCCCAGGGTTCTGTCACTGTCGGCCAACGCAGGTCATGGCGGACAATTCCTAGCAGGCCGTCGCCGATCGCTGGGCCGAGATAACGCAAGCCGAGGATGCCTCCCAAGAGCACCAAACTGCCGGCTAGCTCCGCACTGAAGGGGACCAATCCCTGCCGCCGGGCTTCTTCGCGCCGTCGAGGCGTCGGTTCTTCCGTACGCGATTCCGGGTCCAGGATTTCTTCCGCCACCGCTCAGTCCCCCCGGAGCATCTGCGGCAACTGCCCTCCGTAGCCGTGCACCACTGCCTGCATAGCCTGGACCATCTCCGGCACCAAGACAGCGCTAGCTAGCAGCACAACGGTCACTTGAAGGGTGAAACCCACCGAGTAGATATTGAGCTGGGGGGCGGTGCGGGCCAACAGGGCCAAAGTGACGGCCAGCAACACCAAGCACGCTGCCACCGGTCCCGCCAGCAGTAGTCCCAATTCGTAGGACGTTTTCAGTCCCTGAACCATAGGTGCCGCTTGAGGTAAGGCTGTCCCGCCGAGCGGGAGCACGCTCCAGGAGGCATGTAAGACCGCCAAGAGAATGTGGTGGCCATCCAGGCTCAAAAATACCAAGGCCGCCAGAACTTCCAATAAGGCCGTCAGGGTACCCGCCGCCTCGTCGCCGGTCGGACCCGGCAGCGGCGCCACATTCAAGCCGATCTGAAAGCTGAGAAATTCCCCTGCGACCCGCGCCGGCATTAGCCATAAACCGAACAGAACTCCCATCGCAGCGCCAATCAGCACCTCCCGGAGTACTCCGAGCAGGTAAACGACTGCGTGGAGGCGATCGGCAAGAGCCGCCCAGCGCGCATCCCAAGGAGGCGGTTGACCTGCCAGGTAAAACCCAGCGATCGCAACCGCCATGCCCACGCGGACCAGAGGCGGAGTCCGGCCCGCTATCACCGGTAAGACTGCCGCCCACGCGGCGATCCGCGCCAAAAGCAACCCAGCATAGGCCGCCCACGCTACGCTCATAACGACTGCCAGATTCCTGTAACACTAGGTTTCGGAAATACCCAGATAATTCAATCAACCGGTCTCTTTAATGCGCCATTGAAACGGCTGTCAGAATCATCCGACGTGCAAATTCAGTAGCCTGTTGTAATGTGAATCCGAAAGTAATCACAATAATGAGGCCAACTAACAAGATACGCGGTACATAACTGAGTGTTTGATCCTGAATACTAGTCACTGTCTGAAATATGCTGACAATCAAGCCAACAATTAGACTGGCTATCAAAGCTGGAAAAGATACAATCAATGCAACCAAGAAAAGCTCCTGCATCATATATATGATTTGTTCCATCGCCATTGCTGACCTCCTCGTACGGATCCTCGAATTCGCCTCTTTGGCAATCACGTGCTGCCGAAACTGGCTGTCAAGGCATAGCTGATCAAATGCCAGCCGTCCGCCAGAACAAAGAGCAACACCTTGAACGGTGCGGAGATGGTCACCGGCGGCATCATCACCATGCCCATTGAGGTCAAGACACTTGCCACGACGAGGTCCACCATCAGGAACGGCAAATAGATGCAGAATCCCATCAGGAATGCCGTTTTCAATTCACTGATGACAAATGCGGGCAGGACTACAAAGAATGGAGTATCCTCCGGCTTTTGCAATTGTGGATTTTCTGATAACCCTGCGAAGTGCAAAAACAGAGACAAATCACTTTTGCGTGTATGGCGAAGGAGAAATCGTTTATAAATATCTACCCCTTGCCGGAATGCTTCCTGACCTGACATTTGCTGTTGCATATAGGGTCGCAATGCTTTCTGATCTATTTCATGAAATACTGGCTGCATGATATAGAACGTGAGAAACAGAGATAGGCCCGTTAAGACCAGATTCGGAGGGACGTTGGGGGTGGCCAGCGCTTGGCGGACAAAAGCCAGCACAATGACACAGCGGGTGAAGGAGGTCGCTGTCACGACCAGCGCGGGCAGGAGAACGGTTAGACCCAAAAGCAAGGCAATTTGGACCGGCGGCGATAAACCGGCGAAGTTGAGACCCTGTGGTCCGAACAGGTCAGCGAGATCGTTCACGGCGGCACCCTCTGGACCCGGTAAACCCGTCCATCGTGTAACCCGATCGAGCCGGTGAAACCAGTCGTTTAGGAGGATGCCTGTGTAGCGGCTTTGAGCTGTTGAAACAAGGCGAGAATGGCAGCGGTTCGGGAATCAGTTGTTCCCGCTTCGGCCAACGGAGAGGAAAGGGGAGGGGCCGCCTCCGATATTCCGGCAGCATCGGTCTCGGACTCGGAGGGAACAGGCGGCAATTCGAGCAAGACTCTTACGCCCTGGCGATCATGTCCTGCCAACAAGCGCCGCTCGCCCAGGTGGATGAGCTGAAGCCAACAGCCGCAGGGCAGGGCCAACTCAGCCAATCTGTAGTCTTCCGCTGACGGCTGGGAAGATGGCCCGCGCTTGCGGATCCTGAGCCAGGCGACGATGCAGGCGGCTGCCAACCACACGAGGATGATGCCGGTGATCACAGGATCGAGACGCGGTGAAAGCGGCGCGGCGACCTCCGAGGAGGGCGTAGTTTGCTCCTGCTGGGACGGCGCCGGAGGCTGGAGACCCGTGAGGTGCAACCACCAGCGGGGTAAAGTCAATCCCAGGATGATCATGACCGAGGCGGCGGCGAGCCAGAGAAGCCATACGGTGCTGGAAACTCCAGAGGACGAAAGAGGGGGGGAAGGGTTCTGCGGCCTGGCCATGACGACACCTAGGGAATGTTCTGGAACGGAAGAGTTACGGCGCTTGGGGCGGAGTGCCTCCGGCTGGTGTGATCCCCCCTGCCTCTCGTGGAAGTGGTGCGCCGGCCCCCCCGGCTGAAACTCCCCCGCCAGCGGCACCATTCGGATACTTTAGAGCGCGGACCCGTTCCACCAATTGGACTGCCAAAGCGTTGTCGCTCAATTCCGCCAGGAGGCGAGCGGCGTTGCGTTCTTTCATCTGCGCTAAGATGCGAGCGGCTAACTCCATGCGTCCCGAATCAGCCATCTGCTTGATGATCGGAGCCGCCGCCTCGCCATCCATACTGTCGAACATGGCCGCTAAGCGATCGATATTTTTGCGATCGAATTCGTCGGTGTCCTGTTTCTTTTTCGCTTGGCTTTCTAGAGCGGCGAGCTGATCCAGACTTTTGGTAACGGCTTTGACTTCCTGGGCGACCTGCCGGACAAGCTCGTCGAAACGTTCACGTTGTTCCTGGAGGTCTTGTAAGACGATTTGCACCTGCTGGGCGCGCCGTTCCACTTGGACCTCCCGTTCGCGCAAAGCCGCCAAAGCAGCCGCCAAGTCCGTGGCGGGGGTGGGAGCAGGAGCAGGGGGCGGTTCGGACTTGCTCGCCGGCGGGCGTGTGGTCTCTTCCTCCGACTTGTTTCCGTTCTTTTTGGCACTCTTATCCTTTTCGTTTTGGGCAGCCGTGGCCGTGGCGCTGGATTGTTGCAGCCACAGGGACAAAGCCGCGGAAATGGCGAAAAGCAACAGAGCTGTCAGGACGAGAATGATGATGTTTTTCATGATTGTCGAGGCCGAGAATCCGTTATTTGTTGATTCCGCCAGCGGCGCAAGCCGAGTTCATCGAGGCGCTGCTGGTCCGCTTTCTGCACTTGCTGCCGCCAAAGTTCCCAATGTTGCTGGCGCAATGTTTGGAGGGTTTCCACTTCCGTGGCCAGTTGTTGGCGCAAGTGTGCGGCTTGCTGGTAGCGCTGCTCGGCCTCTTTCAAGCGAGTCTCCGCCGCTACTATTGCTTGAGCCAAGCGTTCGGACAATTCGGCGGTGATGCCCCATTGTTCAGCCGCGAGCAGGCATCCCACTTGGGCGGCCATCTGCTGGCCGATGCGCTGGAGTTGTTCCCGCAGGCGGAGCACCTCGGCTTGGGCCTCATCGACAGCTTGCCGGGCGCGGCGCTGGGCCAGTTCCGCCTGCCGCTCCAACTGGCGTTTGACTTGCAACAGCCGCTCGAGTGGGAATTCAAATCGCCGCACAGCGGGCCACTCCTCTGACGCCAGATATGTCACACTGGCGCGTTCGTGTCAATGGGAAGCTGATGGGTGCCAAGGTAAGCTGCCTTCTCGGTCCTGCCGGTGGATTCCGCCTTTGATCTTCCCAGGCTGTGGCGGTTGGTTTTCTGATCATGGACTTCTTAGGGATTTCAGGGGCTGTAGCACGCTTTCAATACGGCCACTGGGCAGCGATCGCCAGGAGCGCTTCGCGGGTCTGCGCGAAGGTGGAGCGTTCGCCGATATCTTGGCGGAGGAACTGTTCCACCCGCGGCATGAGTTCAAGGGCTTTGTCCACTTGGGGGCTGGAACCGCGCACATACGCCCCGATGCGAATCAGGTCCTGGACTTCCTGGTAAGTGGCTAAGATCGCCCGGAGTTTGCGGGCCGCCAGGGCATGTTCTCGGTCGATCACCTCGTGGGCGACTCGGCTGACACTGCGGCTGATGTCAATAGCAGGATAGAAACCACGCTCCGCAATTTTGCGATCCAACACAATGTGGCCATCGACCAAGGAACGGACCGCATCACTGATCGGTTCATCCAAATCGCCCCCTTCCACCAGGACAGTCATGAGAGCAGTAATGCTCCCGACGGCGGCATTGCCCAGGCGTTCGACCGTGTTGGCCAGCAACTGGAAGACGCTCGGGGTGTAGCCGCGGGAACTGGGCGGCTCGCCGAGCATTAGTCCTAGCTCTCGCTGGGCCATCGCCAAACGGGTAAGGCTGTCGATCATGAAGAGGACATCCGCTCCCTGCTCGCGGAAGTAATCGGCGATGGCGATAGCCGCTTGGCTGGCCCGGACGCGCATCAGGGGCGTTTGTTCGCAAGTGGCCACGACGACGACCGAGCGGGCCATGCCTTCCGGTCCCAAGCAGTCTTCCAGGAACGGCCCCACTTCCCGCCCGCGTTCCCCGATCAGGGCAATGACGTTGACATCGGCTTGGGCACCCTTGGCGATTTCTCCGAGTAAGGTGCTCTTACCGACGCCTGAGCCGGCGAAGATGCCGACCCGCTGGCCGCGCCCGCAGGTCAACACGCCATCGATGGCCCGAATGTTCGTCACGAAGGGTTCGCGGATGCGCTGGCGCTCCAGGGCTGGGGGAGCCGGGCGATGCACAGGACGCAGAGGACAATCGATCAGAGGCCCGCGATCATCCAAGGGGCGCCCCAAACCATCCACGACCCGGCCGAGCAGATTCGGCCCGGTCGGAACCACCATCCCCCGTCCATTCCGGATGACTGGCATGCCCGGCTGGAGATGCTCGGCGTGGTCGAATGGCACGAGATAAGCCAGATCATTCTCGAAACCGATGACTTCTGCCAGCACCGGTTTGCCTTCTTTCGGCACGATGGTGCAGTGATCCCCCACGGCGGCGGGAATGTTGCAGGTCATCAGTCCCGTCACACTTTTGAGCCGTCCGCAGATGCGATACAGCGGGGTCTGCACGATACTGCGGTTCAAGCGCGGCAGATCAAGACCGAGCATGTCCCAAACTCCTGAGCAATTCGTCCCGTATTTCCTCCAATTGCCTGACGACGTCGGAAAGCAGAATCGTTTCTCGTCCCTCAACCCGGCATTCGCCACGAGCCAAGGTGGCATCAGCGATGAAGCGGGGCTGCTCCCCTTCCGGCCACAGAGGCTGCTCTTTCAAGCGTTGTTCGAGCAATTTCAAATCCTGCGGGTGTAGGCGGATGGCAATGACCGGCTCATTTTCCAATTGAGCCACCATCTCCCGCACGCGGGCATCAATGGGGAACTCTCCGGATTGGATGCGTTCATAGAGGAGTCGCGAGGCCATTGTCAGGGCCAGTTCGATAGCTGCCCGCTGCCATTCGTGGAGGCGCTGCTGCTGCTGACGCTGCAATTCGGCCACCGCCGAGCGCAAGGCCGAAATAAGCTGGGCGAACTGTTCCCGCTCCTGCTGACGCTGCCGCTCTTCCTCTGGGGAGATTTTGCGTCCCGGAAGGAGGATTTCGCGGGAAGATGGCGGGGTCTGCGGAGGTGGCGTGGCCACAGCCGCTGGAGCCGTGGAGCCGGACATTGGAGCCGCCGGCGCAGGGGAAGGCGATGGGGAAGCTGTAACAGACGCAGGCGCCACCGTCGAAGAGGATGGAGTGGCGGGACTAGGAATGGCCACACCGGCGAGTACTACCGATCCTTGGGATTTGGCCGGAGCTGCTCCTTGGGGAGCAGTGGGTTCGTGAGGGAGGTCTTGGGACGACGGGACATTTTCGCTCGTTGGCCGCGGAGCCAACCGGACCGAGCGGGGCGGGCGGGCCACGCGCACATGAAACTCTGCCGAGATCGGGGGGGCTGCCGGAAAAGCATACGACCTCGCGGGCATGCGGGGAATTCCTCCGCCTGGGGCGAATTTCGACTCTAGCAGGACGGGCCGCCAAAGTCTGGGCGACTCCGTATCCTCGTCACGTCCCGTCGCTCCCTAAGCACGCTGGCTGAGTCGATTCAGGCGGGAGCGTACATCGGCATGATGGCTTATTTTCTCGGAGTGTGCAGGGATTTTGTCGGTCTTTTTCCAGAAAGTTTGCCCAATTCAGGTCGATTTTCAGGTGAGAGCATAAACCTCTCAGCCGTGGGCGAAAAGGAAGCCGGGTCGGGTGGCTACCCTTGGAGATGGGCAGGTCCAAGAAGTTTACTCTTCCATAACAATTTCGCCCGCTTCTTCGGCTTTGACGACCACCGCCAGAATTTTGGCTTGCGCTTCTTTGATGCGACTGCTGGGAACATCGCCGAGGAACTCCATTTCCTCTTGCAGGACCTGGCGTGCCCGGCTGGAGAGGTTGGCGGCGATCTTGTTCTGGACAGCTTCGGGGGCATTTTTCAGCGCAGTAGCTAGCGTTTTCATATCCAGTCGGGCCAACAGGGTCTGGAGCTGGCGATCTGGGATTTTGATTAGGTCCTCGATGCGTGTGAGGCGTTCGAGCACTTTGGCCGCAAGATCGGGATCGAGAGTCTCCATCTTCCGGACGACGGGCATGCGTTCGGCACGGGGTAAGGCGCGGATCATGTCGGCCAACTGGGCGATCATCTCCTCGGTGCTGGGGGGAGCAGGCATATCGGCCATTTGACGGCATTTGTCGACCACAACACGGGCCAGGCGGCGGAGCATGGCCGGATTGGGTACGCCGACTTTGGTCAACCGCACGGCCACTTCCGGACGGAGCGTCTCCGGCAAACGAGCCAGGACTTGTCCAGCTTGGGCCGGTTCCAGTGTGGAAAGGAGGATAGCAATAGCGGCAACCGATTCGTTCTGAATCGCGCGGGCCAACTGGGCTGGCGGCAAAGCCCGCAACTGCTGCACCGGATCGTTGCTGGCTGGAGTCTCGGCGGAAGAAGAGGAGGAAGCGGACAGGCCCGCGGAACTGGACGGGGCCGGCGACGGGGACAAGGCGGGATAGCGTTCGGCGATCCGCATCAGGTCGAAGAATTGGGCGAGGGCGTCGTCGAGTTCTTGGGGTGAGGTCTCGGCTGGGCTGGACTGCAAGCGGTCGCGCAAACGGGCAGCTTCCTGAGGGGAGAGGCGTTGCAGCACGGCGTCTACTGCCTCTTGGGGCAGGAGCCGTAGCAACAGCACTGCTGTCTGTTCGCCGACCGCCTCCGCCATGTCTGTGGTCCGCGCCGGGGATCCCTTTTCGCCAGGTGTGCCGCATTATACCATCCATGGTTCGTTTTAGGGAGTGAGGTTAACCGCCGTCGTCTGGGATCGGGTCGATTTCCGCCGCAGCAGGCCTCAGGGAGGCGCGGAGGAACCGAGGAGCAAGCGGAGAACCGCTGCCACGCGTTCGGGGTTGGTCCGTGCCAACTCGGTCAATCGTTGAATGTCTTGCTGGCGCCGCTGTTCGGGTGTCGGCGCCGGAGGAGCGGCAGGTGCTCGACGCCGCCAGAGTAGAAGCGGGATCAAAGCTACGGTCAGCACGATCGCGACCGCTAAACTGATGTTCCGGGCGAGGCTGACGTACATCTGCCAGCGCTGGAGTTGTAAGAGTTCCTCATCGACTTCCGGTCCGGTTGGCCCGCCCAAGAGGCGGACGTTGGTCAGCTTGACTTCATCCCGGCCTGGGCGGAACCCCACGGCTTGTTTGATAATCTCCTCGGCATCCTGGAGGCTGATGACAGTTTGGCCCTCTGCGGCGGGAGTCAGGTCCACCAGGGCAGCCACCGTCAGGCGGGTGATAGCGCCGCGCCCATCTTCCAGGTCCCGGATCGAGCGGGACACGAGATAGTCGGTCTGGATCACTTCTTCACTGGAGGTACCTCCTCCCGTACCCGGGGGTGCAGGTGGTGCGCCGGCACGGACCACATTGCTGGCAGCACCCGCTATGCCCCGTGCTGTCGTTGCAGATGAGCGGATAGTGGTCAAGCGTTCGGCTCCAACCGCTCGTTCGTCTGGATAGTAAGTTTCGCGCCGTTCCTTTACCTTCTGGAAGTTGATATCTGCACTCACCCGCACAATGGCGCGTCCTGGCCCCAAGTGCTGGGCCAAGAGTTGCTCAGCTTTAGTCGCCAAATAGTTCTCCAGTTCCCGGCGGTATTCCAATTGCGGCGTCGGCAGCTCCTCGCGTTCCCCCATGTGAGGGTCGGAGAGCAGCCGGCCCGTGGAGTCCACAACGGTTACATTTTCCGGCTTGAGTCCCTCTACCGAGCGGGCCACGAGCGAGACGATGCTTTGAGCCATCGACCGGCTCAGGCTCGCTCCGGGTTTGAGAGTGATAACCACACTTGCCGTAGGGGGGCGTTGATCGCGGACAAACGGCGTCGGTTCCGGACGAGCAATGAGGACACGAGCCGCTCGCACCGGTTCCAATTGCATGATAGCTCGCGCCAGCTCGGCTTGCAGCGCCCGCTGGTAATTGACACTCTGCACAAAGGGCGTCGCCACCAGCGAGGTCTCGTCGAATAACTCGTATCCCTTCCCGCCGCTGCGGGGCAGACCTTCCGCTGCCAACGTGACGCGGGCTTCTGCAAAGCGGTGCTCCGGCACCTCGATCCCTGTCCCGCCTTGAACCAAGCGGTAAGGTATGTTAGCGGAAGAGAGGCGTGCCCGGATGGCAGCGATTTCCTCCGGCGGCAAATCGGTGAACAAGGGTCGATAGGCGGAAGTTTGCGAGAGGTAGGCTACCAGCAACAGGGCTGCAACGGCTCCTACAGTCGCTGAAATGATCAAGACACGCCGGGCCAGGCTCAACCCCGCCCAGTACTGCCGCACCTGCTGCCAGAATCGCCGAAGAGTTTCCATGCTGCACCTGCGTCATGCTTGGGTGAACAGCGGGGGGGTGCGCGGATCTGTGCCGCATCACACCTGCATGCGCATGACTTCCTGGTAGGCCTCACTCAGGCGGTTACGCAGCTCCAGAATCAGGCGGAAGGAAAGGTCCGCTTGGGCAACCGCCAAGGCCACGGTATGCAAGTCCTGGGCTTGACCTGTGGCGAGGTCCCGTACCGCAGCATCTGCTGCTTGATGCGCCTTCTGATGCTGCCCGAGGACGCCCTGGAGCAGCAGGCCGAAACCGCTTCCCGCCCCAGGAACGGCTCCTGCTCTCACTTCGGCCCCCTCGACAGGTACCAGCGGCGATAGGCGGCCTAAGGGAGTAAGTCCGGGGATTGCCATGATTATCCTCGCAGTAACGTCAAAGCCAGTTCATTGAGCTGGCGAAACACTTGGGCCGTGCGGAAGTTAGCCTCATAGGCCCGCGCGGCGGTGATTAGGTTGACCATCTCGATGGGCAACTGAACGTTCGGGAAAGCGACATAGCCGTTTTCGTCAGCATCGGGGTGGCCCGGCATGTAAAGCCGAATCGGCTCGGTGGGGTCCTCGACCAGCTCCGCGGCACGTACGCCGCCCAAGGCTGGAGCTTCCCCGGCACGTTGGGGGCGGCGCAGCACCTCCTCGAACACCACATCGAGCCGCCGGTAAGGTCCGCCTCGACTCGAGCGCGTCGTCTGGGCATTGGCGATGTTATGGGCGATGACCTCCATGCGGAAGCGCTCCGCGGCCATGCCGGAGGCACTGATACTGCTGGCCTGAAACATGTCATAAAAGGCCATAGCTCCCTTCCTCTGCACCCGTTCCTGACCTTCGGCGGACGCTCAGCCAGCGTAACGGAAGTCTCAGCAGACCAGACCAGATGATCGGTCACTAGGCCGCTGTCACTGCCCTGCCGCTCTCACCGTCCTGTGACGGCTGAGCGCAGCGAGGCAAGCCGGCTTGCTAAAACTTGGGCCGCAGCCTGATAGAGCAAAGCGTTGCGATTCAAATCATTCATTTCACGTTCGATGTCCACCGTGTTGCCGTCCATCCGCATGGGACCATCAACGATCACGATGCGCGGCTGAACGCGGCGGAGATCCATTCCCGGTTGATCCAAGGCCTGAGCCAGGAACTCCTCGAAGACGACGGCTCGCCGTCGATAACCCGGCGTGTTCACATTGGCCACATTTTGGGCAATCACTTGATGCCGGAAGGCGGCACCATCCAGCACGCGGGCCAGCAAATCTACTCCAAAGGCTGCGGGTGTCATATTTCCTGTATCGGTCTGTATCTGGGCTAACTTTAGCGGTTGTAATGGCCAGTATGACTTTGACCATTATTCCGGTTATCCTGCGCGAAACTCCCAAGCCAAGTGCTCTCAAGCGGCGAATATGCTAAAGTGGACATATGCAGGTACCGGCACCGGATTGGGCGGCATCGTTGCCAACCTCTCTCGCGACCGCGACGCTGACGGCCCGTGTGGAACGGGGCGACCTAGCCGCGTTGCCTGTCGGGGAACTGCTCCAGGCTGTGGTGGTGAAGGTGGAAGGGGGCGCCGCCACCTTGCTCGTTCAAGGCCGGGAGTTCGTGATTCGTCCTTCAGAGCAAATGCAACCCGGCACGGTTTGGCTTCTGCGCCGCCCCTTAGGGGAATCAGGCCAGCAGGTCGAGTATTTGGCATCCAGCGCCCCCTCTTCCTTCCCTGGACCTCCAGGCCACGCGGCACGACCAATCACTTCGACCAACCGCGCAGAAACGTCGCCAGTCGCTCCTCAACTCTCCGGGAACACTTTGCCCCTTCCCCCTGCGTTGACCGCTATGGTGTCCACCCATTCCGCCCGGCCTCAGCTCGTCGAGGTGCAGGAACAGGTATCACCCCAAACCTATCGCATCACCTGGTTTGGCCAGACAATCCTTGCGCGAAGCGAACAACCGCTCTTACCGCAGCACCAACATTTGGTACAGTTCGAGCTGCGGCCTGACGGCTTGTGGCTGCTCCGACCTGCTGAGACCGCTCAATCCCCGCGCCTCCTGGCGGCGGCTTTGCTCAGCCAACTTCCCCCTGCTGATTTGGCTCCGGCCCTCGCCGACTTACATCAGACTCTCATGGGGCGCACCCTGGCCGCATCATTTCCCACCGTTTTAGAAGGAGCAGCGGCTGAACATGTAGGGCCATCGGCAGATACCACATTGCGCCTTCTCCGAGATGTTCAGGCGGCATTGGAGTCATTTTGGCCTTCGGAACTGCGGCCTTTGACGGCCCAACAGTTGCGGCAACTCGTGGAGAACGGCGGCTTATTGTACGAGGCACATTTGAGCAGTGCGCTGAGTGCCAGTCCACCGCCGACTGATCCCCGTTCGGCTTCGCTTGGCGCTGCGGGGGACGCTCCGGGTCCTCCGATTCAAGCCCTAGCCCCCAACCTGGAGCATGCCGCCGCTCGCCATCCCTTGGTTTCGAATGATCTCAAGGGCAGCCTGCTCCGCCTCATCCAGTCCCCCAGCGGAGGCGGGGAACCCACATTACAAGCCGCTGTACTGCCCGCTTTGCAGAGCATCGTTTCCCTTCAGGCGGCAAATATCCTCGCGGGCCATCAAGGAACCTCTTACTGGTTGCAAGTCCCCTTCCCCGATGGTTCGGCCTGGCGCACTCTTTACATGGCGGTGCAACCGGAGTATCCCTTCTCTGTGGAGGACCCTGCCCCGCGGAATAAGTCCTCCTTCTCCTCCACTATGCAGCGTTTTCACATTCTGATCCATGCACCTTTAGATACTCTAGGGAATGCATGGATCGATATAACGCTTCATGGGGATCGTCTCCATGCGGTTCTGTATTTTGAGCGTGAGGTAGCATTACAACAGGCTTTAGCGCTGCAAGGAGAATTGCATCAGATGCTACAAGACTCGGATTTTACGCAGATTGGGATCGAGTTTCGTTCTGCGGCGGATTTGCCCGCTCGTCATCGTCAGCATGCCGAAGCCATGCGTCAGGTCCGCCCGCCTTCCTTACACTTGGTGGATTGGGAGGTTTAGAGCATGGCTCAAGCCCCGCGACCGCAGGCTGTGGCCTTACGTTACGATCCTGAGCGTGATGCCGCCCCCAAGGTTGTCGCCAAGGGCCAAGGGCGATGGGCCGAACAGATCGTGCGCACCGCCCGGCAGCATTATGTTCCTATCCATCATGATCCGCAGCTTGTGCGAGTCCTCAGTCACTTGCGCTTGGATCAGGAAATCCCGCCGCAGTTGTACCAGGCCGTGGCTGCTGTGTTGGCCTTCCTCTACCGCGTCCAACAACAACCCCGACGCTGATGCCCCCAGAGATCAGGATTCAATCTATAAATAGACTTGATATATCTACACAACAGGAATTCATAATCCATGTCTCTCTGGCATATCGACTTTCTTCTTCTCTAAGGCAGTGTACTATTCCTGTGTTGTCACCCATTAGGAGAGTTTGTCCAGAATAGCATCGGTGAACTGGGTGGTCGAAGCCGAGCCGCCCAGGTCCTGCGTGCGAACAGTTCCCTCCTTCAAGACGCCCACGATCGCCCGGCGCAGACGTTCGGCGACTGCTGCTTGACCCACGTCTTGGAGCATCTCCAGGGCCGGCATTAGCAGGGGCAACGGATTGGCAGTGTCAGGAGGAACGCTTTCGTATCCCGCTCCATAAACGGCCTCATAAACCCGCAGGTCTGGCCCGAAGTTGATGGCAGCGGTCCCGCTGATCCCGCCGATCAAACCGGCACCCAGATCGGAGAGCAAGTCCCCGTAGAGGTTGCCCACCGCCAGAACATCAAAGCGGGAGGGGCGGCTGACCAGTTGCATGCATGTGTTGTCGACGATCAAGTCCCGGCTGACTAAATCGGGATATTCCAGGGCGACCTCGCGAAAACAATCTAGGAACAGGCCATCCGCCAGCTTCAGGATGTTGGCTTTGTGGATGCAATGGACGGTCCGGCGGCCCCGTTGCCTGGCTAGCTCGAACGTAAAGCGGAAGAAGCGGCGGCACGCTGCCGCGGTGACAATCTTGAAACTTTGGACGACTCCCGGAATGATTTCATGCTCGGCTGTGGCGTACAGATCTTCAGTGATTTCCCGCACGAGCAGAATATCGACGTGGTCAAAGCGAGCCGGAATCCCTGGCAGATTCCGGATCAGCCGCACCGAGGCAAACAGCCCTAACGCGCGGCGGAAGGCTACGTTGTAATTCCCACTGAGGGCCGAGTGCCGCAGGGGCATGGCTTCTTCCGGCGAAGGGGTCACATGGGCTGGAGGAGGCAACAACTTGGTCTTGAGGGCTAGACCGGCGGTGCGCACCGCTTCGATGGTCTCCTCCGGCAGGGGCGGCAAGCCACGCTCCAAGGCGGCACGACCGGCATAGTGAGTCTCCAGATGCACATCTGCCTCCGCCGCCACCAGCAAACGGCGCAGGGCTTGCTCCTGATCGTAACCAACCCCCCCTCCTTGTACAAACACGACCCTGGGCATGCCTGGTCTCCCGCTTGGGAAAATTTTCGTCATTATCCCGCTGGACAGGCTCGAAACGCCGATACTCTCACCGGACTAGGGACATCTTATGGCGCCTGCGGAAGGGATCACGGAGGGGAAGCGCAAAAGTGTCGCCCTTGCCCCGCATTACTGCTTTGCAGCCGCGGCGGTCTCATTTCGCATCGGAGAGAGGATGAGCATGGATGGAACAGATGCGAAGGAAAAGTAGGATGAGGCTGATGTTGAGGGAATCAGCCGTCTGTTTGCTGCCGAGAGGTCCACTGGCGCGGCAGCCGAAGGCGGAATGTGCTTCCGACTTCCGGCTGGCTTTCCACCTCAATCGTGCCGCCTAGACGTTCGACATATTCTTTGACAATGGCCAATCCCAAGCCGGCGTGGACTCCTGCGGCATGGCGGGAGGCATCCGCCCGGTAGAAGCGCTCGAAAATCTTTTCCATGACCTCCGGCGTCATTCCGATCCCGGTATCGCGGACCTGCACGATCACCTCGTGTTGCTGAGTCCAGATAGATAGTTCCACCAATCCCCCTGGCCGATTGTACTCCACTGCATTATGGAGCAGGTTCGTGAGCACTTCGCGCAACTTTCCGGCATCGGTTTCCATCACCAAGTCCGAGGGCACGTCATAATCGATCGTGATCTGATTCGTGGAGGCGAGCGGCCGAATGACCGCGACGCAAGCGGAAGCCAGTTCGTGAACCTGCACGGGGCCGATATCCAAACGGTCGTTTCCGGCGTCGAGTGTCGCCAAGGTCATGATGCGTTCGACCAGTTGACCCAACTGCCGGGCGATTAGGCGGCATTCTTGCAGGCAGGTGCGATACTGTTCCGGATCGCGCGGCTTCATCAAGGCGACATCCAGCGTAGCCAACAAGGCGGCGATGGGAGTGCGCAACTCGTGGGAGATGTCTGCCACCGCTTGCTTTTCGCGGGCGAAGGCTCGGCGCAAGAGGTCGAGGGTCTGGGTCAACCGGGCGTGAATCGGCGCCAGCTCCGCCGACAGGTCCGAACCGTCATGGGGGAGTTTGAAATCTTTTTCGGACACCCGGCTGACAGCATCCGAAAGTTTGCCGAGGGGTCGCAATCCCCGTCCGACCAGTAGGGGTCCGCCAGCCGCCACAGCCAGAAAAGCTACAAGGCCGACACCGGCGATCCGTTGGCGGAGTTGATGGCGCACCGCTTCGATGTCGGCGGTCAGCTCCGCCAGTTCGCGGTCCCGTTCCTCGGCGAGTTGTTGCAGGCGGTGCTGAATCTCCCGATCTGGCCGGGCGCATTGGACGTAGATGCGCGGCAAGCCAGCCGTCCCGGAGGCGGCCGGTGGCAAGCCGATGCCGCCTGCTGCCGCCCACGCTCCCCAAGCTCCGAGCAAGGATCGCTGCGGCCAATCGCGCCGCCGGGGCGGCGAACGTAGAAAATACGGCACCTTATAGACCACCCGCCGCACTTTCTCACCATCCGGTTGCAACTCTACCGTCCCGAATGTCCAGTCGATCAGATTTTCCGCCTCCACAAGACGCTGAGCATCTCCGCCGCTCGAACTCCGGCTTTCCAGGTCGCTGGGGTTGAAGGGTAACTTGCGGCTCCCCAAGGAACGGGAACGCCATTCTCGACCACCCGTCGTGTTGATCTGGAAGTAATCGCTGCTGCCTTTATCGTCATCGAAGTGCTGGATGAACTCCTCCGGCAACGGGAGATTGCCGAAGTAGAATTGCACCCAAGCGAAGTGATGTGGCAGAGGCCGGCGGAAGGTGACGAGCGGCGGACTTCCCCCCCCAGCCGGCGGACTGCTCCCTCCTGCGCCACTCCCCAAAGAAGGGGGCGAACCACCTCCGCCGGTTGGCACGGGGAGTACCGGGACACTCCCGGATGTGGGAACGGCCCAGAGACCCGGCTGCGACGTCAGAAACATCAGGGGACTGACCGCTGTCACGGTGGGGAATTTGACCGCTTCGATCTCATAGCTCTGGCCGTAATGCAACTGCATGACATTGGCCAGCTCGCGCGCCTTGTCGAAGAGAATCTGATCAATCTGGGCCTGTTCCCGGCGGACATTCTCCTCGTAACGGGACAGGATGAGGTGCTGTCCGGCTTCTTCCCGCGCTGCAAACGCCTGCATCGCCGCCTGGTCGATGACGAACCACACCCCGGCCAGCATCAGGGCCACCAAAAGCAACAGGTACAACGTCAAAGAGCGGCGGATCGAACGCATAACCTGTCAAGCCACCGGGTAGTCCTCCGGCCTCCTCAACGCGTGGCAGGACTGGATGCCGTCGTGGTCTGGCCCCCATCCTCCTGAGACTCTTCACCCCGCAGCATGTATCCCTCACCCCAGCGCGTCAGTATCAGCGGCGGATCGAAACCCTTGTCGATTTTGTTCCGCAGATAGCGGATGTAGACATCGACCACATTCGAGGTATTTTCGTCATATTCATCATACAGGTGTTCCCAGATCATGCTGCGCGTTACGACCTTGCCTTTGTGGTAGGCTAAGAACTCCAGCAGGGCATATTCTCGTGGCGTCAGGTGGATCGATTTGCCGGCCCGGCGTACTGTGCGGGAGGCCGTGTCAATCTCTAGATCATAACACCGCAGCACAGGGTCTTTCTGTTGGTGCTGCCGCCGAATCAGAGCACGGACCCGCGCGAGCAATTCCGCAAATTCAAACGGCTTGGTCAGATAGTCATCCGCCCCGGTGTCCAGCCCCGCCACTTTGTCGTGGGTGGTCGTTTTCGCGGTCAGCAGAAGCACGTGGGTGTCGATCCCCGCAGAACGCCAACGCTTGAGCAGAGTCAAACCGTCGATCTTAGGCAACATAATGTCCAGAATGACCACATCATACGAGGTCGTCCGGCATTTGATGTCGCCTTCCTCGCCATCCATTGCCACATCGACGGCGAATCCTTCCTCCTCCAACCCTTGGCGGACCGCTTTGACAATGTGCGGACTATCTTCCACAAGCAGTATGCGCACGGCTCGGACCCTCTCCAGACTTGTCACCCACTTGTCCTCTCCCTTTACACGATAATCCAACCTCGATGAGGGGAATATGAGAATCGCAGCCAGCCATAACGCTGGGGGCAACTCTGCCAGAAACTGGACCGCTCAGCCTCTGGATAGCCTGCCTCACGAGGGAAATCGCCCCGCTTCGGCGGAAATCCGACCCTCCCCACAGGGTTCTCAGCCTAAAAACCTGGGAAATTAGCCCATCCAACGAATCTGGACGATGGACGTGGAGAGAAATGGGCCGCCGTTCTGCCGTGCTCCAGCCTCGCAGAGAAGACTACCTTCAAACTGGGAAGGCAACGCGGAGTTCAGGTCGAAATCAAAGGCAAGCGGCGCCGACCCAGTCCCTCCACGTCCGTCTGTTTGGCCAGGCGATGCTGGTTTTCCTGTTCCCAACGGGCAATTTCTTCCATCAGGGCGTCCACAATTTCGGCTTCTTCCACCCGGCGGATGATTTCGCCGTTGCGGAAGATCATGCCTTTACCGTTACCGGCGGCGATGCCAATATCCGCTTCGCGGGCCTCACCAGGGCCATTGACGACACATCCGAGAACGCTGATTTTGACCGGCAGGCGTTTGCCTTGCAGGCGCTTTTCCAGTTCGGCTACGATTTTTTCCAGATCGATGGCCAATCGGCCGCAGGTCGGGCAAGCAATCAACTCGGGGCGGCGGACGCGCCGCTGCGTGGCTTGCAGGATATCGAAGGCGGCAGCAATCTCCGGTACTGGGTCCCCCAAGAGAGAGACGCGGATGGTATCGCCAATGCCATCGAGGAGCAACGGGGCCAGGCCAGCAGCCGATTTGGTCACGGCATAAGGAGGCTTTCCCGCTTCCGTGATGCCGATGTGGGTCGGATAATCCGCCATTTGGGCGTAGAGCCGATAGGCCTCCACGGCCACCAACACGTCGCTAGATTTGAGGGAGACCACGATGTCGTGATATCCCTCTTCTTCGGCCATCTCGATATGACGCAAAGCGCTTTCCACCATCGCCGGGGGACAGGGAAAGCCGTATTTTTCGCACAAGTCTCGCTCCAGGCTTCCCGCATTCACGCCAATGCGCATCGGAATGCCGCGGGACTTTGCCTTGCGTACCACTTGGCGGAAGCGCTCCGGCCCCCCGATATTGCCGGGATTGATGCGTATTTTGTCGATGGGGTGATCCAGAGCGGCCAAGGCCATCTTGTAGTCGAAATGAATGTCGCAAATGAGGGGAATGCCGATCCGCTCGCGAATCCGGGTCAACGCATGGGCATCTTCCGGTTTGGGGACCGTGACACGCACGAGTTCGCAGCCTGCCGCTTCCAGAGCGTGAATCTGCTGGACGGTCGCCTCCACATCATGCGTGTCGGTGGTTGTCATGGATTGGACGGCAATGGGATTGTTGCCGCCGATGACCACGGAGCCAATGCGCACCTCGCGCGTCTTGTGGCGTGGCTTGCCGGGTAGGCGCGGTGCCTGTTCCAGGAGCGAGTACTGGAATCGTCCCATGAGTGCTCCCCGCAATAAGTCCGGACTTGTTCCCTTCAATCGCATTATAGGAAATGCCACAGCCCCTCCGCTGACCGCTCCAAATAGGGACGATTAGGTCACAAGAGGCAGTCCAATGGGAAAGAGTGCGTAAATACGAGCATAAAGAGCATGTTGTGGTAGATGACGGCACGGGCTGGAACCTCTCCGCGTAACACAAAGGGCAAGGGCACGATCCTGGGTGGGCGGGAGATGCCGAGCCATAGTACGGTGCCATCAGGAGGTGGACCATTCCCAGAGGAGAATGCTGCCATCAGCTCCCGCCGCCGCCAGCCAGCGATGGTCCGGGCTGAGGGCGACTCCCAGGACCGGAGCTGGCAGATTCTCCAAGAGTAGCACAGGGGTAAGGGACGAGAAATCCCACACGGCGACCTTGCTGCGGTCTCCGCCGTAGATCAGCCATTGGCCGTTGCGACTCAGAGTCACATTATGGACGCGTCCGACATCCCGGCCGATCGCGGAGACTTGCTGACCGCTGGTGATGTCCCATAGCCGTACGGTCTCATCCCAACTACCGGAGATCACCCAGCGGCCATTCGGACTGAGGGCAATGGACAATACACGATCAGCGTGGCCTTCCAATCGGTGGACTTGGCGCTGAGTCACGATTTCCCAGACCCGCACTGTCTGGTCACTCCCGCCGGACACCAAATGGCGGCCATCCGAAGTACTTGCAACACTCCAGATTTCCCCCTTGTGTCCCGTCAAAGTGGCTACGAGCTGCCCTGTTCTGCTTTCCCAGATTTTGATCAAACCATCCTCCCCCGCCGAGACCAGCCAATGGGTCTGTCCCAGGAATGAGACGTGGTTGACCCAGGCGCTATGGGCCTGAAACAGAAGACTGCACTTCCAATCGATAGTATCCCAGCCCTGGATCGTGCCGTTCGAGCCACTACTCACCAAACATCGGCCATCGGGACTGAACGCCAAGCTTGTGGCGACGAAGCCCAAGGTATTAACGGGCCGAAGCATTTGACCACTGCTAGGATCCCAGAGGCGTATAAGGCCGTCAGCTCCAGTCGAAGCTAAGAGGGAACTCGCGGGGCTGAAGGTCAGCGCGTAAACTTTGCCCCTATGACCCAGGAGCGTCCGCTTGAGCCGGACTGTCACCTTGGCATAAGCCACCGCAGTGGGGGACGAAACAGCCGCGAGCGATCCCAGCGGACTCCCCGACCCTACGGACGCGGCAGTTGGCGGGGCAGGATACACGTTTAGGGGGGAAGCCGCGGAGGACGATACCGGCATGGAGGCACTCGGATTTTGAATCGGATGAATGGGAGCAGGCGTTGTGTGCAAGTGATACGGGGAGGCTGAGGAGGAAGCACCCGATGGGGCAGAAGAAGCCCCGGCCCTAGACGGACCAGAAGCGAGTTTTCCTGCCCGGTTGAATATCTTCTCGATCAAGTGAACTTGGTGAGGTTCCAAACTTAGGACTTCCGGCTCGGATAAAGGTTGGGAATAACGGACAATCCTGGATAAAGGTAAGACTTGATCCACATAAGTATACAAGGACAAAACCAGATGGCCTATGAGACGCCGGAGTTTATCATCGGGGCTGCACCATAGCAGTTGGAATATGGAGGAGAGTTCCGGCTGCTGGTAGTCCTTTTCGGAAAAGAGGATGTTTTCCCCGTTATTGTACTCCCGCCACAACTGCGGATTCCAGCGGAGGGCACATAACCCCGTGTAAATGGCAAGCAGGGAGAAGTGGTCGGCCAAAGGACCATAGTATTTGGGACGGCCCGGATGCTGGTAATTCCGGTGCCCATACTCCGACGGAATCACTTTCTTCAATGCCGGGACCCACAACCCATCATAATCGACTAGACGAAGAACATACCCTGTTTTTCCTTTATCTTGATAATTTGCAATTATGATATTTCCATGCTGAAGATCGCCATGAGCAATATGCTTTTTCCTCATATCGACACTGGCGGCATACAATGAATACATGATGGCTTCGATATAACGTTTTCTCTCCAGAAAACGATCGATGAAATCTCGCAGTGTCAAACCGTTGACCCACTGCATCTTGACGATTGGATACCAGGTTCCCCGCACTCGGATGCCCTGTTGATGGTAATGAAACGGCAAGAGGAAGCGGCAATGGCGCTGCCGCAAGTGTTCTGATACGGCATGATAGCGTTGCTGCAAATTGGGAATGTCCCGCGTGAAGCATTTGACCGCCCAGTCCCCTGATGGTGTGGTGACACGAAAGACGATGGCAAAGTTGCCCGTGCACGCTAGCGGTAATCCGTGGGAATTCGTCACCACTTCCCCAGCTTGCAAGTCGGGGTCGTTGAAGCAATTCCGCGGGTTCTGCACCGTTTCAAAGTATGCCAGATTATCGGGAAGCATCGAGTTTCACTCGAAAACCTTAAGTTGGGATGCCAGCGCACATAACGCATTTTACTCCGTATTTTGCCTCTCACAATGCAGCAGAGGGCATACAGCGCGAAATCATCTCGCAGGAAAAGCCGGTTCGGATGGGGAAACGCTCAAAGAGGATTGGGGCGGGAAGAGGAGGGATCAGGCGGCGCGACGCTCTTCCTTTTTGAGCCAGCTTTGCATGGCGTGCAACTCTTTCTCCCATTCACGGGTAAGCCGCCGTTGGACGAAGGCATCGTAGAGCAAGTCCAAGCTCTCCACCAGGTGGCGGAGTTGCGTCACGCGTTCTTGGCGCATCTGCTGCGGATCGGTGATGTCGTCGGGCAACGGAGGCAAGCGGATCGCGGACAGGGCGAGATTTTCGGCATGCAAGGTGAGTTCGTACTGTTCCTGGTGGCGGACAAGGGTCAACCCCAGCTTTCGGGGGAGTTTCCCGGCTTGTACGGCCCGGCGGGCTTCGGGTAATCGCGTCGGCGCATCGCTGCGGATCGTTTCCAGTCCTGTTTGTCCCCGCGGGCATTCGAGGGTCAATGTCTGCGAGGGGAACACCGCTAACTCGGAGCGGTCCGCTAAGGTGATGGTGTCGCCGCGGGTGTCGGTGTAGAACCAGAGCCAGAGGAGGAATTCATTTCCCAGGAAGTCGCGGTTGCGTTCATCGACGATCCAGGCCAGCGAGGCCGGCGTGATTCCGGGAACAAAGGGACTGGGAGCGGAGTCGTCCACTTGCCGAGTACGGGCATGGACCTCCGCCAAATGGTAGGCACGCCGTCCCGCTGTCATGCAATCCAGGGTCAGATCAAAGGTCTGCGCTAACAAGCTGGCCATGCGGTCGATCGCCGTGGCAGCCGTCGAGGAAAACCAGATTTCATTGCTCAGACGTTCCCAAAGCAAAGGGTAGCACTTGCGCTTGCGGAAGCGTCCATCCCTGGCTTCCTCCTCGAGGCGAGCACGGGCCGCCTCTTTAGCCTCGCGCCTTTGCCGCAGGCTGGGAAAACCACTGGGGTTATTGCGGCTCAAGGCCAGCAATTCGATGGCGGTGTAGGCGCGCAACAAGTCGGGAGGAAGGCGGTCGGTATCCACACGCAGATCGAACACCAGAGCGTCGTTGACGATGTTTTTCGCCGGCTGAAAGTCCGTATCCAAAACATGTTCCCCGGCGGTCCACCCGATTTCGATTCCATCGGCGGAAGCCACACGTTGACGGCCAGCCGCATGGGCAGCCAGCCGTTGCAAATGTTCCTCCCCGAAGATCTGCGGCGGTGCATTTAGCACTCGGAAGCGGATAAAGGCCGCCCGACCGGAAAAGAAACCCATGCGCCCTTTCCTCCTCGATTTTCTCCGCGGCCAGACGAAGGTCGGGACTCCCCGCGCTGTTCTTGACCGTGAGGCCGTACTTCCTGGCGGAGGGCTAGGGATTATGTCGTCTCAAGAGGCGGGTCAGGTTTGGCAAAAGACGATCCACGGGAAGGGCAAAAGCAAGCGCCGCTCACTTGGACCGACCGGCAGGGGTCCACCTAAGCTGAACACATACTTATCAGAGGGATAATTCAGGTGACGAGGATGGGTTCATTCACTTCGTCATCTTTGCGGCGCATTTCTTCGAGGATGATGGGATGCCAATTCGGGTCCCGCTGCTGAGGTGGAACGTAATTTTCCCGTGCCCAACGCCGCAGGCGCAATTCCTCGATCAGATCCACATCAGCCGACGAGGCGGGGGGAGAGGTGGTGCTGGAGATCATGGCTACACCCTTCGCTAGCGACACTGCCGGGACTCATGACCTGGGAGACTATGCCGTAGCACCCGATGTAACTCTAGCGGTACAAAAGGGATCGGCAAGGGGACGGGCGCTAGATGAAGGAGAAAAGGGGCGTACAGGTTCGTGTTGCATCTTGGGGTTTTCTATGGGCGTCCGTTCAGGTTCCCCCCACGATCACTTCGACCTCGAAAGTGCGTTCCCCCCGCTCCACCGTGAGGCGGGCTATGCTGCCGGGCTTGAGGCTGCGCAAGAGACGCTCGTAATCTTCGATGTTATCTACGGGTTGACCATTGATGGCCAGAATCAGGTCGCCGGGTTCGAGCAAGCCGGTGCGGGGATTGCGGCGAATACCCCGTAGGCCGGCGCGATCCGCCGGTCCATCGGGAATGACTTGAGCAATCATGACACCTCGGTCGAATCCCGCTTGACGCAAGCGACGCTGATCGTACAGCTTGATACCCAGGTCCGGACGGAGAAGCCGGCCGGTGCGGATCAGTTGCGTCACCACTTCGTTGACGGTATCCGAAGGAATGGCGAAACCGATGCCAACATTGCCGCCGTGCTGACTCGGCGTCGTAATAGCAGTGTTGACTCCGATGAGCCGCCCGAAACGATCCAACAGCGGCCCGCCAGAGTTGCCCGGATTGATCGCCGCGCTGTGCTGAATCACACCGGGAATCGGCGTCCCGGCGGGAGAATCGATGACCCGGCCCAGGGCGGAGATGATCCCTTTGGTCATCGTTAGGCTTAGCCCAAAGGGGTTGCCAATGGCGAAGGCTTTGTAACCCACTTGCAGATCCTCCGAGGAGGTCAGCTCGATCTTGCGGATTTTGCTTCGGGGTGGAAAGTCGTGCGGCGCGAATTGGATCACCGCCAAGTCGTAATCTGGGGCCACTCCAACGATGACAGCGTCGTAGGCGGAGCGGTCGGCCAGCACAACACGCAGAGCCAAGTGGGGTTGGCTGTATGCCTCGGCTACCACGTGGAAGTTGGTCACCATCCGGCCCTCGTCATCCCACATGAACCCTGAACCGGTACCGGCCTTAAACTCAAAGATGCGATCATCCCACGGTGCCCGCTTGACTTTAGCCACAGTATCGACGTTGACTACCGAGGGCGAAACCTTCTTGAACAGCTCGACCGCTTCCTGTTCTTCAGCATCCAGACCCTCGCGGGGAGTCACCTGCCGCGGCTGCGCTTGGGGATTGAGCAGCGGCGGCGTGGGAACCGCCCAGCGATAGAGACGCATCCCTACCCAAAAGAACAGCCCGGCGAGGAAAAGCAGCACCAGCAAAAACGTCAGCCAGGCGCTGGGGGGCAAACCCGAAGTCGAAACGGGCCGGCGTCCTCCAGGCCAACCGGGCCCCTGATCATTTCCCAAACTCATCATGACCTCGTCTCCTTCCTCGAAGGTCCTCCCTATTCGGATTCCCACGCGGCAGAGCCACTCCTATCGTCGACTCATCGCCGTCACAGTAGGGATAGATGGCACAGTCACTATATCATCCCAGCTCGAACTTGCTGATAGTGGAATGGTTGCAGCCCAAATTTTCGATACCGCACCTGCGGGGATTGATTTTCCTCCTTGCCCTCCGCCGCTGCTGGAGGGATGAAAGTGGGAGGGGATCCAAAACCAGTGGTACCGCTCGTTGAGGAGAATCAATCTTCGAGGCTATAGGTCGCTTCCGCCGTTTCGGGAGGTGGGGCGAGGTCGGGATGGGCCAGCAACATGCGGACGCAGGTGTTCCACCGAAGGATAGCGTCGTCATTCTGCTGAGGACGGAGAGCCTCCGCCGTTTCGTAATGTTCCATAGCCTGCCGAAAACAAGCATACGCATGTTGAGAGCTATGAGGTTTATCTGAGCGCAGCCACGCCAGGCCTTCTCGTTCGGCAATCAAGCCGGCATAATAGGCCCGCTCATAGGGGCCTTGGAGTCGACTGAGCAATTCTCGGGCTTGGCGCGGGGAGGGAGGACGCGGTTCCTGAAAGCGGTCGGTAATCGCCAAGATCAAGGTGATCAGGGCTTCCTGATGATCCGGGTCAATCGCCAGAATGTCTTCGCAAATACTTTGCGCTAATTCCGGTTGGTTGAGGAGACGATAGCGTTCGGCTTTCTCCAGGGCGGCAGGGATGGCTTCGGGCCGTAAGCGTTTGAGAGTCCACATGAGTGAACCTCCACGAGGATGAAATCCAACCGCCGGCCTTCTGGGGCTTCCAGAGTAACCGCAGGATCAGGACGAAGATGCCGGAACGGAAGAAGCGGAAGCGGGTGGCGCGGCCGGCGAGGGGGAATCCGCTGTCCCACTCCGGCGGGGGCGGAATACCAGTTGGATCAACTTGACAACCGGATCGTAAAACTCGTCGACGACACGTTCTTTGAGCGGAATGATGGCATTATCCGTGATCGTAATCTGTTCTGGGCAAACCTTGGTACAGCATTTCGTGATGTTGCAATAGCCGATGTGGAACTCGCGTTTGAGGGCGGCGATGCGATCGGCAGTGTCGAGGGGGTGCATCTCCAGAGCGGCAGTGTGGACCAGAAATCTCGGCCCGATGAATTCCTCATGTTTGTGATGTTCGCGCAAGACATGGCAGACATCTTGGCAGAGAAAACACTCGATGCATTTGCGGAACTCCTGGACGCGGTCCACATCTTCTTGGCTCATGCGCCACGTGCCATCGGGGGCATCCGGCGGCCGCGGGCGGAAGGGAGTAATCCGCTTTTTCACCTCGTAGTTCCAGGAAACATCCGTGACGAGGTCCTTCACATGGGGGAAGGTTTGCATCGGTTCGACGATGATCGGTTCGCCGGGGGGAAAGTCGCTGAGCCGGGTCATGCACATGAGCCGCGGCATGCCGTTGACCTCGGCGGCGCAGGACCCGCATTTGCCCGCTTTGCAATTCCAGCGGCAGGCCAGGTCCGTCGCTTGCGTCGCTTGAATCTGGTGGATGGCATCCAGAACGACCATCCCTTCCCCGACTTCCACGGTATAATCCCGGAACTGGCCTTGCCCCCGTTCTCCGCGCCAGATGCGAAACAGCGCTTGCGGCATCAGACGATTCCTCCCTAGATGCGGTAATTGCAACCTGCAGGGCCGACCGTGCCAGCGGCTGGCGACCTGCCCCAACTTTCAACAATGATTCTCCCGCGTCGTTCCCCCTTCGCGTATCGTAGCAATCCCCGGTGTTAGCGCCCGATCTCCCAGATCGGACATTACCTCAGCTCCTCCGGCAGCACCCCGCCGTTTTCCTCGCGAATGATGTCAAGCAATTCCTGAGGCATCGGCGGGATCGGTTCCCAGCGGATTTGCATGCGGCCATCCGGTCCTTTGGCAATGACGGTGTTGACTTTGCCGTACTGGGCCGAGTCTTTGCGCGGGTAGTCATCGCGGAATTGGGCGCCCCGGCTTTCCTTGCGTAAGAGTGCTGCTCGGGTGATGGCTTCCGAGACGGTCAGGAGGCTATGGAGGTCCAAGGCGGTGTGCCAGCCGGGATTATACTCCCGGTTACCGCTGACTGCCACGTTTTGCGCCCGCCGGCGAAGCTGTTCGATGCTCTCCAAAGCTCGCAGCATTTCATCTTCCCGTCGCACAATGCCCACCAGATTTTGCATCAATTCCTGCAACTCCTGCTGGAGCTGGAAGGGATTCTCGCCTTGGGAGCGTTCAAACGGTGCCAAGGCCCAGCGTGCCGCCTCTTCCACCTGGCCCGCATCGATCACGGGCAAGCCGGTGCGTTCTTGGGCATACCGGGCGGCATATTCGCCGGCGCGTTTACCCAAGACGAGCAAGTCCGAGAGGGAATTGCCACCCAAGCGGTTGGCTCCGTTGATGCCGGCCGCACATTCCCCGCAGGCGAACAGGCCAGGCACGCGGGACATCTGAGTGTCGCTATCGACGCGGACCCCTCCCATGATGTAGTGCGTGGTTGGCCCGACCTCCATCGGTTCACGGGTGATGTCCAGTCCTGCCAGCTCCTTGAATTGATGGTACATGCTGGGGAGTTTTTTCTTCCAATGTTCGACCGGGTCGAAGCGTTTGACTCGCTGGGCGTACCAGCGGGAGAAGGTTTGCAATTCCAGGAAAACTCCGCCATGGGGGCTTCCCCGTCCCTCTTTCACTTCTCGGACGATGCAGCGGGCGACGTGATCACGGGTCAACAATTCCGGAGGCCGTCGGGCATCTCGCCCTTGGTATTTCTCCGCCAAGACGTAAAGGAAGCCTTCCTCCTCGTTTTCCGCCGTTTGGGCTTTGTAGTTATCGGGAATATCCCGGAACATGAACCGCTCGCCCTGGCTATTGCGGAGCACCCCTCCTTCCCCGCGCACGCCTTCGGTGACCAAAATCCCGCGAACTCCCGGAGGCCAGACCATGCCCGTGGGGTGGAATTGCACGAATTCCATGTCGATCAATTCAGCGCCGGCGTCGTAAGCCAGCGTATGGCCATCGCCGGTGTATTCCCAGGAGTTGGAGGTGATCTTGTAGGCCCGCCCGACGCCGCCTGTAGCCAAGACAATGGCTTTGGCACGAAAGACGACAAAGCGCCCCCGTTCGCGATCATAGGCGATCGCCCCGGCGATCCGCTCGCCGTCTTTGAACAAGCGGAAGACGGTGCGCTCCATATACACGCTGATTCCGCGGTGGATGCCGTAATCCTGCAAGGTGCGGATCAATTCCAGTCCTGTCCGATCGCCGACGTGAGCGAGGCGTGGATATTTGTGGCCGCCGAAGTTGCGTTGCAGAATCCTCCCATCCGGCGTACGGTCGAAGACAGCTCCCCAGGCTTCCAGTTCCTTGACCCGCGCCGGCGCTTCCTGGGCGTGCAGTTGGGCCATCCGCCAGTTGTTGACATATTGCCCGCCGCGCATCGTGTCGGCGAAGTGGACCTTCCAGTTATCGCGTGCATCTACATTGGCCAGCGCTGCAGCAATGCCCCCCTCGGCCATCACGGTGTGGGCTTTGCCCAAAAGCGATTTACACACCAGTCCGACTGACACCCCCGCCGCGCTGGCTTCAATGGCGGCCCGCAAACCGGCACCGCCCGCCCCGATCACCAGGACATCATGCTCATAAATGGGATAGTTGATGCTCATGGCTTGTCCTGAATACCGTGGGAAAACCGCCCATCACACTGCAAGACTGCTGGTGTGTTCATGCGTCCACCACCGCGATCACACCCCTTTTCGTCCATCTTTGTCTGCGCTGGTTTCTCTCCCAACCCAACGCATGGGTCAACATTCTTCTCGTGGGGAGCCTACAACAATCGCCAATCCCGCCAAATGCCCATCGAACAGAGGCGGACGTAAACATCGGCAAAGAGGACGGAAAACAAGCTGAGCCAGGCCCAGAGCATATGGCGGCGATTGAGGGCGCTACAGCCGCGATAGATACCGGAGCAAACCGCCCCGCGGTGCAGACTGTCCCGCCGCCCGCCGACCAGGTGCCGCAAGGAATGGCAACCGAACGTGTACCCCGCTAGCAGTACCACGTTGATGGTGAGCACCAGGCTGCCCACGCCAATCCCCAAGCCATCCTCGAAACGGTAAGCCATGATGGCATCATAAGTCAGGATGCCGATAAACAGGATCGCGATGTAGAGGAAGTAGCGGTGGATATTCATGATCCGCAAGGGCCAGCCGTTTTCACCGATGTATCCCTGCCGCGGTTCACCCACCGCACAGTTTGGCGGGTCAGCCCAGAACGCCTTGTAGTAAGCGCCGCGGTAGTAGTAACAGGTAAGGCGGAAGCCGGCGGGCGCCCAGAGAATGAGAATCGCTGGCGAGTAGGGAAGCCAAGCCGGCCACCAAGAGGGCGGCGGACCAAACCAGGCGTGCTCTGAGTTTCCCCACAACTCCGGAGAGTAGAACGGCGAGAGGTAAGGGCCATGAGTGTAATGCTCGCCCTGCAAAGCCGCCCATGTCGCATAAACCACAAAGAGCGTCAAGCCAACGAACACGGCCAAGGGTTGCAGCCACCACCGGTCCTGCCGCTGCGTCTGGCCGAATCCTCGGGGTTGCTGCTATGGTTGAAGAAAACTCGCCATGCCGATCTCCACCAGGCTGGTTTAGCTATGCCGTTAGATCCGTAACGAAACGGCAGCATGCCGATGATAAAGTAGCTGCGTGTCCTCTGCAAGGGCCTGCTCGGAAAATCCCATAATTCTCCCTGGAAGCATGCTCTCCTTATCGGGTTCCGAGGTGCTGGCCGTTGCTGCCCCAATAATGCTCTAACCCTTCTTCCGTCACAAAACGGCGTAACTCCGCGGCCTGTTCCGGCGACAAGTTCTGAAGGGGGAGACGAACGGGGCCAAGGTCCACTCCCCGCAGGCGGACCAACTCTTTCGCCGAGGCCAAATAGCCCAGAGACATCATTTGACGGATGAGGCGAGCCGCCCGCCACTGTTCCCGCCGGGCAGCCTGCAAATCTCCTTTCTCAGCCGCTTGCCACAGGCGGTAAAAGAGGGGAGTAGCAAAATTATAACCGCTTCCCACGGCTGCCTGTCCTCCCAGCGCCCAAGCAGCCAGCAAGTGCTCGTCTATGCCGTAGAACACCTGCAACTGGCCGCCACACGCCTGCAAGAGCCATTGGAAGCCGAGCAGATCGGTGTGGGTGTATTTGACTCCCGCGAAGTTCGGAATCCGCTCGTAGGCGGTTTCGATCCAGTCGGTTATCGGTACATCGACGCCGGTCCAAGCGGGAATCTCGTAGTAGTAAAACGGCGTCTCCGCAGCCGAGGCCGCCACCTGGGCACAACAGGCGATCAGGGCTTCTCCCGATGCGGGTTTGAGATAATGGGGGCTGAGCATGGCAATCCCGGCGGCTCCCAGCTTTTGAGCTTGCTTAGCCATGGCGCAGCTATCCGCCAAGCAATTTGCGCCGACGTGGATCAGCACCGTCCAACCCATCTCTCGGCCCACACGCAGCCAGCGTTCCGCTAATGCCATGCGCTCCTCAAGGGTCAGCGAGCTGAACTCCCCCGTGGTACCGCCAACAAAAACCGCTCTCACCCCATCAGCGTGTAACAGGGCGGCTTGTTGCTCCACTTGCGAGAGAGCTAAAGAGCCATCGCTGGCAAATGGTGTCAGCACTGCGGGTATCAAAGGACCTCTAATGATCGCCCCCCTCATGACCGCCTCATTTCTGTACCGAGTCTGTACCGAGACTCTCTGCTCGATGGCCCTCGCTGCAATCTTGTGTATCAACATTCTCCACCACCAACATCCCTGAAGCTATGATACTTGATACAATGGAACCGGTCCGCAGATGTAGGGAGTTGACGAGAAACCTTGCCGGATCGCGGACGCCTGTCTTCATTCACCCTGGCAGCCCATCACGGGGATCGCTGATGCCAGTCCAAAACTTGTCCTGCCAATTCCTACCCCCGAGACCTCTCCGTTGGATCAGGCCGCCGGCTTGCGTTGGAATGCTGGCCGCAGTTGTCCTGGCCTTGTGGGGATCTTTGGTGCCATTGTCCGCACATACGGCCCAGGATCGGCAAAACGGCTTGGCCGCGGCATCGGATTCATACTGGTTCGTTTGGCATCCCGACGAGTTAGCACCGCAGCGCGGCAAGATCAAACAACTGGAAGGCGGCGAGGTTCGTGTTTGGACGCCGGAAGGTCTGGAGCGCGTTCTCCGTGGCGCGTATCATTGGCACCGCGAGCAATTCCGTCTGCCTCCTTTTCCCACCGGCCCGCAAATCATTACCACTGCAGGAGACCGCTTGGCAGGAAGCGTTGAGGGCCTGGAAACGGGCCGACTTCTCTTCCAGCCGTCTGCCGTGCAACAGCTGCCACAAACCTGGAAGCTTCCCTTCTCCGCCGTCCAGGCCGCCTGGCTCGTGGGCCTTCCTGCTGACACACCCGTGGATCCGGCACTCTATTCCTGGGCGGAGGGCTACAAAAACCGCGATACTCTCCGTCTCCGCAATGGCGACATCTTGGCAGGGGTATTACTTGAGGAAACAGATGCTCGCGGAGACCATACCTGGCAGTTGCAAATACCATCAGGGCAAATACAGCGGCTGGCCCCCGAACAAATCGCCGCCATCCGCTTCAACCCCGCGTTAGCTCGCCGGCGCCTGCCCAAGGAGCCAATCCTACTCGTGGTGCTCCACGACGGCTCCCGCGTCCATCTGACTCGTTTCCGCCTTGAAGATGACCAGCTTCACGGGGTCACCCTCTGGAACGAAGCCGTGGCGATTCCCTGGTCAAAAGTCGTTTTGGGCAGCATGACCTCACCCGTAGCCCCTCGCCTGACGGACCTGGCCCCTGCCAAAATGGAGCGCCAACCGTACCTCGAAGGCAGCCCACCCCCCAGTTTTCAGCGACGCCATAACGGTCTGGAATTGCAGCTCGTAGGCCGAACGGCTCCCATTACGGTGGATTGGGGATTTGCCCTTCCCCCGCAGACGGCACTTCACTACGAGTTGAAGCAACCCTATCGCCGACTCGAAACGTGGGTGTCGCTAGCCCCGGAAGCGGCGCCAACAAGCCGCGTACGCCTGCGGATACTCTGTGACGGCAAAGAAGTGGCTCTACCTCAAGAGGGCCTGTTGACCAGCGGTCCTGCCCAATTGTTGCAAATTCCCTTAGACAACGTTCGGCGTTTGACTTTGATCGTGGACTTCCCCTCGCGCGGCGAACCGGGGGCTGTTACGATCTGGGGCTGGCCGCGGTTGATTCCCTAATCTTGGGGAGATAACCTCGTGGCCAAGACTTTGCTCAAGTTGTGCCCAAAACCTCGAACGCACAGTAAAAGCCAAAAACCCCGAACAGGCAATAAAAAGAAAGCGGGACGGTCCCTCAAGGCCATCCCCGCCTTCCATTCTCATGACTTGGAGCTAACCAGAGCAGACAGCGTCAGCGCTTGGAGAACTGCGGGCCACGGCGTGCTCCACGCTTGCCGTACTTCTTGCGCTCTTTCATCCGAGCGTCACGGGTCAAGTAGCCCGAATCCCGCAACCGGCGGATCATACCGCTCGGCCCCTGCTCCTCGGCGGTCATGACACCGTCACCACTTGGAGCTGCTTTCTCGGCTGTCGCCACCCGTGCCGTCAAGGCCTTAGCTCGCTCCCGCAGCTTCTGCTCATCGACGTAGGAACGGACTAGCACTGTGTTGTGGAACTGGTAACGCTTCTGTTCATCGGGGGGACTGAACATGGTCTTGAGCGCGCGAGCGATCCCTTGCGACACTGCTCCGGCTTGACCCGATACGCCGCCCCCGCGCACGTTCACGTACACATCAACCCGATTGCGCTGGTCGGTCACTAGCAGCGGGCCATACACTAAGGCGCGGTCCTTCTCTTCCGGGAAATAATCCTCTACCGTGCGCCCGTTGATCTCGATGATGCCTGAACCTTCGCAGATTCTCACGCGGGCCACCGCCTTCTTGCGCCGCCCGGTCCCCAAATAATACGTCCGTTCCCCTTTGCTCTTTTTCTCAGCCATGATTCGTTCTCGTCTTTAGGATACCCTGGAAGGCTTGCTTTTTCCGTTAGTCACACTCCGATAGCCGTAATGTTCCGTGTCACAATTTTGCGACTGCCTTCACCGCCATTCGCAATCTTTGCGGATCGCCTATACGGGACGGATTGATCGACGGTTTGATCAGGGGGATCCTTTCACGATGGAAGACCACCCCGCGTGTAAAGCCCCTCCACTTTAGATTGTGGGCTTGTATTCCTTGGGCTGTTGGGCTTGGTGGGGATGCCGTGGACCAGCATAGATCTTCAGCTTGGACAACTGTTTGTAGGCCAAAGGCCCCCGTGGCATCATCCGTTTGACCGCCCGACGCAAAATCTCCTCCGGCTTACTGGCCAGCATCTCGCGCGCCGGGGTAATTTTCAAACCGCCGGGATAGTGCGAGTAATCTTGGTATTCCTTCTGGTCCCACTTGCGGCCCGTAAAGCGGACCTTCTCCGCATTGATCACGATGACGTAGTCCCCAGTGTCACAATGGGGGGTATATTCCGGCTTATGTTTACCGCGTAGCAAATTGGCGATTTGCACGGCCAGCCGGCCCACAACTTGATCCGTGGCATCGATGACCAGCCACTCTTGTTTCACGCTGCCGGGTTTGGCCATGTAGGTTGTTTTCCAGGGCATAAAATCACCTGTTTGCAAGGACAGCGGCGGCTCGCTCTGGGCCTCTTCTCCGCCTCAGAACAGCGTGCTCGCCCTCAACTTCTCGCAGATTGAAATGTTAGCAGCTTCAGACAGACCGGCAAGACCTGACCGCAATCCGCACCGGTCCTTGTTCCGTGCACTCCCCGCTTCCGCTCGAATTACCGTGGAAACACGTACTTGGTTCTTTCGTCTGATGCGGCTATTCCTTCACCTCACGTTGGGAACTATGTATACTGAGCGGATATTCCCTTGCTTGAGGAACCCGCCGCGATGAAACTGGCATTTTCCACGAATGCATACTTGCATTATTCGTTCTCCGAAGCTGTCCGGCGATTGGCCAATATCGGCTACCGCGGTGTGGAAATCATGGCCGATGTTCCCCATGCCTGGCCGGCTTATCTGCTCCCGGAGCAGAAACAAGCGATCCGCGATGCCTTGCAGCAACATGGCCTGGCCATCTCGAATGTCAACGCCTTTATGATGCATGCCGTCAATGACCCCAGGCAAAAATACTGGCACCCCTCTTGGATCGAACCCGACCCCCACTATCGGCAGATCCGCATCGACCACACGAAACGAGCATTGACCTTGGCCCGCGAACTCGGTGCAGCTTGCATCACTACGGAACCGGGCGGACCGCTGGAAGGGCGCACCTGGAACGAATGCCTCCGCTTGTTCCTAGACATGCTACAACCGGTCGTGGAACACGCCGAGCGGGAAGGTGTTTTACTTCTGATTGAGCCAGAACCCGGCTTGCTCCTGGAAACCGTGGACCAATACCTGGAGTTCGCGGAGAAGATCTCTTCACCATATCTGGGGCTGAACTTCGATATCGGCCATGCCTTCTGTGTGGGGGACGATCCGCCTTCAGCCATCCGCCGCCTCGGTTCCCGCATCCGGCACGTCCACTTGGAGGATATCGCCGCTACCCGCGTTCATCACCACCTGATCCCAGGCGAAGGGGCGATCGACTTCGCGGCCACGTTGCAAGCCTTGCAGGAAATTGGGTATCAGGGCTGGATCACCATCGAGCTTTACACTTGCCACGAAAACCCCGATGCGGCCGCTCGCTTGGCACGTGAACGCATTCTGACCATTGCTCATGCCCACAACATTCCTCTCGCATGACGAACCGAAGGGGGAAGGTTTGCTCGGCGAGGGATTCAAGAGAAAGCCTAGCCACTCCGCAGATGGTGCAGGATTCGCTCGGCGAGATATTCGCCAATCGCCAGAGAGGCCGTAGCCGCGGGGGAGGGCGCATTCAGCACATGGATCATACGCTGTTCCTCCTGGATGACGAAATCATCCACCAACCGGCCTTGGCGATCCACCGCTTGGGCGCGGACTCCAGCCCCGGCGTACTCGAGGTCCGCACAGTGCAATTCGGGAACCATGCGCCGGGCCGCTGCGCAGAAGGCCGCGGGACTCAGCGACCGCCGCATCTCGTCGAGGCCGGTCCTCCAGAAGCGGCAAGCTAAACGCCAAAAACCCGGATAAAAGAGCATCTCGATGAGGTCGCGGCCGCTCACGTCCTGGATGCGATACCCTGTCCGCTGGAATGCCAGCACCGCATTCGGACCGCACTCCACACCGCCGCGGATCATCCGGGTGAAGTGGACTCCCAAAAACGGCAATTTCGGATCGGGGACGGGGTAGATCAGATTCCGGCACAGATGCTCTGCCGTGGGCTTCAACCGGTAGTATTCGCCCCGGAAGGGTATGATTTGGACCGACGGCCTAACACCACAAGCGGCGGCCACCCGGTCGCTATAAAGTCCGGCGCAGTTGAGAAGCAGGCGGGCGGAAATCGGCCCTTGTGTCGTTTCCGCGTGGAAAGTGTGGCCTTCAGGGCGGCCATTCACAAACTGCCGCTGAGTCTGAACCTGCCCTCCCGCTTCGTGAATCTGCTGGCGCAGTTTCTCCGCCACCGCCGGGTAAGATACGATGCCCGTGTGGGGAATATGGAGGGCAGCCACACCACGAACGTGCGGTTCGATCTGCCGCATTTTCGCCGCGTCCACGTATTGCACGCCTTCCAACCCGTTAGCTCGGCCGCGGCGCTCCAGCTCTGCAAGCCGCGGCAATTCGCGCTCCTGCACTGCCACCACCAGCTTGCCACAGCGTTCATGCGGCACGCCATATTCAGCACAAAAGCGATAAAGCAACTCTCTCCCCCGCACGCACAGCCGAGCTTTGATGGAACCGGGACGGTAATATAAACCGGAGTGAATTACTCCGCTATTGTGACCGGTTTGGTGGGATGCAATCTCCTTTTCCGCTTCGATGACCAGAACATGGAGTTGTCTCCGCAAGGTCCACGCAGCGGCCAGTCCCACGATGCCGCCGCCAACAACCAGAAGATCGCAGTGTTCCACGGTTGCTCAACCTGCTGCTATTATGCCACCAGGCGCTGAGTTTGACGTTGTCCCATCTGCTGCTCAAGACGCGCTGAGACCAGGCCGAGCTTGCAGGCGGCGTCCGCGAGGTCAGCAGCCACTAGCTCCAACCGCAGGGCGGAGCGATCCAGGGCAATTGTGTCCACACGCGCGCCGTAACCGGTCCGAACCAAAACCGTCCGGCATCCCGCCGCTGAACCCGCTTCCAGGTCGATGACGCGATCCCCTATCATCCAGGATTGAGATAAATCAATACCCAGTTCCTCCGCAGCTTGTAATAACAAACCCGGTTGTGGTTTGCGGCAATGACATTGGCGGCGGTAAATATCAATATCCGCCTCAGGATGATGGGGACATACATAGATGCCATCAATTTGAGCGCCATAACACCACAAGAGGTGTTGCAAACGCTCGTGAATGCGATCCAAGGCGGAGGGCGTGAAGAAGCCCCGGGCGATTCCCGACTGATTGGTCACGATCACGACACACCAGCCGGCACGGTTGAGCGCGGCGATCGTCTCCGCCGCACCAGGCAGCAAACGCACCTGGTCCGGAGTGGACACATATTCTCGCTCTTCGATAACGACTCCATCTCGGTCCAGAAAAATAGCGGGGCGTTTGTCCATAGTTCCCTCACCCTAATTAACCTTACAACCCTCACAAGCAACTCATCATCCCCCATGGAGGGGGAGCATCGCAAGAGCAAGTGGATGTGCCGGATTTTAATGTACAAAAGAACAAATTAAACCGAAGTGTCAAATGACAAGATTGCGACGGATACCTCCATCTTATCATAAAAAGACTCACAATATATCGACAGCGGTATTTCCTTCCTGAATCATTCCTATGTTCCATGCTTGTATATCCATTTTTTTCAATTGTGTGATGATACTCTGGGCAAAGGCCGGTGCACAGACGACGATGAAGCCGATTCCCATATTAAAGACGCGGAACATTTCTGCGTCGGAAACATTACCGAGCCGCTGAAGCCAAGGGAAGACAGGCGGTATAGGCCAACTGTCCCGCTGGATCACAGCTCGGCAATTGGGCGGTAGGATGCGTGCCAAATTGTCCACGATTCCTCCTCCCGTGATGTGGGCGAACCCACGCAAGACGCGTTTCTTCACCGGGTAATGTGCCACCAACTGGCGAACGGGGCGGACATAGATACGGGTAGGGGTCAGCAACAACTCGCCTACCCGGCTTTGGCATTCTGGCACTTCATCTTCCACACTCAGACGAGCTGCCTCAAACACAATTTTGCGGATGAGGGTGTAGCCGTTGGAATGTGGCCCGGAAGAGGCCAAGCCGATGACGGTATCCCCCGGACAGATATAGCGGCCATTGATGATCCGATCGCGCTCTACCACACCGACCGCAAAACCAGCCATGTCGAAATCATCCGGCTGATAGATGTCGGGCAAGATGGCTGTTTCCCCACCTACCAACGAGCATTCGGCCTCGCGGCAGCCCTCACTGATTCCCCGGATGAGAGAAGCGGTCCACTGCGGATCATCCCGCGGCAGGGCCAGATAATCCAGGAACATTAGCGGCTCGCCCCCGGTGCAGATCAGGTCATTGACCGACATGGCGACCAAATCGATACCGACGGTGTCAAAGCGTTGGCACATCGAGGCGAGTTTGAGTTTCGAGCCAACGCCATCGGTGCATGCGATGAGCACAGGGTGTTTGTACCGGCGGCGGAAAAGCCAGGCGTGCGGGTCGAGGTCGAATAGGGCAGCGAAACCGCTGCTGCCTTTACCCCCTCGCCGTGGAGGAAACGGGGGAGGAAGAACGCGCAACGGGTCCTGCGTTCGCTGCAGAAGTGGTGCGATGTTGGCCAAGGTTTCCTCGTATTTGTCCAAGTCGAGACCGGCTTTGCGATAGTCCCAGCTTTCTGCCATAACTCACTCCATCTCCGAGCAGGGAGCTGCTTGCTTCGCCAATTGGTGCTGTTGTATCGGGCTTGACCATTTTTTCTGCTAGTGGCTATAGTCCCGCCGAAATAGGCTCAGGAGTTCAGGGCTTTGCTGCTATGGATGCCATCCGGGTCTTATCCCAATTGGCCAATGCGACGCAGGCCGTTTGGCAGGCGAGTCTGGCCGCGCTGGAAAGCTACTTTGCCGCCATCAGTGCCATCTTGCCGGAGCCGTTCTTCCATACTCAGGCCTTTCTCACCTTCTTTGCTCTCGTCTTCGTGGTGTATTGGTCGCTGCCCCGGCGCTGGGCGGAGATGCGCGTTTGGGTCTTATTGATTGCTAGTTTCCACTTTTACGCGGCTTGGAGTCGGGAACTTGCATTACTCGTCACCGTGACGACCTGCGCCGACTATTGTTTCGGGCGGCTGATGAGCATCACCCATCGCCCTCCGTTGAGAAAAGTATGGCTCCTTCTCAGCATCAGCATGAATTTGGGTATTCTCTGCTACTTCAAATATCGAGGATTCTTCCTCAACGAACTCTACGATTTCTTAACAAAATTGGGATATGATCCGGGATATGGGCGTTTGGATATTGCTAACATCATAATTCCCTTCGGTATCAGTTTCTATACATTTGAAGCCATTAGTTATGCTGTCGATGTTTATACACGGAAGATCGAAGCGGAAAAAAGTTTGCCGAAGTTTCTGCTCTTTATCCTCTTTTTCCCTCATTTGGTGTCCGGACCGATTGTGCGCGCCGGGGACTTTCTTCGGCAGACGCGGCGACCCAAGCGCTGGAACTGGGTTCGGATCCAAGTCGGCGTCCAATTGTTCCTCATGGGGGCTTTCAAAAAATTGGCGATTGCCGACCGGATGGCCTTGTTCTGCGACCCGGTTTTTCAAGACCCGGAAAACTTCCGCACCACCGCGTGCTGGCTCGCCGTCCTCGCATATTCCCTCCGCATCTACTGCGATTTCTCCGGCTACTCGGACATGGCCGTCGGGTTGGGGCACTTGTTCGGTTACAAATTGACCATGAATTTCAACATGCCCTACTTATCCGTTAACATCTCGGAGTTTTGGCGCCGATGGCACATTTCTCTCAGTAGTTGGCTCCGTGACTATCTCTTCATACCACTGGGGGGAAGTCGTGGGAGCCGATGGCAGACGTATCGCAATCTCATGATTGTTATGACCCTAGGCGGATTGTGGCATGGCGCCGCGTGGGGATATATACTCTGGGGAATTGTTCACGGTGTGCTGTTGGTCATCCATCGCTGGTTCCGGGAGGTGATTGAGGGATATGCCGGTTGGAACGCGATACTCCAATCCCCTGCCGGTACCCTGGTGCGTGTCAGTTTGACTTTCCTAACTGTCAGCCTCTGCTGGGTTTTGTTCCAACCGGAATGGAGTCGGGCGTGGGCTATGTACCAGCAACTCTTTACCTGGCACAGTGGTGCTGCGCTGCCGTTGCATAATCGCAGTTTATGGTACACGGCCCTATTTGTGTTGATGTGTCATCTGCTCGTCACTTCCGGAATATGGTCCCGGATTTACGAGCGATTGCCCGCAGCCCTGTTGGGAGCGGGCTATGCCGTCTGCGCCTGCCTGGCGATGCTATTGGCCCCAGGTCAAGGGTCCACCTTCATCTATTTCCAATTTTGACTCCATGCGATTGCCACGGGGAATAATCAGGTTAGACCATTGGCACGAGAAGGGAGAGCGAGTCGCGCTGTCCGCCGGGCGATCGCTAAAGCAATGTTCCCGCCGACGTCAGGCTTTCCAAGCCCTATTCGGGGGAGCGATAGTTTACCTGGTGTTGCATCTTGGGCTGGCCAGTGCTGCTGCGTGGTCGCGCTGGCTGCGGGACCCTGTGTATGCCGATAAGGAGCGCAAGTGGCAGAAGCTGGTCTCCCAAGCGCCTCCAGCAGCACCGCGGATTGTATTTCTGGGTACGTCACGGGTGGCCAACGGATTTGCCGCCGGCGAGGCAGAACGCCGCCTACGCCTGGTCACGGGCCGTGCCACGGTGGTTTTCAACTGGGGTCTGCCCGCTTCCGGCCCTGTGACACAATACCTCCATTTCCGGCGACTGATTAGCAGTGGTCACAGGGTCGATGTCCTGCTGCTGGAGGTATTCCCCGCCTTGGTGACCGAGGCAGGCGGTATGCCGGTAGAAGCCCACTTCACCGATGCAATACCCTGGGACAGCTCCGAACTACCGCTCTTGGAACAGTACCATTTCCCGGTGGCATGCTGGCAGCACGAACGGCGGGGTCTCTGGATCGCTCCCTGGTGGAGCTTGCGGTGGCGGCTCATGGGGCGATTGGCACCTTCCTGGCTCCCTTATCACCAACGGTACGACTGGAGCCGAGGTCCTGACCCTTGGGGCTGGAGTCCTATCATTGATCTCGACCCTTCCGCTGAACAACGGTCCAAGCGCCTGGAACGAGCACGTCGAGAGTATGAACACCGCTTACGTCACTGGCGAACTAGTCCGCCTGCGGAGAAAGCCATACGGGACCTACTCGATCTCGCCCGACAGCAGCATGTCACTGTTCTGTTGATCTGGATGCCGGAAGGTCCGAGCTTTCAGCGGCACTATTCCCCCCAGGCGCGGCAGAAGATGGAACGCTGGCTGGAGAAGCTGGCGGAGGAAGCAGAAGTCCGGGTGGCGGACTGTCGAGATTGGATGGCGGAAGAGGATTTCTCCGATGGCCACCACCTGTTACCAGAGGGCGCCCTGCGCTGGACCCGGCGCGTTGCTGAGGAAGTTTTGCCCAGCGTGATGCGGGAGTGACATGCATGCCCTCAGTCGTCAGCACCGAGAACGGGACCGCACTTGTACGCCTCCGCTGGCTGGGAGAGGTGGAGAGCCGCCCCTTTCCAAGGGGTAAGCCGTCCTCTTCCTCTCGCCGTCGGGCCTGGTACAGCTTGATACTGGGAGTCGTGTCTTTCGGAGTATTCCAGCTTCTGGTAGCCTGGCCGCTCGATGAACTCGCTCCGGGATGGCGGGACCCGGAATATGCCCAGCGCGTGCGTAAGTGCCGCCAGAGACAGGCGGAGTATGTCCATCGGCCCTTGATTGCGGTCCTGGGGAACTCGCGGACGGCTATGGGAATCTGCCCCGCGGCTTGGGAAGCCTGCCTCGCTCCTCAAGAGGTAGATTCTGTTCCCATGCTGTTCAACTTCGGCATAGTGGGTGCCGGGCCGATGCTGCAAGAGCTGACAGCCCGCCGTCTTCTCCACGATGGCCTTCATCCCCAAGTTGTGCTGTGGGAATACTGGCCGCCGTTTCTGCACCAGGACGAACAGTGGAACGAATACCAACGCATTAACGTAGATCGGCTGTCACCACGCGACTTGCCTTGGGTTGATGTTTGCTACCCGTCAGAAAAGACTCGCCAAGTACGCCAAGCGATCTGGTGGCAACACCTTCTGCCTTGTTGGGGAACTCGTGAACGTATCCTCATGCAACTCGTGCCCGATTGGCTTTCCCCAGCCCGGCGCATCGATTGGACCTGGAAGCATCTGGACGGCTGGGGATGGTATCCAGGGCTGGATGCTCAGATACTTGGCGATAACGGACGAGAAACAATGACACAACAATGTCAAGCTATCTATCAGCCTCTTCTCGCACGCTACTGCTGCTCTGCTGAGGCGGAGGCATCGCTACGGAGGGGAGTACAGTTGCTGCAAAACGCGGGCTGCAAAGTCTTGCTCCTCTATCTGCCCGAATCCGAGCGGTTCCGCCGATGGTATCCCCCAGAAGTTGAGGCGACGATTCAAGAGCATCGCCAGCGATTGCAGGCGGAACTCGGTGCCGAGTGGCTGGATGCCCGCTCGTGGATGGCAGAAACCGATTTTGTCGATGGTTTCCACCTGTCCCGGCAAGGGGCAGCGGCATTCACCCAACGCTTGGGACAATGCTTGACGGGCCGGCTCCTGACTCCGCAAAGGTGAAGGATGGACACCTCCTTGAAACCGAGCACGCAGCGCCCCCCCGCGTTACGGCTGATCGCCGTAGTGACGGGTGAGCACCGTCCTCTCTCTGGGAAAAAAGAAGGACAAAATCCGCCTCAGACTCGAAGGAAAGCCCCCTCGCGCCAGAGTCGGGCGAAGCGGTCCTTGTTGGGGGGAATGCTGCTAGTGGCCCTGTTGCATTTGGGGTTAGCGGGGCTGCTGGAGACGGCTTGCCCCCATTGGCGCGATCCGGAGTTTGGGCACCGCTTGCACCAACTCCGGCGTTTGCAACAACAGGCCGCTGCTTCCCGCCCGTTGGTCTTGATTCTGGGCACCTCGCGGGCCCAAAACGGCCTGCAGCCTTCCGCCATGCTGCTAGGCGATGGCAGCTCCTCACCTCTGGTGTTCAATTACGCTCTGACCGGTTCCCCGCCCCTCAAGGTCTTGCTGACACTGCATCGCTTGTTCGATTGCGGCATCGTTCCAGACGCCATCCTCGTGGAGCTCCTTCCTCTTTGGTTGGCTAGCGACGCCCCC
>ENA-ORXB01000658-ORXB01000658.1-sediment-metagenome-genome-assembly--contig:-NODE-658-length-60211-cov-4.728872_pt1 | contig 60211 bp, 45 predicted proteins | sample MGYA00237863_ERZ511475 | MGnify/ENA primary metagenome ERZ511475 (study PRJEB26305, sample SAMN06343858) | sediment metagenome | isolation source: hot spring sediment | place: Canada: British Columbia... | reverse complement strand
GCTCCAAGGGCGCGAGGAGGTCCTGAGCATCGCGGCCAACACCCTCTTGTCTGGAGGTGCACCATTCGCATCGGCAAGATCGTCAGTTCCTCTGGACACATCGAATATGCCTGCCAGGTCTATCAGGCGGGAGAGGCCGCCGAGGTGCCCCGCCCGGCGGACTATGCCTTTGGCAGCTTTGTCCGCATCGCGTGTGAGCCGCCGGCCATCGTCGGCCTGATCTACAACACCGTTCTTCTCAACCCCGACTATGGCACGCTGGGGCCGCGCCTCTCGCCGGCGCCGGACGTCGCAGTCTTTAGCCCTGACCTGCTGAACGAGAGGGCCACGCTGGTCGGTATCGTGGCGGTCGGCTGCTGGGATGGGAAGCACGCCCCCGCGCACGGTGTGCCGCCCTGCTCCGCGCAGCTCGATGCTCCTGTCGAAACCATGACTGACGAAGAGGTCCGCGCCTTCCACGCCGAGGAGACCGGGAACCTCCGCCTGGGCTATGCACCGGTGCTCATGGCCCTCGGCAGCCCGCTGGCCCGGCACCTCCTGCTCACGGTGATCGACCGGCTGGCGGCCCTTTGCCCGGAGGCCGCGCGGCGGCTCGAGGTCCTGCGGGCCAGCGTCGCCTGGCGCGCCGCTGTCGAGCCGCTGGGCTAGACTGTATCCGCGGGGGCTCAACCACGTGACCACGAGTGCGGGGGCGGCGACCGCGCCGACCGCAGGAGGAACCTTGAGCACACCCGAACCGATCGGCATCGCCAAAGGGCCCGGAGAGACGGCCCACGAGTACACCTTTATCACCCCGGACCGCCGGCACCTGGTCAAGAGCGGCGAGTTCGTCTACTACGAGGCGGACGTCGACGGCGAGCGGCGGCAGGTCCTCGGTCGCGTGGCACGGCGTCGGGCCGTTCGCCTCTTCCCCGATGGCTTTCTCGCCGACCCGCTGGCGAGCCCCGAGGCAGTCGCCGGCATGATTGGCTATGACCGGGGCGAGCCAGAGCTGTTCGAGGTCACGGTGACCATCCTCGGCTACTATGACCCCGCACTGCGCGACTTTGTCAACCCGCGGCTGCCGCCGCGCGCCGGTCACCCGGTCTACATCGCGGAGGATGCCCTGTTGAGGGAGGTGCTCAACCGCCGTCGGCAGGGAGAGGTCGGGTCGGCCCACGTTGGCTCGCTCCTGAGCCGGCCGGAGGGCGCAGTGCCCATCGTCCTCGATGCGGCGGCCATCACCAGCACGCACCTCGCCATCATCGCCGCTACCGGCGCGGGCAAGAGCTACCTGGCCGCCGTGCTCCTCGAGGAGCTGATGGCCGCCCATAACCGCGCCGCCGTCCTGGTCATTGACCCGCACGCCGAGTACGACACCCTCACGGGCCTCCAGACCGCCCTCGGCACCGGCGACTATCAGCCCAAGACGCGCATCATCCGTCCCGGCGACATCAAGGTGCGCGTCTCCTCCCTCACGCTCGGGGACCTGCGCTACCTGCTCCCCAACCTCTCGGAGAAGATGCACTACTACCTGGGCCGGGCCTACCACATCGTGCAGCGCCGGTACGGCGACAAGTGGACGAGGGGGCAGTTCCGCGTCGTCCTGCGCTCCGGCTCGAGCGGCAAGCCCGTGACCGATCCCGAAGCCGACGAGCGTCTTGATGACGAGGCCGTCGACCGCGAGCCCGATGAGGATACAACGGTGGGTGCGCTCATGTGGCGCCTGAACGGCCTGTGGCGCCCCGGCAGCATCTTTGACGACTTTGAGAGCCTGAGCCTTGGCGAGCTTTTCCGCCCGGGGCGCTGCACCGTGCTGCAGCTCAACGAGGTCGACCAGCGCGAGCAGCAGGTCGTCGTCGCCACCCTGCTGCGCCGCCTGCTGCAGGCGCGGATGAACACGGAGAAGGGGCTGACCTCCTCCGGAGCCGAGGACTATCTCCCCTACCCCGCCTTCGTTCTCATCGAGGAGGCCCACAACTTTGCGCCCGCCTCGGCCGATGCCATCACCTCGCAGGTCCTCAAGACCATCCTCTCCGAGGGGCGCAAGTTCGGGGTGTCGGTCGGGCTGATCAGCCAGCGTCCGGGGCGGCTCGACCCGGATGTGCTCTCGCAGTGCATGACCCAGTTCATCCTGCGCATCGTCAACCCCGTCGACCAGGCCCGGGTCGCCGAGAGCGTCGAGAGCGTCGGGCGGGACCTGCTTGCCGAGCTGCCGGCGCTCTCCAAAGGGCAGGCCATCATCGCCGGTACGGCGGTCAACACCCCCGTGCTCTGCCGGGTGCGCCGACGCCTCACCCCGCACGGCGCCGAGGACCTCGACGCACCCGCCCGCTGGCAGGAGTGGTTCGCCAGCGGCCAGGATTCCGCCCGAGAGCGTGACCTCTCCCTGCTCCTGCAGCCATCGGGGCGGGGGCGGAGCAAGCTGCTCAAGACCTAGGCTACGCCTGAGGAGGCCTCATGGAGATCCGTCAGCTCAGCACCGACGACCGCCGGGACGTGCGCGAGTGGCTCGCGCTGCCCTTCAGGCTGTACCGAAACGTCCCTCAATGGGTGCCACCCTTTGCGCACGAGGCGCGGCTCGTGCTCGACCGGCGTCGCTACCCCTTCTACGAGCACTCGGATGCGGCCTTTTTCCTCGCCTGCGACGGAGACCGCACCATCGGCCGCATTGCCGTGCTCGAGAACCGGAACTTTAATCGCGTGCACGGCAGGAGCACGGCCTTTTTCTACCTCTTCGAGTGTGAGGACAACCGCACTGCCTCGCAGGGGCTCTTCGAAGCGGCCTTCGACTGGGCCCGCAGCCGCGGCCTGCGGGAGATCATCGGCCCCAAGGGATTCACGGCCCTCGACGGGCTCGGGCTTCTCGTCAAGGGCTTTGAGCACCGGCCGGCCATGGGCATCCCGTACAACCCACCGTACTACGAGGGCCTCGTCCTTGCCGCCGGCTTTGAGCGGCTCGACGACGACGTCTCCGGCTACCTGAGCCGCAACGCGCCGTTCCCCTCCCGCATCCACGAGCTTGCGGAGCGCGTCAAAGAGCGCCGGGGTCTGCACGTCCCCCGATTCCGCAGCCGCAAGGAGCTGCTGGCTCTCGTCCCCAAGATACGGGAGCTGTACAACCGGTCACTCGGCCTGAACTTTGACCAGGTGCCCCTGACCGAGGGCGAGGTCAAGATCCTGGCCGATCAGCTTCTCGCCGTGGCTGACCCCCGTCTGATCAAGGTCGTCATGAAGGGAGACGAGCCCGTCGGGTTCACCTTTGCCTACCCGGACGTCTCGGCGGCCATCCAGCGCACGCGCGGGCGCCTCTTCCCCTTCGGCTGGATTGACCTGCTCATCGAGCTAAAGCGCACGCGATGGATCAACCTCAACGGGGCGGGAATCCTGCCGGAGTACCAGGGCCTCGGGGGGATGGCGCTCATCTTCAGCGAGATGCACAAGAGCGTCACAGAGGGCCATTACCAGCACGCCGAGGTCGTGCAGATCAGCGTGTCCAACAGCAAGATGCAACTGACCCTGCGCGACCTCGGCGTCGATTTCTACAAGATGCACCGCGTATACCGGCGGGACCTCTAGGCGCCGGGCCTGCCTCAGGCGAAAAAGCCGACGCCCAGAATCCCCGGCCCGCCATGGGTGGCGATGGCGGCGCCAACCTCATAGATGGGGACCTGGTCCGTGCCTACCGCCGCGCCCAGGTCCGCGGCCAGCGCCTCCGCCTCGGGCTGCGCGTCGGCGTGCATGACGCAGAGATAGCTTTCGGGCGTGCGCGGGCACTGGGCGGCCACCAGCTCGACAAGGCGCTCCCGTGCCCGGCTGTGCACCCGTACCTTCTCCAGCACCTCGACGCGCCCGTTCCTCAGCTCGAGGATCGGCTTGACCTGCAAGACGCTCCCGACGAGCGCCGCTGCCCCGCCGATCCGCCCGCCCTTCTGCAGGTACTCGAGGGTGCGGATGAGGAAGAAGGTCCGGCTGCGCGGGATCATCGCCTGCAGGCGCCCTACGATCTCGGCCGCCTCCAGGCCGCTCTCGGCCCAGCTCGCAGCCGCGCGCACCATCGCCCCGAGGCACCCGCCGACCGTGCGCGTATCGAGGATGCGGATGTCAGCGCCGGGAAAGCTCTCCTCCCTGGCGGTCAGCGCCGAGCGCACCGTGCCGCTGACATCCGTCGACGGGTGGATGGAGAGGATGATGTCTGCCTCGTTGAGCAGCGACCGATAGGCCTCAACAAAGAGCCCGGGCGGCGGGGCTGCCGTCTTGGGCAGCTGGGGCGAGGCCCGAAGCCGCCGCATGAACTCGGCACCGGACAGCTCGACGCCCTCCAGAAAGCTCTCCTCGCCAAAGATGATCACCTGCGGGACCACGCGGATCCCATGCGCCGCGCAGTACTCGGGCGGCAGGACGGCCGTCGTATCCGTTACGATGCCGATCCTCCTGCGCTGTAGCCGGGCTGCCACCATGTGCTCCTCCTCGCCAGGGCCGGGATGCCGGCCCGAGGCCGATAGCCGCTCCTTGCCAAGAGCCGGAAGCGGCAGGCTGTCGTCTTGCCCCGTTGCCGGCATCTGCGGTGCCTGCCCGGGCCTCAGACACGGGGCTTCGCGTCCTCGTACTGCGGAGGCCAGGCGATCTCTGCACCGAGCTTGAGCGCGGCCTGCAGCGGCCAGTAGGGGTTTCTCAGAAGCTCGCGCCCCAGCGCCACAAGATCGGCGCGGCCGTTGCGCACAATCTCCTCTGCTGTTTCCGGGGCCGTGATCAGACCAACCGCACACGTCGGCAGGCCGGCCTGGCACCGCACCGCCTCAGCCAGCGGCACCTGATACCCCGGACCGACATCGGGTGGCGGCGTCGGCAGGATTCCGCCGGAGGAGCAATCGATGAGGTCGACCCCGTGCTCTGCAAGCCAGCGGGCAATTTGGACCGAGTCGTCAATGGTAAGGCCGCCTTGCGCCCAGTCCGTCACCGAGAGGCGCACGAGGAGCGCCTTCTCCGCCGGCCAGACCTCGCGAATCGCGTCCGCGACCTCGAGGAGCATCCTTGCCCGGTTGGCGAGCGACCCGCCGTAGGCGTCCCGACGGTGGTTCGAGAGCGGTGAGAGGAACTGGTGCAGCAAGTAGCCATGCGCCGCGTGAATCTCCAGCGCGTCGTAACCGGCTCGATCGGCCCGCTGCGCGGCAGCGCGGAATGCCGCCACTACCTCCCCGATTCCTTGCTCGCTCAGCGCCTCGGGGACCACCCAGCCCTCCTCCGCCGGCATGGCGCTCGGCGCCACCGGCATCTGCGGGCCCTCACCCCGGCTGAAGCTGAACGCCTTACGGCCCGCATGCCCGAGCTGGACGGCCATCGCCGCGCCCTGCTCGCGACAGAAGCGCACGATCCGCGAGAGCGGCTCGACCTGACGGTCGTCCCACAGGCCGAGGTCGCGCGTCGAGATGCGGCCCCGCGGCTCGACTGCCGTCACCTCCTGGATGATCAGCCCTACCCCACCGACCGCCCTGGCAGCATAGTGGGCAAAGTGCCACTCGGTCGCGACCCCGTCCTCTCCCGCCGACCACATCGCCATCGGCGGCATCACAACACGGTTCCGCAGGCGCACGCTGCGCAGCGTGAAGGGTGTGAAGAGATGGATCATGCGGAGCCTCCTCGCAGAAGATGCATCGGTCTCGGCTACCACACCATTCTACGAGGAGTCGCGAATAACACAAGCGGCGAGAGCTCGTGGGGTGCGGTTTGGGGCGACTCGCGCTCAGGCGCACCGTCACCGACCCCTCCCCGGGCGGCCGCCGTGGCGGCCGCCCGGGGAGGGGAGATAGCTGAAGTGGGGTGTTTGGCGGCGGGGGCGCGCGCGGCGCGCCCCCGCCGCCAAACACCCCGTAGAAAAAGGGCCCCCTCCCCCAAGTCGGTCCACGGACCGACTTGGGGGAGGGGGCTGCGGGGGTGGGGGTCCTCACAGCAGCACAGACAGGTCTGCCCCGAGGCTGAACTATACCCGAGCTCCTGACGCTCTCGCAGGGCCAGCATCCGGGCCAGACACGGCAGCGCCCGGCTGCCGCCGCACGGCCGGCGCCTCTCCAGTCTCCTGTATCAGATACCTTCGTGGCCGCTATCCTCAGGGGACCTCGGCTCCCCGCCCCGCAGTATAGATGCTGTACCACTCTTCCCGGGTCAGCTCTACAGCGTCAGCCTCGCACGCCGCCCGGATGCGAGCGGGCTGGGTAGTGCCGATGATCGGCTGTATGTGCGCCGGGTGCCTGAGCAGCCAGGCGACCAGAATGGCCTCGCGACTCACTCCCCGGTTGCCGGCGATCGACTTGAGCACGTGCGCCAGACCTGCGAGCCGCCCATCGGTAGGCTCGGGAGCTCGCCCCGAGACCACGCCATTGGCCAGTGAAGCCCAGCTCTGCACGGTGATATCGTGCAGCCGGCAGTACTCCAGCGTGCCATCTCCGCGCACGGGCCGGAGCGGCTCGTCCTGATTGAAGACGATTCCATCCTCGATCAGGTGGAGGTGGAGCGCGTTCAGCTGGACCTGGTTGATCACCAGCGGTTGGCTCACGTGCCTGCGCAGCAGCTCAATCTGCGCCGCCGTGTGGTTGCTCACGCCGAAATAGCGCACCTTGCCGGTGCGGTGCAGAAGGTCAAAGGCCTCGGCTACCTCTTCAGGCTCTACCAAGGCGTCCGGGCGGTGCAGCAACAGGACGTCCAGATAGTCGGTCTTGAGGCGCCTGAGGCTGCCGTCGACCGAGTGGACGATGTGCTCATAGCTCAGGTCATAGCGCTTGGGTGCGTGGTCATCCGGGTCCCCGGGAAAGCGAATACCACATTTGGATTGGATGACAACCTTCTCCCGCAGCCCAGGCACCTCACGCCATATGGCCGAGAATGCCTCCTCGCATTGCCCGCGGCCATAGATATCCGCGTGGTCGAAGAGGTTGATACCCTGATCGAGGGCAGCGCGGATCGTGGCGATGACCTGCTTGGGCGCCCCGCAAAGGCGCATACAGCCAAGCGCGACGCGGGACACCTCCAGGTCAGTGCCCGCGATCCTCATAGTCTTCATGACAGCGACCCCTTGTTTCAGCTGCCGCAGGTTGCAGCTCGACTGTCGACGCCTGCACCCGCGACCGGGGCACAGTGCCCGGCACCCCGGTCCGTCGTACAAAGCACGCAGGAGACGCGCGCTGCCCTGGCAGCGTCCAGACTGCTGCGAAGCCGTGCCGCACCCGCGGCACGGTGCCCAGAAGCTGTCGCCCGATCGAAAGCCTCACTCCGGCACAGGGACGGCACCAACGTCACCAGATCCTGTGCGCGAGCCAGTGGATGCCCCGGGTGAGAACCGTCTGAAAGTTGACGTCCTCATACGTTTCCGTGCCGTGGCCCGAGGCCAGGCAGAAAACGCGGGCGTTCTTGTACTGCCTTGTCCAGGCCAGGGTGCTGAGGCTCTTGGGGTGACGGGTGGTGAGCAGGATGTGGCTGCCCTCGCCGGCCGAGTCCATGATGTACGTCTCGTCGACCATGGTCCACGGAGCGAGGCCCCTTGTGATCGGATGGTCTGGATCGGCAATGTCGACCTGCACCGTCTCACCTGGATGGTAGGTGAAGCTGCGGTTCCGAATGCCGACGATGTCAGACCAGAGCTGCCACTCGGGAAAGGCCAGCATCCCGTGATGGAGCATCAGAATGCCCTGCCTGGTCTCGCCCAACGACTCGAGGGCTGCCTTCACAGTATCGTTGGGCGGCGTCCTGTTGATGTTGTAGAAGATGACCACCTCGTACTGGTCGCGGACATGGGCCAGGTCTGCGGCCCAGTCCTCGATGGACTGGGGATAGGCGTCCACACCGGGCAGGCTCCGGAAAAGCCTGACGAAACCCGGCACCTCGATGAGGTGCGCCCCCAGGATGACGGCTGTCATGACGGGGGGATGTGCCTCGATGCCACCAGTCATTGGCTGATCTCCTTTCACGATGCACGCTCTCCTTCTGCCGGCGAAAGAGCAACCCTACCGGCGTCACCCACTGTTTTCCGTCGCAGCCTGGAGCGTCCGCCTCCAGAGCACGCCGCCCAGGCTCATCGCGTACAGCACGGGCCCACGGCCGGAACTCGCGACAGCCAGGTCGACGAGGCTGCCCTCCGGCGGCGCTGCTGCGAGGGGTCGCCAGGTGTAGCCGCCATCCGACGAGCGAAACACGCCGTTCGCCGTAGCCGCCAGAAGCTCACGCTCCGAACCCGGAGCATCCCGCACAGCCAGCGCAAGGATGTGCGCTGCGGATGGATCCACGAGGGTACGGCCCGCCACTTCCGGAGCGGGGCCCCACAGATGGACCACCTGTGGCCCGGCAGCCACGATCGTATGCGGAGTCGCATCGCCGTCAGCCCCAGGCAGTGCCACCATGTCAACGAACCAACCGCCCGGCTCCAGCGCCACGGCTGTATGCCAGGTCCTGCCAGCATCCGTCGACCGGTGCACGCTGAGAGACCCCGCTACGGCCCGGTCCCTTGAGGGCGCCGTGCACATCAGCAAGGTGTGGTCATCGCTGAACCCCGGCGAGGCCGCCAGAGAGAGGACCACCCGATCTGACACCGGTGACTGCTGAACCTGCCAGGACCGCCCTAGGTCGCTGCTTGCCAGCAACAGGCCCGTCTCTGTGCCGGCCCAGGCAACCCGGTGCTCGGGCAGGAGCAGCAAGGCCCGCACATCGGGCACGTCACTGACTGTTTCCCAAGCACTCCCGCCATCAGAGCAGCGAAGGATGCCACGCTGCGTCGCTACGAGGGCGACCTGGCGATCGACCGCAGCCGCGGCGAGCGGGAGGTGCTCCGTCAACCCCGGCAACCTCTCCCAGCGGTTCCCCCCCGTTCCGAGACACCCACACCCCCTCCGTTGGCCCCCAGGCATAGAGCTCGCCTCCGGAGGAAACGCCCAAGTGCACCAGTCCGCGCGCGGCAAGCCCGCCGCTCACAGAGTGCCAGCTCCGTCCGCCATCGAGAGACTCCCACACGCCCGCCTCATGCAGGCCCGCAAGCAGGGACCTCTCATCGCCGGCCAAGGCCAGTATCGCCCCGGGAAGCTGCGCGCACAGCGCCCAGCTATCCCCCCGGTCGGACGACACATAGACGCGCGCGTCGATGGCGCACACCACGCGCCCCGCGTGGCCCGAGTTGGGATCCACCCACAGGGCAGCGACGTACCCTCCGCTCCCAGGTGCATGGAGCCTTGTCCAGGTATGGCCGCCGTCGCCGGTGCGGAAGACCTCGCCCCTTTCGGTGCCGGCGAACAGCGTTCGGTCCGTGTCGTACGATGGGCTGACCGACACGGCAGTGACCACGTCGTCGTCCACCGCCAGCCCGGTTGCTTCCCACGTGCAGCCGCCATCCGCCGAGGCGTAGACGCGTCCCCTCGCAGCGGCAAACAGCGGCTGCTGCTCTTCCCAGTTCGGACCGGCCGCCAGCGCCAGCACAGGAAAGCCCCGCGTCTCAAGACTGCAGTCGCTCCAGGTCGCGCCGCGGTCGCGGGTCACCAGGAGCCTTCCGCTCAGGGTCGCGGCAAAGGCTGTTCGGTCGTAGCGAAAGTCGGGCGATGCCACGATCGCGCTCACGGGAGACCTCAGCCCCTCAGGCACGGCCCCTGCGCGCCAGGATTTGCCGAAATCGTCCGAGTAGTAGAGCGAGCCGTCCATGGCTCCGGCGAACAGCATCCCGTTGGGTGCGACCGCCAGGCAGGTCAACACCGGCATACTCAGCCCCAAGCTACAGTGTCGCCAGGTGCGCCCCGAGTTCTCCGAACGGAATATGCCGCTGCAGCTCGCGGCCCAGTACAGAGGGATATCGGGGTTGGAGGAGATAGCCCATCCCAGCACATCGCGCACCGGAGAGATGGCAACCCCGAGCACGGTGCCGCCCGCCGCCACCGGCCCCAGCCTCTGCCACTCGCTGTCCGCACGATCGTTCCGGACGCCTGCTGCACTCATTGACCACACTCCTGCCTAGGGGTCCTTCGTACAACCCGCCGGCCGCTGAGGCTACCCGGTGCTCAGGTTGGCCATGGCGCCGCGCAGCGCCAGCTCACGCGCAAAGTGACAGCTGACATAGTGCCCGCCCCCTACGTCCTCGAGCCTGGGCTCCTCAGTGGCGCACAGCTTTTGTGCGTACCGGCACCTCGGATGGAAGTAGCAACCCGGTGGCGGGTTCGCCGGATCGGCCACCTCGCCTTCCAGGAAGATGTGCTTCATCTTGAGCCGCGGGTTCGGCCACGGCACGGCCGACATCAGCGCCTCGGTATAGGGATGCTTCGGGTTCAGAAACAGCTCATCCGTCTCCGCGAGCTCTACGATCCTGCCGACGTACATGACTGCGACCCTATCGGAGATGTGCTGAACGACGCTAAGATCGTGGGCGATGAACAGATAGGTGAGGCCGAGGGCATCCCGCAAGTCCTGCAGGAGGTTCAGAACCTGGGCCTGCACAGATACGTCCAGGGCGGATACCGGCTCATCGGCCACCACCAGGCGCGGGTTCAGGGCCAGCGCGCGGGCAATGCCGATGCGCTGGCGCTGGCCACCGCTGAACGCGTGGGGGTAGCGCCTCATGTACTGCGGCTGTAGGCCCACCATCTCCAGCAGATAGGCGACGCGTTCCTCAACCGCCCGGCCCTTCATTCCGGCGTAGATCAGAGGCTCGCCCACGATCTGCACAATCGTCATGCGGGGGTTCAGCGACGAGTAGGGGTCCTGGAAGATCATCTGTATGCGCGAACGCAGCCTCTTCATCTCCTCATTTGAGAGCTCGGGTATGTTCACCCAACCGGCACTCTCGTCGTTGAAGAGGATGTCGCCACTCGTCCTCTCGATGGCGCGCACAATGCATCGGCCGGTGGTGGTCTTGCCACATCCGCTTTCACCCACAAGGCCAAGCGTCTCGCCCCGTCGGATGAAAAAGCTGACGCCATCGACTGCTTTCACGTAGCCTACTGTCTTCTTGAGCAGCCCCCGCTCAATCGGATAGTATTTCTTGAGGTCGATGACGCGGAGCAACAGGTCGTCGTGTCCTGCGGTCGTCTCGTCCATCATGCCCCCTACCTGTACAGGTGGCACTCAACATAGTGATCAAGGGCCAGGGTGACCCCTTCGGGTGCGACGCTCTCGCAGAGGCCGGCGATCGCGTCCGGGCATCTCGGATGGAAGGGACAACCCGGCGGTATGTTGTAGGGGTCCGGCACAGACCCCTCGATAGGCTCCAATCTGCGCTTCGACTTGGTCCCGAACTGCGGGATGGATTTCAGAAGGGCCCGGAGATAGGGGTGCTTCGGATCGAAAAAGATCGCATCCACATCCGCAGACTCGACCACCCTTCCCAGATACATGACCACCACTCTCTCGGCCATCTCCGCCACGACGCCGAGGTTGTGCGTGACGAGCATGATGGACATGCCGATCTCGTCGCGCAGCCTGCGCATCAGATCCAGGATGAGCGCCTGCGTGGTGACGTCAAGGGCCGTGGTCGGCTCGTCGGCAATGAGGAGGCTCGGGTTGCAGCTCAGGGCCATGGCGATCATGGCCCTCTGCCTCATGCCGCCACTCAGTTGGTGCGGGTAGCTGTCGGCGACCCGGTGGGGCTTGGGCATGCCCACCCGTTCGAGAATGGCGATGCATTTCTCCCTCGCCTCGGCCCTGCTCGCCCCCTGATGGACGATGAACACCTCCATGATCTGGTCCCCGATCGTGTGAACGGGGCTCAGGGCGGTCATGGGCTCCTGAAACACCATGGCGATCTCGGCTCCCCGGATGGCGCGCATCTCCGGCCCGTAGGGGGCCAGCTCGGTCAGCAGCACCCGCTCGGTGAGCGTCGATCCGTCGGTATGCCAGCGCCGGCGGTGATAGACGATCTCGCCCTGCAATATCCGCCCCGGGTCGGGAACGATGCGCAGTATGGACTGGGCCGTCACACTCTTGCCACAGCCGCTCTCTCCGACAACGCCTAACGTCTCGCCACGCCTGATCGAAAAGCTGGCGCCATCGACCGCGCGGACGGTGCCTTCCTCGAGGAAGAAGTACGTCTTGAGGTCCCTGATCTCCACAAGCACGTCATTGTCAGGCATCAGAGCTTCACCCATTGCGCTATCCATGCAGCCGCATGCCATTTCAGACCTTGTAGGGATCGGCTGCGTCCCGGAGGCCATCGCCCATAAAGTTGAAGGACAGTACAAAGATCACGACCGGGATGGCAGGTATCAGATACCAGGGATAGGAGACCACCGCGCTGACGTTCTGTGCCGCCTGCAGGAGCACGCCCCAGCTCACTGCCGGATCGGTCAACCCCAGCCCGAGGAAGCTGAGGGCGGTCTCACCCAGCACCATGCCCGGGATAGCAAGGGTCATGTCCACAATGAGGTAGCTCATCAGCGAAGGCAGGAGGTGCCGGCGGATGACCTGCCAATCCGAGCCACCGGCCAGCTTGGCGGCCATCACGAACTCTTCCTCGCGCAGCTCGAGGATTTTGCTCCGCACCACACGCGCCAGCCCGGTCCATCCGGCCAGGGAGAGTATGATAGTCATGGTGAAGTAGACCTTTTCCACCGGCCAGCCGATGGGGATGGCAGCGCTCAGGGCCATCCACAGCGGTATGGTGGGAACCGACATCAGAAACTCGATCACGCGCTGCACGAGGGTGTCAACGGGTCCGCCATAGTAGCCGGAGAACCCGCCGATCAGGCAGCCCAGTATGAAGCTTATGGCGACGCCGACCAGGCCGATGGACATGGAGATCGCCGAGCCGTAGATCATGCGGGAAAAGATGTCCCGGCCGAGCTCGTCAGTGCCCGCAATGGCGAGGACGCCGGGCCGCTCCACGCCGAAGAGGTGCAGCGACGTCTTGAACAGGCCCAGAAAGTTGTACTCGTCGCCGCGAACCAGGAGCCTGATCGGATAGCGGACGCTCCGATCCTCGGTAAAGATCCGCGCCCAGGTCTTTTGGTCAACCGTCGCCTTGGTGCCGTAGACGAAAGGCAGGCACAGCCTTTCCCCGTCGTGGATGTAGATGCGGGTAGGCGGCATGCGCGTCAGCTCTCCGAGGCGCACGAGCTTGCCATAGGGCGCGATGAACCCATGCAGCAGGGCAATGAAGTACAGGATGCCCACCACAGTCGCACCCACATTGGCCAACCGATGCCTGCGGAAGTGCAGCCACATCAGCCGCCACTGTGAGGCGACGTAGAACCTTTCTTCCTCTGTCAGCCTTCTACCCCGCATGGAGACGTTCGGCGCAATCGCAGAAGATTCCATGGCCAGCTCCAGATGCCCAGTCGATAACGGCCAACCGGACCCACGGGAACGGGCGCCCTGCCCGCACAATGGGCCCGTTTCTATCTCAGGTGTATCGGATCCGCGGGTCGACCCAGACCAGGAGCACGTCCGAGATGAACGTGCCGATCACGGTCAGCACTGACGTGATGAGGACCGTGCTCGAGGCCAGATACATGTCCTGCGACCTCAGCGAGGTATAGAGCAGCGGTCCGATGGTCGGAAGGTTCAACACGATGGCCACGATGGTCGAGCCAGAGAAGATCCCCCGCAGCGACCAGCCGATCGTGCTGACCATGGGTACGAGAGCCAGTCGGATCGGGTATTTCCAGAGCAGGTGCCTCTCCGTCAGGCCCTTGGCGCGCGCCGTCTGCACGTAGGGCTTGCGCAGCTCGTCCAGCAGCATGGCCCTCATGTTGCGAATGCCGCCAGCGGTCCCCGAGAGGCCGATGATGAGCAGAGGAACGGGCAGATGCCTGAGGAGGTCCGCAACCTTTGCCCAGCTCCATGGCGCCTGAGCGTAATCCACCGAGAAGAGCCCGGTGACCGATACGCCCAGGGTACGCTGGAACAGCATCAGCAGGGTGAGAGCGAGCAAAAAGTCAGGGGTCGAGGCACCGATGAAACACAGAACAGTAGCCACATAGTCGCCAAGCGAGTACTGCCTGAGCGCGGAATAGACTCCGACCAGAATAGAGATACCCAACGACAGGACTAGCGTGAGTATCGAGAGCCCCAGCGTAGCCGGCAGTCGCTCGGCGATGAGCTTCACCACCGGCTGGTCGTAGACGAAGGACCTGCCCATATCGCCGTGCAGCAGCCTCCCGACCCATTTGAAGTACTGCACGTAGACCGGCTGGTCCAGGCCGTACATGATCTTGATGCTCTCGAGCTCCTCGCGCGTGACCTTGGTGCCCTCAGCCTCCAGCCTCTGCAGATAGTAGGTGGCATAGTCACCCGGGGGAAGGGTGATGATCAGGAACGACAGCACCGAACTCATCGCGACCAGGATGACCGCGTAGAGGAAGCGTCGAGCGAGGTATGCCCTCATACCGCACCTTTCCTCCCTGGGCCGGAGCAGGTGGACTCGGCGCCAGTACAGCGTACGGGCTGGCCCGGCACGCCCGTGCCCTGGGCCAGCCCGTACGCCATGTCACGATCTCAGGACCCGGCTTTGTCGAAGTAGAAGCACTCGTTGTACCGGTACTTGCCCTCGTTGTTGTCCCAGGACGAGTAGCAAAAGTCGGGGACGTTCTTCATGTCGGCGTCATGGATGTACAGCTTGGGCGGATCGTTGATGACGCCGATTGTGACCAGGTTGTCGGCCTGGAACTTGAGGATCTTGTCGACCAGGTCCCAGTTGTCCGTGCGCTTGAACTCGTCGATCCAGGCGTACAACTGCTTGAACTCGGCAGGAGGTTCCTCCCCCTGCTTCCCATCGGTGTCGTACCAGAGGCCCCAGGGGGTCGCGGTGCAGGCCTCGTCCCGATAGCCGGGGACGAAGAACTTGGGCGCCAGGCAGATCATCACCCCGGCGTGCTCGTCGCCGTTCCAGACGGACATCATCACCTCGTTTGCGAGGACGGCCTGCGACCACTCGCCCCTCTCGACGCCCCGGTAGTTCACCTTGATCCCGATCTTCTTCCAGTACTCCACGGCCATGTCCGTCTGCCCGCCGACGAACCAACTGATGAAGAGGGTGTTGATCTCGGCCGGCCGGCCATCCGGGAGGACGCGCAGCTCGTGCTTGTCATCCCACTTGAGGCCCATCTCGTCGAGCAGCTTGTTGGCCAGGTCCGGGTCATACTGGGCCCAGGCGTCGGAGTACTCCTGCTTGTACACTTTGGTCGTCACGTGAGCCGTGAACTGACCCGGCGTGCACAAGCCCCGGTAGATGACGTTGTTGATCTCTTCACGGTTGATCGCCACCGACATGGCACGGCGGAAGCGCACATCGTTGAACACCTGACGCCACACCTGGTCCTTGCACGTGAGGTTAAAGTTGTAGACGTTCAGGTTCTGGATGTTCTTCCACCGGTCGACCACGTAGTGCCCCTTCTCCTGGTTCTCCATCAGCGTGTCGTACATCTTCCAGGGGCACTCGGCGATGTCGATCTCGCCGGAGAGGATCATGGCGTCGATGGCCGCCCGGTCGGCCACGCGCAGCGCCACCGCGCCGTCAAAGTAGGGGAGCTGCTTCCCATCCTCGTCGACCATCCAGTAGTAGGGGTTTGGCTTGAACGTGACCCTATCTACCGTGACGCTCTCGGCGACGAACGGGTGCACATCGGGAAGCTCAGGGTTTACCCTGAGAGTGGCCTTGTTGGTATAGCGGGCAGACCAGCTGTCAAAGCCCTCCGCCTTGGCCTCCTCCTCGGCCTTGGGATTGTACTTGATATGGAACTTTTTCAGATAGTGGGCCGGCTGGGCATGGTTGCCGCCTCCGATGTGAGCAACCCTCATTCGGAGGTACCACGGGCACGGCTCGTCCCAGTCGAACTTGTACGTGTACTCGTCGATGACCGTCAGCTTGGGGTTGCCGTGGGCCTTTCTGGTGCCCGCGGTCGTGAGCGCGTCGTTCATGAACACGTCCTCGAACCAGAAGCGGACGTCCTCCGTGGTATAGGGCTGGCCGTCGGACCACTTCAGGCCCTTGCGCATGTAGAACGTCATCGTCTTGTAGTCGTTGGAGTACACGCAGTCCTCGTAGAGGTTGGGGACGATCGTATAGTCCTCCAACAGGCGCATCTTGGTCTGGTTGCCGCCGCCGAGGTTGATCTGGTCGTCGACCTCGGCCCCTGTCGTTCCCCACTTGGGGACCCCGCCGTACTTGCCCTTGCGCGGGGCTACGCACGGCTTCTCGGGGAGCCGCTGTTCAACCGGCGGCAGCTTGCCCCCGGCCACGGCCTCATCCCAGATGGGGTTCTGCTGGAACTTGGCGACGGGGGCCTGCGTGGGCGCTGCTCCCTGCTGAGGAGCAACCGTCTCCTGGGTCGTGCCGGGCGCGGAGGTCGGCGCTGGAGCAGCCGGCCCCCCGCAGGCGGCCAGCACGCCTGCGGATGCTGCCCCGAGCGCGACCAGGAACTGGCGCCGCGTGACGCGAGGATGCGAAGCCATGGTAGATCCCTCCTCTGTGCGATGCATCCACCTACTCGGCATACACCTTGGCCCGCAGGTCCTGCAGATAGCGCAAGGACTTGGCCGTCTCTTTCCTGAGGTCCAGCGTGCCGCCCTCGGTGCTCACCCAGGGACAGGCAGCCGACACCAGACCCTCATAGCCGATCTTTCTGAGGACTCGGAAGAACTGGAGGTGATAGTCGGCCAGATCGCCCACGCCGGGCTGCCCGCCTTTGCCGGCAATGTGCGCATGTACGAGCATGTCGGGCGCCTCGGCAATGTGTTCAAGAGGTTGGTTGAGCTTGAGGAAGTAGTTGAGGTCCGCCATAAGGCGGATCTCCGGCCGGTTGACCATTCTGGCGAACTCGAGCCCTTCGAGGTAGCGAGGCCACAGGTCGTGTGCACCCGCGCAGGGCTCGAGGGCGACCTTGATGCCATGGGGCTCGGCACAATCGGCGAGGAGGTGGCAGAACCGGATCGCCTGGCTCATAGCCTTTGATCTCGGGAAACCATCCGGTACGGGGAAGTGCCCCCCGTAGCAACCCACAACGCCAATGCCGAGCTCCGCAACGCGCTCAAAGGCGCGGCGTGTCCAGAACTCTAGCTGTTCCCAGTCGGCTCCGGGTCCGGTCGCGACGAGGCCAAAACCATCGAGGAAGTGACTGGTCACGCGGATGGGGGCGACGGGAAGGGACTCGATGTGCTTGCGGCGCTCTTTCCACCAGGCGTTGCTCCTGAAGGGTGCCAGGAACTCTCCAACGGGGATCTCGGTGAAATCCCATCCGGGGGCAATCTCACTGGCCGGTTTGTGAGCTTCGTCGTCGATGTTGATTCCGAGCTGGAACATGACTGCCACTCCTTCCGCGAGCGGGGAGCTCGCAGCAACGATGCCGGCACGAACGACGCGGGCTGTCGTCCGCAGTTCCAGCATGCCAGGCTACACGATAAGGGTAGAACCCGACCCAGCGACCCACTCGATACAGTCGCTCTTCCCCTTCGCACCTCCTCTCCGCCTGCATAGGAGCCGTGCATCGCGGCGCCGTCGCTGACCCGACCACAAACCTCGGGCCGTCCGCTCCGGGCTGCCACAACGCGCGCTAAGGGGTCCGGGACGCCGCCTCCGCAGGCGCAACCTCAGGAACAGCACTCCCGGGCCTCGCGCGCGACCGGCCGCGACCGCCCCGGCCTGGAGCACGAGCCGCACTCTAAAGAGAGGGCATACACCTGGTTGCGTGACCGCTCACAATGCACTGCCATTATACAACCTATTCAGCCTCTTGTCAAGGGGCTGGAGGTTCTCAATATTGATACCTCGTGAAGCGCTGCGCATCCTCCCGAGAGTGTGCACAGGGGTGGGTCTGCGGATGGAGCTCTCACATTGTGGGGCGTTCCCGCCCACCTGCGCCCGATCTGGCCTTCGGCGAGGGTGCAGGCCGGCCCGGAACCTCCCCCGCAGCCGCCAGCCACGGGGTCCGGCACCGCCGGACGGATGGTGCGATCTCGAGCCGAGTGCATGCCGCAGCACCCACAGGGGAAACGGAGGCACCTTCGAGGCTGTGCATTGGGCGCAAGTTGCAAGGAACCGGAAACAGTGTATAATCCATGGATGGAGCGTGCTGTGACTGCTCACACTGCAGCTGACGTGGAGGAAAATGGTGGGGCAGAGATCACCAGCCAGACGTGTCACACTGTACGACGTGGCCACCCGCGCCGGCGTGTCGTACCAGACGGTATCCCGCGTGATCAACAACAGCCCGCATGTGGCCGCCAAGACGCGTGAGCGCGTCAAGCGCGCCATCCGCGAGCTCGACTACCGCCCGAACCAGGCCGCCCGTAGCCTGAACACCCGTCGCTCCCAGGTCCTGCAGATCATCACCTTCCATGTCGGCCACAACCAGGCGGTTGAGGCCATGCTGCACACCGCCAGGCAGCTCGGCTACGACATGGCCCTGTCCGCCGTGTGGGACCCCTCCTCCGATAAGGAGATCCGCGAGCAACTCGATGGCCTGGCCGCCCGCCTGATCGACGGCCTGGTGATGATCACACCCACCATCAGCTTCTGCTACGACGAGCTGCCTACCCTGTGTCGCGGCATCCCATACGTGCTGGTAGGGGCGGAGCCGGGGGTGAAGGCGCCATCGGTGATCATCGATCAGCGCCGCGGAACCCTGATGGCCATGGAGCACCTGCTCGAGCTCGGTCACACCCGGATAGCAGAGATTACCGGCAATATGCGCTATTCGGATGCCCGTGTGCGCCACGACACGTACCTGGAGGCGATGCGGGTATACGGCCTGGGCCCCGCCCAATGGGTGGAGGGAGACTTTACCGCCCTGGGAGGCTACAGGGGTGTTCTGCAGTTGCTGGAGCAGGGCGCCGAGTTCACGGCGCTCTTGTGCGGCAACGACGCCACGGCCCACGGCGCGATGCTGGCGCTCCACGAGCGCGGCCTGCCGGTGCCTGAGCGAGTCTCCGTGGTCGGATTCGACGACATCGACATGGCGGCTTTCTGCCACCCCCCGCTAACGACCGTCCGGCAGGACTTTTGGGCGATGGGCAAGGAGGCCGTAGAGTACCTGGTGACCCTGATCAACAACCCCGAGACGTCGGTCCACCAGCGCATCCTCTACCCGCAGTTGATCGTCCGCAAGAGCACCGGCCCGAGGAGATGACCGACTGCCTGGGCCGGTGCTCCACGCTTTCGTCCCCCTGCCAGCGCCGGCCCCCTCACGCCATCACCCGCACCCGGTGCACCTCCCGCTCGCCGCTGTGCCTGTAGATCAGCAACTGGCTCTCCGGCTTTATCTCATAGCTGCCGTCCGAGACCTCAACCCTGTAGCCCCGCGGATACTGGTACGCAGGTACAAAGATCTCTGTCGGCGCCGTTACCGTCGGGTCATGCCGGAACTCGAGCTCGAACACCCGCCGGCGGAGGTCAAACTCCATTCGCAGCGGCTCGCCGGCCACGCGCTGCGCATAGGGCCGCACCACGGCCTCGAGAGCCCGCCCGCCCGAGTTGATGTCGGCGGGATTGGTCTGCTGGTCGCGGCTAAAGATGGAGAGGTCCTCCCCATTCCACTGGTCCCCTCGCGCGTTGGTGTTGTCGGCGGTATAGTTCCACAGGGTGAAGCTGAGGAGGTTGTCCTCAAGGGCGCGCATGCTGCGGTCCATGGCCCCGACCTGCGCGCGGAAATCGCCGGTGCGATAGGCGCGGCTCCCGGCGAGGTTGTACGAGATGCCGATCTCGCCTATCAGGACCGGCACGCCCCCCATGCGCGAGGCGGCCTCGGCCTTGAAGTGCGCGAGCTGGGCGGCGAAGGACCGCCGGATTCTCCGCGGCCCAAAGACGAGCCCGCGCGGCCCTATGGCCCAGTACGGGGAGTAGCGCCTGAGGAACAGCACCGACAGGTCGTACCAGTGCGGGGCATAGACGGTCCCCGGCGCATCCTCGGGTCCCCACGACGGTGCCTCCCCGCCCGGCACCCCCTCGACAAAGATCAGCGCCTCCGGATGCACCGTGCGGATCTCCCACGCATAGCGGTTGGCAAAGGGGCGAAGGTAGCTATCGGCAAAGGCCCGCGCCGCGTCGGTCGCAAAGTGGTCGGGCCGCAGCAGGTGTGGCTGACCGTGGCTGTCCACATCCCAGACGCCGTTCTGCCGCCACACGCAGTCATAGCCCTCGCGCCATACCCGAACGCCCTTTGGGTTTAGCCGCACGGTGTCGGTTCGCCTCGGACCGGTCAGTCGCATCTCCCATACATCGACATCCTGCGGAAAGCCGGCGCCGAGAAGCATGGCCTGATAGGGAGTCGGCGTTGGTCCGAGCCGTAGGATCCCCCGAGAGGCCGTGAGGTCCTCCCAGCCGATATACCCCGAGAGCGGCTCGTTCATCACGTCGTAGCCCACGACGTTCGGCAGCTCCCGCAGGCGCAGCGCGACCTGCTTCATGGCCGCAATATAGTGCCGCTGCAGGTACTCCTGTACCGGCACGCCGTCGACGAGCGTCCGCGGCGCGAGGTCATTCCCGGCGAAGAATAGGGTGAACATCGTCGCGGCCGCCAGCTTGTCGCCGTTGGTCGGCCAGATCATGTGGGGGAAGGGGTCGCCATGGGTGGCATGGACGATGGCCGCGCCGGTCTCGGCAAAGCGGGTGATGTCCATGCCGATCGCCTCGAACGTCCAGCCCGGTGCCCCGTCCCCACCGGAGAAGCGGCTCCACACGTCCTGGTGCGGGTCGACGAAGAGGGTGATCCCGTGCTCCCCCGCCCGCTTGGCCACCTGGTAGATGTAGTCCAGGTACTCCTCGTCATAGATGCCGGGGCCGGCATGCTCGATCGCCTCCCAGGTGACGAGGAGCCGGACGAAGGTCAGCCCCCAGGCGCGAAGCCGAGCCAGGTGCTCGTCGGCCTCGGCCAGGGGAAAGGGTCGCCCCACGAACGAGACGTTGCGATGGTCAAAGAACCCCTCGCGGAGATGGGTCGCGCCGTTGGGGCGAAACGGCACCTTGCTGCTGCCCCCGAGGTTCACGCCGCGCAGGAGGAGCGTCCTCCCCTGCTCGTCTTTGAGCCACTCACCCTCGATGTGCATTGTAGCCCCCTCCCTTACGGTATGGCCACCACCTTGAGGTCATCCCTCGCCGGGGCTGCCAGCACCGCCGGCACCTCATCCAACCCGATGCGCCGCGTGATCAGCGGACCAACCCGCAGGCGGCCGCCGGTCAGGAGCGTCAGCGCCCGCTCATGGGTAAAGGGATTGACAAACGAGCCGCGCACCGTGATCTCGCGCCGGTAGATGTCGTAGGGCGAGACGGTGCTCCGTGCCTCGGGAGCGGCCACGCCGAACCAGATGACCGTCCCCCCTCGCGCCGCCAGAGCGATGGACTGCTCGGCGGTTGCCGCCGAGCCAACCGCCTCGATGACCACGTCTGCACCGCCGCCAAGGGCTGCGCGCATCTCATCGAGGCTTTGTGTCGAGGGGTCCAGCAGGATATCGACTCCCATCTCGCGTGCCAGCTCCCGTCGCCTGAGGACGGGGTCGCTCAGCGCCACACACCCTGCTCCGCTGAGCCCTGCCAGTTGCGCATGGATCTGCCCGATGGCCCCGCCACCGATGACCAGCACCCTCTCGCCGCCGCGAATGCCCGCGAGATCGATGCCATGCAGGCAGCAGGCGACCGGCTCGGCCATGGCCGCCTCGGCCCAGTCCAGGTCTCCCGAGAAGGGGTAGACCTGCGCGCGCGGGACGAGGCTGTACTCGGCAAAGCCTCCGTCATAGTTGACGCCCAACGCGGTCAGGTTCTCGCAGAGGTGCACCTTGCCCATGCGGCAGGGCCGGCAGATGCCGCAGGCGATGTTCGGATCCACCGCCACTTTCTGGCCGGGTACAAGGTCGCCGATGCCGGGACCGACCTCTACAACCTCGCCCGCGTACTCGTGCCCGAGGACGACGCCCGGCGCTGCCGGGAACTCACCCTCGTAGATGTGCCGGTCGGTGCCGCACACGCCGCAGGCGCGGACCCTCACCAGCACCTGCCCCGGCCCGACCTCCGGCCTTGCGCGCTCCTCTGCACGCACCAAATGCACACCTCTGAAGACCACTGCCTGCATGTCCTGTAGACCTCCCGTAGCCGATTCCCTCGCAGGATCGCACTCCGCAGGCCAACGCGATTGCCGGCGGGTCGCCCCTTTGTTCGTGATGATAGTATGATGCAGCCAGCCTGTCCACTTTTGACAATCCCCGCACTGCGTCCTATGCTCTTCGCGGGCAAGGCCACCGGCCACGGTCCGGGCCGGCCGGCGCAACGCAGCGACCTGCTTAGAGGAGGAGAAGACCATGCAGCGACCTATCCGGGTCACCGTCTGGAACGAAGGGCGCCACGAGAAGAGGAGCCCCGAGATCGCCAAAATCTACCCGAAGGGCATCCACGGCGCCATCGCCGACTATCTGGCGACGCTGCCCGACATGACCGTGCGCACCGCCACCCTCGACGAGCCGGAGCACGGCCTGACCGAGCAGGTGCTCGCCGAGACCGACGTCCTCACCTGGTGGGGACACATGGCCCACGGCGAGGTGCGCGACGACGTCGTGGACCGCGTGCACCGGCGCGTCCTGGAGGGCATGGGGCTGATCGTCCTGCACTCCGGCCACTACTCCAAGATCTTTCGCCGCCTGATGGGCACGACCTGCAGCCTGCGCTGGCGCGAGATCGGCGAGAAGGAGCGCGTCTGGGTCGTGGAGACCGGGCACCCCATCGCCGCCGGGCTGCCCCCCTACTTTGAGATCCCCCATACCGAGATGTATGGGGAGCGGTTCGACATCCCGCAGCCGGATAGCGTGGTCTTTATCAGCTGGTTTGCGGGGGGCGAGGTCTTTCGCAGTGGCTGCTGCTTCACGCGCGGCAATGGCAAGATCTTCTACTTCCGCCCGGGGCACGAGACCTATCCCATCTTCCATCAGGCGGAGGTGCTCAAGGTCATCGGCAACGCCGTGCGCTGGGCGGCACCGGTCGAGGGCCCGACGCCCTACTACGGGCACGTCCCCACGCCCCTCGAGCCGATCGCCTGATCGGAGAGCTCCTCAGGGCGCGGCCCTCACGCAGGCCGCGCCCTTTTCGCAGTCTCAGGCCGGCTCGATGCTCCGGGCGGCACGCCGCTCGGCCCTCACGCGTGCCAGGATCGCCGTCCCGACCAGGTAGCAAAGCGCCGCCAGGATGTAGAGGACGACAAAGCCCCGCCCCGCAACCTGAGCGTTAAAGATGTCGATGATCGGCCCGCCGATGCCGGCGACCGCGCCCGCCCCGGCCGTCGCCAGGTTCGAGAGCCCGAGGTAGCGCCCGGCTTCTTCGTCCGGGATCACGTCCATCAGCAGCGCCCAGTTAACGCTCAAAAACACCCCCATGGAGAGGCCGAGGATACCCCCAAAGACGAGCAGATGGACATAGCTGCGGACCCAGAGCAGGAGCAGCGAGCCGAGGGCACCCAGCAGCCCGGAGGCGACGAGGAGCGACCTGCGCCCGACGCGGTCAGAGAGCATCCCCGCCGGGTAGACGATGACGGCGATGCTCACGGCGACAATCGCCAGCAGGTTTCCCGCCAGCCCTGCCGCCTCCTGCAGCGAGAGATGGAGGACGTGCTGCATGTAATAGACGACATAGTTCCGCACCAGGTTCATGGCCACGATGATCAGCAGGCGCGAGACGATCAGCCACACGAAATCCATGTGCCGCCGCAGATCGACCCGAAAGGTGTCGAGCACCGTGCTCCACACGGGCCTGGACGGCGCCCCCGCCAGCGGCTCCTCACGGACACCCCAGATGGTGATGGCTACCGTCACCAGCAGCACCGCCATGATGGACAGGATCGTGACCAGCGTCTGCCCCCGCGACATGAGCAGCCCCGCCGCCAGCGAGGTGACGATGATGCCCAGGATCTCGGCGAGCTGCTTCACCCCCGAGGCACTGCCCCGACGCTCCGCAGGCACGAGGTCCGGGATCAAGCCCTGATACGGCCCGTGCGCGATGTTGGACGATACCTGCAGCCCAAAGTAGGCCAGCACCAGAAACCAGTACCGCGGCGCCAGTGCGAGGGCCAGGAGGAAGACCATATCGGCCAACGTGCCGCCCAGGATGTACGGCCGCCGCCGGCCCCAGCGGCTCGTCGAGCGGTCGCTGATCGCCCCAGCGACCGGTTGCACGATGATCGCCGTGACCATGCCGATCGCCGTCAGCAGGCCGAGGGCCGAGCCCTTGATCGCCTCCGGCACGAGCAGCCCGACGAGCACCGGCAGGACGATCGGCCCGAGGCTGTTCCAAAGGTAGGAGATGGCGAACCAGTAGGCATTGAGGGCGAACATGGACGGAGATCGTCTGTCACTCATCGGGGCTCGCTCCCTCCCTTGCCAGTGAGCCAGGCATAGGTTTCGATCATGGCCTCAACCTGCGGCCAGCGCGGATGCCAGCCCAACACCCGCTCCGCCTTGGCAACCGAAAAGACATACTCCGACAGGGCGATCCGCATATGCTCCGGCTCCAGCGGCGCCCGGCCCACCAGCCGCAGCGCCCCTACCGCCACCCTCGCCAGCCCTGCCGGCAGCCTCACTATCCGCGACCGAGACCCTACCCGGGCCAGCACCTCTTCGACCATCCGCCCGATGGAAGGCACGTCGACGCTGCCGACGTTGAACGCCTCGCCGACCGCCGCGGGATGCTCCGCCGCCACCATGCAGACCGCGGCAACATCCTCACCATGTACAAGCTGGAAGCGGTTCGCGCCCCGGCCCAGGATGACGACCGGCTTGCCATCCCGCACCGACCGCAGCAGGCCGAGGAAGAAGGGCTCATCGAGGCCCGGGCCGACAATCGTCGTCGGCCGGAGGATCGAGACCTCCAGCCCCTGCCGAACCGCCTCCAGGCACAGCCCCTCGCTCTCCACCTTGTTCCGCCCATACTCGCCGATAGGCGCCAGAGGCGCCTCCTCCGGGCAGGGCGAGACCGCCGGCACGCCATAGACCTCAACGCTGGAGAGGTAGACGACCCGACGCACGCCCACGGCTCTTGCCGCCTCGAGCACGTGCGCCGTGCCGTCGACGTTGACGGCACGCATGACCTCCGGAGTGGCCCGGCGCTGCGGGATGAGCGCCGCCAGATGATACACGACCTCCGCGCCGTCACAGGCCCGGCGCACAGCCGCGGGATCGCGGATATCCCCCGTAACCCACTGCACGCCGTCCTCGCATGCGGCAGGCGCCCTGAGGTCGAAGCCTCGGACCTCCTGCCCCCGCTCGCGAAGCGCCTTGCGCAGATACGTGCCCAGGTAGCCTGCCGCACCGGTTATGAGATGGATGCCCATTCACCACCTCGCTTTCGTGTAGATGGGCTCCTCCCGGGGCTGGCTCGTCAGCGTGCTGGACTGATACCACTCGTACACGCGGTTGTACTGCGCCAGCTTCTCCGGGTCGAGCCGCACGCCCAGCCCCGGCCCCTCGGGCACGGCGAGGCCGCCCTCCACGTAGGGCATCGGGCCACCGACGATCGCGTCGTCGCGGAGGTAGTGATAGTGCGCGTCCGGCGCGTGGTGCACGCTCGGCAACGCCGCCGCCAGGTGCAGCACCGCCGCCATCGAGACGCCGAACTCGGTCCCCGAGTGCATCCCCATATCCAGGCCAAAGGTCTCGCACAGCCGGGCCAGGGCCTTGGTCGCCTGCAGGCCCCCGTACCAGTGCGGGTCGGCCAGGACGACATCGACCGAGTCGAGCAGAGCGGCCGGGGCCACATCCTCGTAGCCGAAGCAGGCCATGTTCGAGGCCAGCGGCACCCCCGGCACCAGCCGCTTGAGCTTGGCCATCCCCTGCAGGCCCCAGACGGGGTCCTCGAGGTACTCCAGGTTGCAGTCGGCAAGCGCCCGCGCCACGCGCACTGCCGTCGTCAGCGCCCATGAGCTGTTGGGATCGAGCCGCACCGGCACCCCCGGCAGCCGCTCGCAGAGATGCCGCACCGTCTCGACCTCGCAGTCGGGCGGGTACACGCCGCCCTTGAACTTGATGGCCCGGCAGCCCTTGCCCTCGACGAGAGCGACCGCCTGCTCGACGATCCGCCGGTCCGCCTCCTCCCAGGGGGTCTGCCCGTTGCCCTCGGGGTCCTCATAGAAGATGTAGGCGGAGACGGGCACTCGGTCCCGCATGCGGCCGCCCAGCAGGTCGCACACGGGCCGTCCAATGGCCTGCCCCTGCAGGTCCAGGCAGGCGAACTCGATCGCGGCGTAGGCGTTGATCAGGTTCGGCCCGAACATCCGCACGTAGAAGGGATTGGCGATCTTCCAGCGCAGCTTTTCCAGGCTGAAGGGGTCCTCGCCCAGGACGAGCGGCCGGCAGGACTTGAGGACCTCCTCCATCTGCCGGCCGTTGGGGGTGAGCGTCGTCTCGCCCAGGCCGATCAGGCCGTTGTCGGCCACGACCTGGATGATGACCCGGCCAAAGCCCAGGTGCCTTCCCCAGGCGTGCAGGAGCGGCGTCTCCAGGGGGATGGCGACCGGTGTGACGATCAGGTCATCGATGCGCATCGCTCTCGCCTCCTGCCGCTCTAGAACCGGCCGTGCCTCAGGTAGACGTGCATGGGATGGGCTCCCGCACGCAGCTCCTCACGGATCTTGTTCTCGACCGCCACCACCTCCTCCGCCTCGAGGAGCACCTCCTCGGCCAGGTCCTTCGGCACAACCACCACCCCGTTGGCGTCGCCGATGACCCAGTCTCCGGGGCGGATGTCGACATCGCCGATGCGGATGGGTACGCCGATCTCCACATAGCGCCAGCGGCCGCGGATGTCCGCCGGCGTGCGGTAGCGGGCAAAGACGGGAAAGCCCAGTGCCACGATCTGCTCGACGTCCCGCACGCCGCCATCGATGACGGCGCCGCCGAGGCCCTTGGCCCTGGTCGTGGTGCTGAGCATCTCGCCCCAGTGCGCGGCAGAGTTGTCCGCCGAGGTGTCGTACACCGCTATCTGCCCGGCCTCCAGCGAGGCATAGGCCTCGACGGCGACCTCGAGATACTCATCCTTGTGGATGGTGGTCGGGGTCCCCTTGATGGTCTGGCAGGGGCCGGCGAGCTTGAGCCCCGGGGCGATGGCCTGTATCTCGTGTGGCAGGATTTGGTGGAAGAAGCCTCTCTTGTCGAGCACGTCGGCGATGGCGCAGGTGTGCACCTGCTTGTAGCGGCGGATCATCTCCTCCACGGGTATGGAGCCGTTCATGGGACCTCCTTTCATGTCCTTCGGATTTCAGGCCCGGCATACCGCAATGTCCTCACCCCCCACGGGGAAAGGGTGAACGGATCGGAGCACGAAGCCTCGGCGCGAAGCCAGAGGTCCACCGGTAGCCAGCGCCCCGGCGTCACGATGGCGCTGCGGAGCTCGACGTTGGCAACCGCCGTGCTCGCATTCCACAGCCGCAGGTAGAGCGCCCCATCGTGGGCAAAGAGGGCGGAGAGCCGAATCATGGCAGGACCTATCTCGAGCAGGCTTCCCTCGCCCGCGCCAACGGGCCCCCGCTCCTCGGCCACGATGGCCACCGGCGGCAGCCGGTACAGCTCTGCCCCGGCAAGCGCCTCCTCCCGTTGCTCATAGGGAAGTAGCGCGCACCGGAAGGTATGGTGCCCGTGCAACACCGGGCGGCCGCCGCCGTCATAGGTCCACCGCCGCGGCGACCAGGCGAGGACGAGCTGGAGGAGGCCCTGATCCGGGTCGTAGACGCACCCCCGGCTGCCCGGCGTGAGCAGGGCCAGGCTGCCACCCTCGCCCTCGACCGCCGCGAGGCCCGTCATCGGGAATCGATGTGCCCCCGTCTCCGCAATGAGGAAGGGCAGGCTGCGAAGCAATGTCCCTCGTCCCAGTGGAAGGAGGACGCACACCTTCTCCTCATCCCGGGTGTAGTAGCCCTCGCCGTCCTCCGGCTGAGGCCCGGCAAGGGCACCATCGCCGAAATCCAGCACGGTCTCGATGTCGATGCGGGGCAGGTGCCGGTACAGGGTGAGTTCCTGCGAGAAGCGGATCTCACCCAGCGAGCCACGCGCCCGCCAGCGCGTGAAGAGTGGCCCTGTCCCCACGACCTCCCACGCCCCCGGCTCGGCTCGGGAGAAGAACCGGGTGCCGCCGAGGGCGTAGCTCAGCGCCAGGCCATCGTGCAGAAGGAGCCGGTCTCCCATCCAGATGGTGAGACGGCCTTCGCTGCAGGCCGCCGAGAGCCGGCCCTCTCCGTAGAGGCCGTCGGCCGGCCCCGGTTCGGCAGCTGCCGAGGCCCGGCGCAGGTCCACGATGCGCCAGCCCAGCGCAGGCAGCTCACACAGGACCAGCATCCCCTCGCCATCCGGCTGGGCTGGAAGCGGAGTGCCGCCAGTGTAGAGCGCACCTCTCTCCGGTACGTGCACGAGGGCCCGAAGGGGCCGCGGATGCGGGTTGAACACAACGACCGGCTGCCCGAGGAGCCCCGCCGGCTCGCCCTGCCTCAGCAGGAAGGCCAGCGCCCTTCGGAGCACGCCGTGCGCCCCCGCCGCAGCCTCGCCGCAGAGGTCACAACCGACGGCGGACATGCTCTTGCCATGCGCCGCCGACCGCCAGGGGCCGCAGACCTGCAGGTCGTGGTGCTGGGCGAGCAAGAGCTTTTTCCAGGCGGGTCCAAGCTCGGCCCCGGCATCGGTGCCGCCGAGGGCAAACGCAACCGCCGCCGCGCGCTCGGCCAGCTGCAGGGCCGCCTCGGCAGCCTCCCGGGCGGCAAGGAGCCGGTCCCCCTCCAGGCCCCAGGGCAGGGTGAGGCAAAAGCCATCCGGCGCGGGCTGCCAGGAGGGGAGGCTCTCCAGGGGCCGGCCGCCGAGCACCGCCTCGCAGTAGGAGGCAAGGGAGGAGAGCCGGACGCCCTCCGTTCGCGCAAGGATCGGCGCCTGCGGCGTCGGCGCGTCCGGCGGTGCCAGGTCCTCCAGCTTGGAGAGAAGCGCCGGAGCCGTCCCCTGTTGCGCTGCGGCCTCATGGTACCCGGCCAGATCCGCCGCGCTCCAGTGGCTGGCGTGAGCCGCCGAGAGCGTCCCGCGCACGACTCCCGGCTGAGCTTCCTTGCGCGACTCGTAGCCCTGCCAGGAGTGCCGCGGCACGGCCGGGAGCTCGGAGCCATCCGGGCCACGCCAGCGCACCAGCGGCGCATCGCAGGCCGGCTCGCAGCCAAAGGCGGCCCAGTGGGTGCGCACCAGCGCCCAGCGGTAGCCAAAAGACCGGAGTATCTGGGGCAGCTGCGCGCAGAAGCACGGCTCCTGACTGGCGTAGGCCGTCACCCGTGCGCCGAACGCTTGCTCGATGGCCCGCAGCCCGTACCAGAGCTGGCGGACGACCGTCTCCCCGCTCAACGTATCGAGGAAGGGCTGGGCGTAGGTGCCGTTCACCAGCTCCACACAGCCTCTGGCCACGGCTTCCCGAAGCCCGGCCAACGTCCCGGGGCTCCTCTCGGCGAGCGCCTCAAAAGTGTAGCCGTCCAGCTCCAGCGTCACGGGCAGGCCACGCCGCAGGAGGGCGCCGCCAACGGCCGGCCACAAGAACGAGGTCCACAGGCCCCCCTGCGGAAGCAGCCAGTCCCAGAAAGGGATGCCGCCATGGAAGCCATCGAGGAGGTAGATCGGGGTCCCGGCGGCCAACTGGTAGGGCGCGGTGAGCGCCGCGCGGGCGTCATTCTGCGCCAGGCGGCGGGCAAGGGCGGCGGCGGCGCTGCGCACGACCGCCCGGCGGCAGGCTGCCGGCAGGCGGGGCGAGGCGAGGATGCCGAGCAGCAGCCGCCAGGCGGAGGCCATGCTAGTCCTCCACGTCCCAAAGCTCGCCCGGCTCGAGGAGCTTTCCGTGGAGTCCCTCGTCGGCCAGCCTGCCGAGCCACTCCCCCAGTGCCGCCCTGACCGCGGCGGCGTTGTCAGAGCGGATGCGCAGGCCCGTGCGCCGGTCGAGCCACTTGCCGCTGCAGTGCAGGTGCAGGGGCACAGACCAGCGCGGTCGTACCGCCCGCAGAAGCGCCGCCGCCTCGGGCAGGGACATGCCGTCATCGCCAAGGAAGGGATAGTGGGCGCAGGCCGCCTGCACGAGCGCCACATCTGTCGGATGGGAGATGGCGCCGGTGACCGCGGCCGTGGCGCGCGTGTCGCCGCTGAAGTAGAGGGTACGGGAGCCTCTCACGAGAAAGCCGATCGCATCCGCCGCCAGGGGATGCTCCGCCGGGACGGCCTCGACCCGCAGCGGTCCGAGCGCCGCCGATTGGCCCGGGCGCAGCGCGATCGCCTCCGCCACCCCGGCGCGGCGCGCCCGCGCCGCAACCGCCGCGGAGCCGATGACCTTCCAGCCGAGCAGCCGGCCGAGTGTCAGGGAAAACCCGTCCAGGTGATCCAGGTGATGGTGCGAGGCCAGGAGGGCCTGCACGCGGGAGAGCGCCGCCGAATCGACGGCAGGGGGGATGGTGCGTGGCGCCAGCCAATGCTCGAGGCGCCCGTGCGGCCCGAACCAGGGGTCGGTGAGGAAGCACACACCGTCCAGTTCGACCCACACCGTCATGTGCCCGAAGAGCAGGAGGCGCACGTCCGTGGTCCTGTGGCCTGCCACGTGAGGGCCGCGCCGCAGGCTCCGGCGGGCAGTTGGCAGGCCCATGCATATTATACCACGGTTTCCAAGAGGGCGCAAACGTGTGCATCCCTGTGCTCGCCGCCCGGTCCCGGATGCTGCTCGCATGTCCGCAGTGCCCAAGACAAAGATGGAGGAGTGTCCCTGACAACGTCGGCCGGGCACCTCTCTCCTCTTTGACTCCCATCCTGACCTGTACTACGCTGTCTGCGACATCTCGTGCCTGCCGCCAGCGCGGCTTTCTCTCTACCGGGGGTGCCACTTGAGCGAGATGACCTCCAAGGAGCGCGTGCGAACGACCTTCGCCCACCACGAGCCGGACCGTGTCCCCATCTTTGAGATCTATATCGCCGAGAGGCCCCTTGCGGCGCTGCTGGGCCAGCCGCCGGCCGATGGGGCTGCCCGCCTGCGCAGCGACTGCGAGCGCATCCGCGCCGGAGACCGCGACGGGGTCGTGCGCGACCACATCCGCGACGTCCTCGCCGCGCACCGCCTCCTCGGCTTTGACCTCATCGACGTGCATCCGACCTACGGCGCCGAGCCACTCCTCCCCGAGGAGATCGCCCCCAACACGTGGCGCTACGACGACCCGGCCGGATTCTGGTCGGTCGTGCACTGGGACGAAGGACCGGACGTCTTTTTCTCCGTCGATAGCTACATCAGCCGCGAGGGGCTCGCCGGGTTCAAACGCTACGTGGAGTATCTGGAGTCGCTACCGACCGATCCGGACCTGAGGATGTTCGACCCCCTCGTGTACGTCCTCGAGAACGCCCCGGACCTCTTCATCCTCGGCGATGCCGACGTGACCTGTCCGACGCTCGCGCCCTGGATGACGGTGTACCTCGAGGCGCTGATCGAGGCTCCGGAGCTGGTCGAGCGCTACATGGACGTGACCATGGAGCGCGAGCTGAAGGGGCTGCGCTACCAGCTCGAGCTGGGGGTCGATGGCGTGATCGGCCGCAACGACTGGTACGGCAAGAACGGCCCCTTTATGTCACCAAGGCACTTTCGGCGCTTTATCATGCCGTACCTGAAGATGATCGTGGACGAGTGCCACCGCTACGGCGTGCCCTTTGTCGAGCACCTCGACGGCAACACGATGCCGACTGCCGATGAGCTGTGGGTCGAGCTTGGGATCGACGGCTACCACGCCATCGAGCCGACGGCGGGGATGGACATCGGCCTCCTCAAGCGCCGGTACGGCCGGCACCTGACCCTGCTCGGCAATATCGATTGCGGCCAGACTCTGACCTTTGGGACGGAGGAGGAGATCCGCGCAGAGGTGCGCCGCATCCTGCGGGAAGCGGCACCGGGCGGCGGCTTTGTGTTCGCCTCGAGCAACTCGCTGCACGGGCGCGTCCCGCTCGAGAGCATCTGGGCGATGGTCCGCGCGGTGCGCGAGTACGGGACCTATCCGATCGCGGAGTAGGGGCGACGGCCGGGCGATGCAGCCTCCGTGAAGAATCGGCACCCGGGGACGTGCGGGAGCCTCTGCCGCCCCACCCGCTACAACCCGGCCGCCTCCAGCAGGGCGATGGCCTGCGCTTCCCAGTTCACGGTCATGAGGTGCACGCCGGCGCAGAGGCCGCGCATGCCCTGCAGTATCGACAGGGCGATCTCGAGGCTCTTGGCCGCCGGGTCCTTCGCCCCTTCGAGCGCGGCGATCACCCACTGCGGCACGTGCACCTCGGGCACGTTCTCGTTCATGTAGCGCGCCATCCTCGCCGACTTGAGCAGAAAGACCCCTCCCAGCACCGGCACGCCCAGGCCTTCAGCTCGCTTCATGAAGGCAGCGAAGGCGTCGAGGTCGAAAACCGGCTGAGTCTGGAAGAAGTCGGCCCCGGCGCGGACCTTTGCTTCCATCTCGCGCAGCTCGTCGTCGGGCGAGGCGGCGTTGGGGTTGGCGGCAGCGCCCAGGCAGAAGCGCGGTGCGCCCTCTAGGCGGTGACCGGCCATGTCCACGCCACGTTCAAGGCTGCGGGCTGCCTCAAGCAGCGCCACGGAGTCCAGGTCAAAGACCCCCCGTGCCCCGGGGTGATCGCTGAGCGAGACGTCATCTCCGCCGAGGATCAACACATTCTCGATCCCAAGAACCGCCGCACCGAGGAGGTCCGCCTGCAGGGCCAGCCGGTTTCGGTCGCGGCAGGTCATCTGTAGGATGGGCTCGAACCCCTGCTCCTTCAGCGCCCGGGCCACGGCCAGCGCACTCACGCGCATCACGGCGCTGGGCATGTCCGGCACGTTGATGGCGTCGACCCGCTCCCGGGCCGGCGCGAGGGCGCGCAGCGTGCGCGAGAGATCCGTCCCTTTGGGGGGAATCGAGTCCATGGTGACGACGAACCGGCCGCTGCAAAGCCTATCCCTGAAGCGCATAGCAGCCCTCCTTGGTCCGCAGACAGGGTTATCCCCGGCATCACTCCAGCTGCCCCGCCCGGTACGCGGCGATGTACTCCAGCCCTAAGAGGTCCTCGCCAAAGAGGACACGTGACGCTCTGAGGACGGTCATCAGGGCGTGGTCCAGCGGGTCCAGAAAGATAGCATCGACCCCGGCCTCCATGAGCGGGGGCAGAAAGGCCCGGTTGAGGACCCGTCGCGCCGGCAGCCCGAAAGAGATGCCGCTCAGGCAGATGGCGGTCTTGATCCCTGGCAGGGCCGCACGCACGGCGCGGATCGTCTCCAGGCTGACCCGCGCGGCAATTGGCTGGACGCTGACCGGCTGGATGAGGCAATCGATATACACCCGCTCGAGGGGGATGCCCCACCGCTGCATCTCGTCGATGAGGCGCTTAGCCACCTCAACCCGTCCCGCCGCATCGCTCGGAACGCCCCGCTTGTCGATACACAGGGCCACCACCGTACAGCCGTACTCGCGCACGAGCGGGAGGATTCCCTTGAGTCGCTCCTCCTCTAGCGTCACCGAGTTGGCCCAGGCGCTCTCCGGGTGCGCGCAGGCAGCCAACCCGGCGCGGATGGTCTCGGGATCGGTGCTGTCGATGGCCAGCGGAAGGTCCGTCACCTCCTGCACCAGGCCTACGGCCCACTGCATCAGCTCCGGCTCGGCACCCGGTAGCCCGCCCACGTTGACATCGATGACGTCGGCGCCCGCCTCGGCCTGCGAACGCGCCAGGTGCTGGATGTAGGAGGCGTCCCTCTCCTCTACCGCACGATGCACCCGCGCGTTCACCGTGTTGATCTTTTCACCGATGATAAGCATCGTCCCCTCCATAACTGTTCAGGCTCGCCTCCTGGCGGCGTCGGCTGCCACGTGTTGCCCTCTCCCCTATCCCCATCCCCCTTCAGCGGCGGACAGGCCGCTTTGGTCGCCGTGCATCGGCCCTTGCCCTATCCCCCCAGCCCCCTTCCCCGCCGCCTCAGCGGCGGGGAAGGGGGCGTCTTATGTCATGGAGGGGTTGTTCGCGGGCGGCAAAGCCGCCCGCGAACAACCCCTCCTCTTCTGGATTCCCCGCCCCCGCCGCGGCGGGGGCGGGGTCAGGGGTGGGGGTCCCCAACGAGCCGGGGCAAGGCTCGGTTGCCGGCAGTGCCCGTAACCGGCTGCCTGACCACGAATCTGCTGACCGGTGCTAAATGCCCCCCTCCCCCCACATTGACAACCATGCTAACCTGTATTATAATGCATACGACAGGTTCGGACAAGGATGGTCCTATGGGTGGCGAGCTTCCCAGCCGCAGCCGACCGGAGCCGCTGTACCAGCAGGTCGTCGAGTACCTCAAGCAGCGCCTGGCCGATGGCACCTATCCTCCATCGTCCGCTCTGCCTTCCGAGATGGAGCTGATGGCCCAGCTGCACGTCAGCCGGCCGACCGTGCGCCATGCGCTGCAGCTTCTCATCTCCGAGGGGCTCATCGAACGCATTCCCGGGCGGGGGACGTTCGCCCGCACGCCCGAACGCCGGGCCAACACCCGGCGCACGGGCACCATCGGCCTGCTTGTGCCCGAGATGCGAGACTACTTTATGATGCGCATCGTGAGCGGCGCCGAGCGGACGATAGCGCAGCATGACTATCACCTCCTGCTGGCCAACAGCGGCAACGAGATCGGACTCGAGCAGCGCCACCTCCGGGAGATGTGGGAGGGCGGCAAGGTCGACGGTTTCCTGGTCATGGCAGCCGACAGCCCCCAGCCGCACCGCGCCTTCTCCGAGCTGGCCGCGGCCGGCGTGCCCATCGTGCTCGTTGATCGCTACTATGAGGAACTGGGGGTCCCCTTCGTCGTCTCAGACGATGTCCGTGGTGGTTACCTGCTGACCCGGCACCTGCTTCAGCTCGGGCATCGGCGCATCGGCTTCGTCACACGGCCAAACGTCTATGTCTCATCGGTGGCCGGCCGCCTGCGCGGCTACCGCCAGGCTCTTGCAGAAGCCGGCATCCCCTTCGACCAGAACCTGGTATTTCAAGGCCTGCTGCCGTATCTGAGCGAAGTGCAGGTCCTCGAGGATATGGTGCCGCGCCTCGCCCTCTTTGAGCGGCAGGCCATCCGCGAGTTCCTGAGCCGCCCCGACCGGCCAACTGCGATCTTTGCCTGCAACGACATCATCGCCGTCCAGGTTGTCGAGACCTGCCGGGAGATGGGCCTGGCCATCCCGGGGGATGTCGCTCTCGTGGGCTATGCGGACGAGCCGGTCGCCTCGGCACTGACGCCACCGCTGACGACGGTGCGCCAACATCCCTACGACATGGGTGCGCGCGCGGCCGCCAAGCTGCTCGACCTCCTGGACGGCCGGCAACCGGAGCAGGCGACCTTTCTGCCCGTGGAGCTCGTCGTGCGCACCTCGTGTGGAGCTGGCTTGTAGCTCGTTTGCGGTGCCGCGGCCGGTGCAGCTGACGCTCGCCGGCCGGCGCCGGCCCCATCGACACACAAAGAGCCGGGGTCCATCTCCGGCCTGAGTTGCACGGCGCTTGCGGGGGCTAGGCCTCCGCGCCCACTGCCGTAGAAAGGAGGTATGGGCTGATCACACCACACCAGATGCGGTAGGTCTGGCCCACCCATCAGTTCCTGTTTCCTGCGTACAAGGAGGATATGAAGCGCTCGTTCAGCACCCTCGTTGCTGTCGCCCTCGTCCTCACGCTCCTCGCGGCGTGCGGCCCAAAGGCGAGCCCAACACCTGCTAAGGAAACGCAGGTTGTAGAGAAAGAAGTCACCAAGGTCGTCAAGGAGACGGTAGCCGTCCCGAAGGAACGCACCCGCGTGGCCTTCTGGCACATCTTCGGCTCCGGCCCCGGACGCGACGTCTTTGACAAGATCGTCGCCGAGTTCAACGCCACCAACCCGGACTATGTCGTCGAGCCCGTATTCACGGATTGCTGGACCTATGAGCAAAAAGTGCTGGCCGCCGTCGCCGCGGGCGACCCGCCCGACGTCACCATGGCGGATCAGACCCGCGCCGGCCAGCGCGCCGAGGCCAAGCAGATCATCGCCCTCGACGACTATATCGCCCGCGACAACTTTGACATGGCCGCCTTCTGGGAGTACCCCCTGAAGGACGTCGTGTACAAGGGCCAGACCTGGGGTATCCCCTTCGCGCCCGACACGCGCCTCCTGTTCTACAACAAGGCGGCTTTCGAGGAGGTCGGGCTCGATCCTGAGAAGCCGCCCAAGACCTGGGATGAGCTGTGGGACTATGCTCTGAAGCTCGACAAGAAGGATGACAAGGGCAACCTCGTCCGCGTCGGCTTCAACCCCATGTGGGGCAACTGCTGGATGCTCCCATTCATCTACAGCAACGGCGCGGTGCTCGTCGACGATGCGGGCAAGTTCCAGTTCACCGCTCCCGAGGTCGTAGAGACCGCCGCCTGGTACCAGAAGTGGGTCAACCACTACGGCAAGGAGAACCTGGACAACTTTGCCAGCGGCTTCGGCACCGGCGCCCAGGATCCCTTCATCAGCGGCCAGGTGGCCATGATCGTCCAGGTCCAGACCTACATCGGCGACCTCCAGACCTACGCGCCCGACATGAAGTGGGGCGTCACCATGATCCCCTACAACAAGACGCCTGCTTCCTGGGGCGCCGGCTTTGACCTGGAGATCCCCTACGGTGCCAAGAACCCCGACGGTGCCTGGGAGTTCATCAAGTTCCTGACCTCCAAGGAGATCCAGGTCATGTTCGCCGAGGCCTCCGGCTGGATGCCCTCGCGGATCGAGGCCGCCAGCGATCCGGCGCTCGCCGATACCCCAGGCTGGGACGTGGTGCTGGAGAGCATGAAGGTCACCAGGAGCCGCCGGTTCGTGCTCGAGGCCCCCACCTGGTACAACCCGCTCGTCACTGCCTTCCAGGAGGTTTGGGACGGCGTCAAGACGCCTGAGCAGGCACTGGCCGGTGCCCAGGCAGCGGTCGAGAAAGAGGTGGAGAACTACAAGGCCACCCATTAGTAGGCCGGCCATAGAGCCGTGATCGACCCTCGCTCCCGGCCCTGTCCATGTGTGGACGGGGCCGGGAGCCGTCTGGCCGGGTCTGTCCGGCGCGCGACGGCCGCTGTGCCGCCATCGGAGCGCCGGACGGCCCGCGGCCGGCGCCCGGGCCGAGCCAGGAGAGGATGAGATGCCCGACCTCCGTACCAACGCTATCAGGAGAAGCGCCAGGTTCTGGCGCGATGCGATCACCGGCTATGGAATGGCCGCACCCTGGTTCCTCGGCTTCCTGGTGTTCACGGCCGGTCCCATCGTGCTCTCCTTCTTCTACAGCTTTACAGCCTACCAGATCACCACGCCGCCGCGCTGGATCGGGCTGGCCAACTATCGCATCCTGTTCTTCGATGACCCCAAGTTCCGCATCAGCCTGTACAACACGGCCTACTACGCAGGGCTCGTGGTCCCACTCACGGTGATCAACGGCCTGTTCCTCGCCACCCTGATGAACCAGAATATCCCGGGGCGGGCCCTGTTTCGCACCATCTACTACCTCCCCTCGGTGATCTCGGGCGTGGCGAACGCAATGCTCTGGTTGTGGGTGCTCAACCCCCGCTACGGGCTCATCAACACGATGCTCTCCTGGTTTGGCATCAAGGGCCCGCCGTGGCTTTCCAGCGCCGAGTGGGCCAAGCCGAGCCTGGTCGTCATGAGCCTGTGGGGCGTCGGTGGGACAATGATCATCTACCTGGCCGGCCTGCAGGGCATACCGCAGCATCTCCACGAGGCCGCCGAGATCGATGGAGCCAACGCCTGGCAGCGCTACTGGCGCATCACCGTGCCCATGCTTTCGCCGACCATCTTTTTCAACATCATCACCAGCATCATCGGCTCCTTCCAGGTCTTTACGCAGGCCTACGTCTGGGTTGAGAGCGGCGTGGGCATGGGCGCCGGCCCACGGGATTCGCTCTTGTTCTACGTGCTCTACCTCTTCCGGCGGGCCTTCGGCGAGCTGCAGATGGGATACGCCTCCGCCATGGCCTGGATCCTCTTCGTCATTATCCTCGTGCTGACCCTGATCCAGTTCCGGGTAGCGCGCTACTGGGTGCACTATGAGTCTGCCCCAGAGGGAGGGATCTGACATGCAGGCACGCCGCGCACAGCCCTTCTGGTGGCAGAGCCGCACACTCAGAAGCTACCTCACCCGCGGGACCGTTTTCACCGTGCTGCTTCTGGGGAGCGTGCTCTTCCTTTTCCCGCTGATCTGGATGCTCTCGACGTCACTGAAGACGAACGAGCAGGTCTACCGGGTGCCGACGGTCTGGATCCCCAACCCCATCGCCTGGGAGAACTATCCCCGCGCCCTGAGCCGGATGCCCTTCCTGCTCTTCCTGCGCAACTCGTGCATCACCTCGTTCATCCCGGTGATAGGCGCCGTCCTGAGCTCGTCGATGGTGGCCTACTCCTTTGCGCGGGTGCAGTGGCCCGGTCGAAACTTTTGGTTCATCGTTCTCATTGCCACCATGATGCTGCCGGGCCAGGTCACCATGATCCCGGTCTATGTCCTGTACTCCAAGCTGAAGTGGATCAACACCTTCCTGCCCCTCACGGTGCCATGGTTCTTTGGAGGCGCCTTCTACGTCTTCCTGCTGCGCCAGTTCTTCCTCGGCATCCCGCAGGAGCTGAGCGACGCGGCCTTTATCGACGGTTGCTCGCACCCTGGTATCTGGTGGCGGATCATCATCCCTCTGGCCAAGCCGGCGCTGGCGACCGTGGCGGTCTTTACCTTCCTCTTCACCTGGAACGACTTCTTGGGGCCGCTCCTGTACCTGCGGGAGGAGAGGCTCTATACGCTACAGGTCGGTCTGCAGTACTTCCGCCTGCAGAACCAGGTGAACTGGCAGGAGCTGATGGCCGCTTCGCTGGTGGTGCTGATGCCCACGCTGGTCATCTTCTTCCTCGGGCAGCGCTACTTTGTCCAGGGAATCACCCTGACCGGCCTCAAGGGATAGACCCCTATCGCAAGGAGACCCCATGCCTCGGACAACGCCACCTCCCACGACTCTGCGAGTTGTGCCCACGCCGCTCTTGACCCGCTCAGATCCGGCTCAGCGCCTGATCCTCCTCCAGTTTCCCATGGCCAGAGCCCTGCGGCCGGGGCGGGTGCGGATCGAGATCGGCGACCGCTGCGTCGAGGCGGACCTCGGAGAGGTCCCGCCCGGCGAGACGATGGCCCAGGTCCTTGTGCCGGAGGTCACCGCCACGACCGGGGGACTCGTGCACCTGCAGCTTGGGGAGCAGGAGTGGAAGCAGCCGTTCACCCTCGACCCGGCCCGGCGATGGACGGTCTATGTGGTGCCCCACTCACACACGGATATCGGCTTCACCCACCCGGCCTCCGAGGTTGCCTGCATCCACGACGAAAACACCGACGAGGCCATCGCTCTGTGCGACCTGACCCGGGATTGGCCCGACGGCTGTCGCTTCAAGTGGACGTGCGAGGTCTCCTGGCAGATCGAGAACTATGTCCGGAGCCGTCCTCCCGAGCGGGTGAGGCAGCTCCAGGATTGCCTCCAACGCGGCCAGATGGAAGTGGCCGCCATCTATGCCGGCATCCACACCGACATCTGCGGCCTCGAAGAGCTGGCGCGCTCGCTCTACCTTGCCTGTCGACTGCGGCGCGAGTGGGGAATCACCGTGGACACGGCGATGATGAGTGACGTCCCGGGCCTGACGTGGGCCTATGCGCAGGTGCTGGCCAAGGCCGGCATCCGCTACCTGATCGTGGCCGACAACAACTTTTCCGCTCCCTTCCTGCCCTTCACCGACCTCCCCCGGCCCTTCCGCTGGGAGGCGCCGGATGGCACGGGCGTCCTCGCCTGGTACACCGACGACCCCTACTGGTCCTACATCGAGGGCTACAGACTGGGCTTTGGGGAGAGCTACCGCCAAGTGCTGCGCGAGCTGCCGCTCAAGCTGGCCGAACTGGAGTCCCATGGCTACCCCTACGACGCCTTCCAGCTCCAGCTCGCCTCCGACAACTGCCGGGTACCCTTCCGTCCGGCGCTGATCGCCAGGGAGTGGCAGGAGCACTGGGCCAATCCGCAGGTCCGGGTTGCCACCGCCCGGGAGTTCCTTGCCCACATGGAGGCAGCCTACGGGGCACAGTTCGCGGCCTATCGGGGCGATTGGACCAACTGGTGGTCTTCGACCGTGCTGGGCTTTCCGCATGAGTCGGCACTGGGGCGCCGCGTCAAGGGGGAGCTGGCGAGCGCCGAGAAGCTGGCCTCCTGGGCGAGCACCGCGGGGGTGTTCGCCTACCCCGCCGAGCTGATCTCGAAGGGCTATCACCGCCTGCTCGCCTTTGATGAGCACAGCGGCGGGGGCGGGCTTTGGCGCCCGAGGTCCGAGGAGGAGCAGATTCGTGCACTGCTCGAGGGGTACGCCTTCCCCCACGAGGCCGCGGCGGCGACCCGTGCAGCGCTCGAGCAGGCCGCACGGGCGCTCGCGGCACAGGTGCCCAACCCACAGCCGACACCGGCCCTCGTGGTGTTCAACACCCTCTCCTGGCCCCGCAGCGAGCCGGTGGAGACGCGCCTGCCGGAGGAGGTGCCATCGCGCGCTCTTCTCGATACCGCGACGGGGCAGCTCGTGCCGGTGCAGCCGCTGCCTGGAGGCGGCGTCCGCTTTGTGGCGCGCGAGGTCCCACCGATGGGGTACAAGGTCTTCACGCCGGTGCCCTACGAGGCTCCTTCGGAGGATGAACTTGCCATCTCCGCCCGGTGCATTGAGAACCGCTACTACCGGGTCGAGCTCGACGAGCACGGTCGTGTCGCCAGCATCTTTGACCGCGAGCAGCGCCGCGAGCTGGTCTCTGCCGGGGGAGGCCATTCATTCGGTGCGCTGCTCTGGTACCAGCCCCGGCCCCACCGGGAGTTCGGCCTCGGCGATGAGTTCCCGGATCAGGTCGAGCTCTACGAGGGGGTGCCGGTTCCAGGCGACATCCTTCCCGAGGTTGGCGGCGAAGCGACCGTCCAAGTGGGCACAGACGGTCCCGTCTCGGCCAGCCTGGTTGTCGAGCGCCGGGTTGAGGGTCCCTTCCACCTCCGGCAGGAGATCACGCTGCACGCCGGCTTGCGACGGGTGGAACTGAGGTATCTCCTCACGCCGGAGGGAGAGGTGTCGGCCCCCAGATCTCGCCTGGCCTACCTCTGCTTCCCCTTCCGGGTCGATAACCCCCGCTTCTACCTGGAGGTTCCGGGCGCCCTGTTGACGCCGGAGGAGGACCAGCTCAAGGGCAGTTGCCGCGACTTTTGGGCGGTCCAGCACTGGCTGGCCCTGCACAACCCGGATCATACCGTGCTCTTGTCAGCGCCGGACACTCCGCTGGTCGAGCCGGGGAGGCGCGCGCCCTCTCATCAGCAGTTCCTCCGCCGGTGGCAGGCAGAGGCAGCCACCGTGTGGGTTCCGATCCTCTCTCTTGGACCGCACCGTGGGGCGACCGACTCGCCATACAGCCGGAACGCGCCCCTGGAGCTGCGCTTCTCACTGACGAGCCACGCCGGCCCTCTGGATCGGGTCGTCGCCATGCGCCACGGCTGGGGCGCAGCTAATCCGCTTCTCCCGCTGCCCATCTCACGGGGACAGGATGGCCGATTGCCAGCGCACCAGTCATCGTGGTGTGACCTCACCCCAGAGCATGTACTCCTCGTGACCGCCAAGCAGGCCGAGGATGGCGATGGCCTGATCTTTCGCCTCTGGGAGGGGAGCGGCACCGCCTGTGTGGCCAGGCTCACACTGGCCGGGGCCGGCCCCATGCGTGCCAGCCGGTGCAGCATCGTGGAGGAGGAACTCGGACCTCTGGAGGTCGAAGGCCGTACCATTCACGTACCCTTGCCGGGCTTTGGCATCGAGACGGTGCGCGTCCGCCATGGGAGGTGATGCCGGATGTCGCTGAGGCGCTGTGACGGCGCAGCGGTACAGTCGAACGGGCGATACGAAGGATGGAGACGGACCGGGTTCGTGCTGCGGGCCTGTGCCTGCCTGCTCTCCGCCCTGCTTGCGTGTGCTGCCTGCAGCAGGGCGAGGCCAACCGCTACCCCCGCACCGACCCAAGCGCCAACGACGGAGGCTCCTACGGTGACGCCGACCCCCGCCCTCCCTGGCCTCAACACCCCCATCCGCTACATCTATGTCGTGCCCATGTCGCACCTCGACATCGGCTTCACAGCCACGCCCGATGCCATAGCCGAGGCCTACAAGGCGAATGTCGACCTCGCGCTCCGGTATCTGGAGCTCTTCCCGGACCTGAGCTGGACCTTTGAGGGGGCCTGGCAGCTCGAGCAGTGGCTGCAGAGGACCTCCGATCCCGCCGAGATCGAGCGGACTGCCGGCCTCCTCAAGAGCGGCCGGCTGGGGCTGACTGCGGGCTATGCCAACCTCCATGGCGGCCTCGTGAGCGCCGCCGAGTGGCCGCGGTTCCTCTACCCGTCACGGGCGCTTGCCGAGCGCTTTGGCGTGCGGCCTGTCTGCGCCGTACAGAACGACGTGCCGGGCCTCTCCTGGGCCATGCCACAGGTGCTGGCAGGCGCAGGCGTCAAGTACCTGGTCGCCGGACCCAACACCGCCTTTGGCGGCGGGGCGGCCATACCATTGCGGGCCAATCCCTTCTACTGGGAAGGTGCCGACGGCAGCCGCGTCCTCACCTGGATCAGCCCCGGCGCCTACACCGAGGGCGTGCAGACCTTCCAGCTGACCCAGCCCATCAACGAGGTGCAGCTCGCGGAGGACCTCACGCGATATGTCGCAGCCGGCTACCCCTACGATGCCATCCTCGTTGAGCACGCCATGGACAACTGGGACGCCGACCAGCTCGGCGTTGTCTTGATGCTCCAGAACATTCGGGAATGGAACCGGACGCGCGCCAATCCCAAGTTTGTCATCGCTACCCCGGAGGCCTTCTTCGAGCACATGGTCGAGAAACACGGCGACCAGTTCGCCGCCTACCGGGGAGACTGGTCCGGGCTGTGGGAGCAGGTCAAGGTCCTCAGCCCCTCAGGCACGGCCATGGTGCGGGGGGCCAAGGCTGCCCTGCCGGCTGCCGAAGCCATAGCGACCCTGAACAGCCTGCTTGGCGATACGGCCTTCCCGGGTGAGCAGGTCGAAGCGCTGTACCGTGACCTGCTCGACTACGACGAGCACTCGGTCGGCAGCATCGTGCCCTGGCCCGGGATGTTCACGCAGGAGCAGATCGAGCACGACAATGACCTGCGCTACGGCCTGGCGCAGGAGATTTCCCAGGGGAGCCAGGCCCTGCTGCAGCAGGGCATGGAGACGCTGAGCGCCCGGCTGCAGGGCCCTGAACCGGACGCCGTAGTCTTCAATCCCACTTCTTGGGCGCGCACCGACGTGGCCTCCCTTCCGCTGCCCGAGGGCGTGAGCGGCCCTTGCCAGGTCTGCGACGAGGCGACCGACGAGGTCGCACCCGCCCAGAGCACGGCCGATGGACGGCTGATCTTCATCGCCGAGGACGTGCCGCCCCTGGGATACCGGCGGTTCCGGATCGAGCCGGCCCCCGCGGCCCAAGCCGCTGCCCGCGCCGTGCCGGGCGACCGCATCGCCAACGGCTATTTCGAGGTCCGCGTCGATCAAGCCAGTGGCAACCTCCAGATCAGCGACCTCGTGGCCGGGCGCGCCCTTGTCGCCGAGGGCGGACTGCCCTTCAACGGCCTGCTTCGGGCCGGGCACCAGTCAACCTATGGCAACGGTCAGTACGAGGTGCTCCCGGGCAGGCCTCTAACCGTCACCGTCACCTCGGGGCCGGTCGCGACCTCTCTCACCATCGAGCGGGCAGAAACGCCGTTCGTGCGCACCTGCATCACCCTGTACGAGTCCCTCCCGTGGCTGGAGTGGACAAACGTCCTCGACCGGAGCCTCATGCGGCACGTGCCAGCGCGCGAGCACTCGGACCTGTACTTCTTCTCACTGCCGCTCGCCCTCGGTCCAGAGGAGCTGCGCCTGCACATCGAGACCGGGGCAGGCTTTCTGGACCCGGCGACGGACCTGCTGCCCGGCGCCAATGGCCGTGGCTTTAGCGTGCAACGGGTAGCCGCCCTCGAGGAGCAGGATGGCTACACCGCCCTCCTCGGCAGCCGGGAGTCCTTCCTGGTTTTCGCCGGGAGCGTCCTGCGGGCAGGGCCGTACCCGGCGCTGCAGAGCGGCACCCTCTTTGCGGGGGCCATGGGCGTGGCGCACGAAGGACAATCCAAGGACAAGGGCGTGGTGCCCTTGCAGGCCGGAGAGCCGAGCGCCCCCAACCTGCACACCTTTACCTACCGGCTGGCCGCGCAAGCGACAGGCTTTGATCCGGCAGCAGCCGCGCGCTTCGGCTGGGAACTGCACAGCCCGCTCCTCGCCCGGTACCTGCCGGGCCGGCGCGGGAGCAATGCTCTGCCACCGGCGGGCAGCTTCCTGACGCTTGACGCTCCGAACGTCGTGGTAGCAGAGCTCAAGCGCGCTGCCTTCGGATCACAGGACGACCTGATCCTGCGGCTACAGGAGACGGCCGGCAAACCGACGAGGGTCGCCGTGCGCTCTGCCTTCCCCATCCGTGAGGCCTGGGTGGCAAGCCCGACCGAGGAGCCGCAGGATGAGATCGCGGCTGAGCAGCCGCTCGTGATCGATCTGGCCGCCAACGCCGTCATCACCCTGCGGCTGCGCGTCGACCCGGCCTCCGCCGCGTCAGCCGCGCAGGAGTGACAAGAGGAACCCGAGATGCATTCTGCAATGACACCCAAGGAAAACTATATCCGCGCCATCACCTTCACCGGCCCACACCATCTGCCCTATGAAGAGGTCGTGCGCAACGTCGAGTTCGAGGGCGACATGATGTGGATGGGCGAGGAGGGGGTCGATCGCTGGGGCGTGACCTGGCATGGCGTCCTCGCCGAGTACCTGCCGATGGTCGCGGATCATCCGATCAAGAGCCCTCAGGACATGGACCGGTACCGCCCCCCGGAGCCGGTGTTCCGCCTCAAACCCTCGGCCGAGGCCATGCTCGAGACCCTGAACCGCGACGAGTGGCTGCTATGGGGCTTTCACCCCAATATCCTCTTCGAGCGCGCCTGGTTTCTGGTGGGAATGGACAACCTTCTCGTGGCGATCCGGGAGGACCGCGAGCGCGTGCGCAGCCTCCTGCGCCGCATCGCCGACTATCAGATCGCCATTGCCGAGCAGTACGTGCGCTGCGACATCGACGGCGTCTTTATCGGAGACGACTATGGCACGCAACGAGCCCTGGTCATGGCGCCGGACCTGTGGCGGGAGCTGATCAAGCCCGAGCTGGCTCGGGTCCTCGCCGTCTACAGGCGCGCCGGCAAGTGGATCAAGTTCCACTCCTGCGGGCACGTCACCGAGATCGTCGACGACCTGATCGAGATCGGCGTGCACATCATCAACCCCTGCCAGGCCAGAGCCAACGACCTGGCCGAGTGGGGCCGGCGTTTCTCGGGCCGCATCGTCTTCGAAGGGGGCGTCGACACCCAGATCACCATGATGCTAGGCACCCCCGACGACGTGCGCGCCGAGGCCCTGCTGCGCATCCAGCAGCTCGGCCGAGACCCGCGCGGCGGCCTGCTCCTCTGGGCGGACCAGAACGTCCCCATCCCCGAGGCCAACCGAAAAGCCCTGCTCGATACGATCATCACTCACGGCGTGTACCCGCTCTTGACGTGACGCGCCTCTTGTTGCAGACTAGGGCCACCCAGGAAAGCGAGGTGGCCCATGAAAGTCTCCAGGGCGGTGATCACTGCCGCGGGCAGGAACCAGAGAACCCTTCCCCTCCAGGTCCTCATCGATCGCGACGGCACGCCCAAATCGGTGCTCTGCATCATTGTGGAAGAAGCCCTCAGGGCGGGCGTTGACGAGATCTGTGTGGTCGTCTGCCCTGGAGATGAAGCGGCCTATGCCGAGGCTGTGGGCGGGCACGTCGGCCGGCTCCGGTTTGTGGAGCAGCCCGCGCCGCTCGGCTATGGCCACGCCGTTTACTGCGCGCGGGATTTCGTCGGCGATGAGCCCTTTCTGCACCTCGTCGGCGATCACCTGTACGTGAGCCCCGAGGAGAGAAGCTGCGCCGAAGAGTTGGTCGCAGTCGCACAGGCCGAGGCCTGCTCCGTGTCAGCCGTGCAGGCCACCCGCGAAAGCCTGCTCCCTTACTACGGTGCCGTCGGTGGCCGGCGCGTTCCCGGGCGCCGCAACCTCTACCTGGTTGAGGACGTCATCGAAAAGCCCACTCCCACCGAAGCCGAGCAGAGGCTGCTCGTGCCGGGCCTACGGGCCGGGCACTATCTCTGCTTCTTCGGGCAGCACGTGCTCACCCCAACCATCATGGAGATCCTCGGCCGGCAGGTCGCTGCAGCCGGAGAGCAGGGCGGCGTCAGCCTCTCGGGGGCCCTTGCCGAGCTCGCCTCGCGCGAGCGCTACCTGGCGCTGGAGCGGCAGGGCTGGCGGTACGACGTGGGCGTGCGCTACGGGCTCCTCATGGCCCAGCTTGCTCTGGCCATGAGCGGCCGGGACCGCGCCGAGGTGCTGACGCAGCTTCTCGAGCTCTTGGGCCAGCGCGAGCTCGCTGCAGCTGCAAAGTGAGGGCGCACCGTGGACTCACAGCTCACGACCATTATCACCTCGCCTGACCCGGCCGTCCGCAACCGCTCGGTCGATGCCTTCTGCCGCACGGCCTCGCTATCCGAGTTGCTGGCCGAGTCCGCCGCGCTGGATGCCTTCCGGCGGGCAAGTGACAACCTGTACGAGCGCGTCCGCGCCTGCTTCTTCCTGTACGCCATTCACCGCTTCCATCTGCCGCAGAAAGAGGGCATCGCTGCCAGGGGCCTCGTACCGTACGAAGGGTACTGCCACCTCCTGCAGCGCCGGTTCGAGGAGGCCATAGAGGTCTTCCTCCGCGCCCAGGAGGCACAGGGCCCCAGCGATGGTCTTTCGAGCGCCCTCGCCGCGGCCTACCACCGGCTGGGCTTCCAGACGCTGGCGGACCAGGTGCGGCGAAGCGTGCGCGCCGTCCGGGGCAATCAGTGGATGTTCCGGCTCGGCCATCCCCTCGACCAGCCCCTGCGGGTTCGCCCCGAGCTGCTCCGGCGCCCGACCGACGACAGCCCCTACCCCCTGCTCAGGGAGGCCACGCCGGTGCGCATGGACCTCAGCCACAGCGCCTGGAGCGACATCTTTTTCCTGGGCATGGATTTCCCGGAGGGCGCCCGTGTGCTGAACGTGTCCATCGACCTCGGGGTCCGCGGGCGGGATGCGGCACCACGGCCCCCTGTCGAGGCCTACTTTCGCGTTATCGACGAGCCGGTCCTGAGGCTGGCCAGCGTCGACCTGGCCACCACGGCTGAAATCCACACGCTGGCGGAGGTCTTTGACTTTGCGCGGGACTATCTGGGCCTGCTCAAGGCCGCCGTCATCGCCTCGGGGATCGTGCCACCCGGCCTTGAGGGCTCCGAGCAGAGTTTGACGGACCTGCTGGCGCGCCTGGTAGGTCCGGGGCGGGGCATTGAGGTCGTGAGTTGCGTCAACGGCATCCCCAAGGGGTCGCGCCTCGCCGTGTCGACGAGCCTGCTGGCCTGTCTGATCGCAGCCTGCATGCGCGCGACCGGCCAGGCACGCTCGCTCACCGGGCCACTGGCCGAGCACGAGCGGCGGCTTGTGGCCGCGCGGGCCATCCTTGGGGAGTGGCTCGCCGGCTCCGGCGGCGGCTGGCAGGACTCTGGCGGCCTCTGGCCCGGCATGAAGCTCATCTGCGGCGTCGTCGCCTCTGAGGGCGACCCGGAGTTCGGCATCAGCCGCGGGTGCCTGCTGCCCAGCCACCACATCCTGAGCCTCGAGGAGGCCTCCGCCGAGACCCGCCAGAGGCTCCAGGACTGCCTGGTGCTCGTGCACGGCGGCATGGCGCAGAACGTCGGCCCGATCCTCGAGATGGTGACGGAAAAGTACCTGCTGCGCTCCGAGGCCGAGTGGCAGGGCCGCCTGCAGGCCACGCGTATACTTGACGATATCCTCGCGGCCCTGCGCACCGGGGACGTGCAGGCCATCGGGTCTGCCACCACGCGCAACTTTATGGGGCCGATCCAGGCCATCATCCCCTGGGCTTCGAACCTGTACACGGAGACGCTCATCGCGCGCGTGCGCGCCGAGTTTGGCGACCGGTTCTGGGGATTCTGGATGCTCGGCGGCATGTCCGGCGGCGGCATGGGGTTTATCTTCGCCCCCGGCCAGAAAGCGCTGGCGCAGGACCGATTGCAGGAGGCGATGGCCGCCGTCAAGCGCCAGCTCGAGCATGCACTGCCCTTCGCCATCGAGCCGGTCGTCTACGACTTTGCCATCAATGAGAGGGGCACCTGGGCTGACCTGCTCGAGGGCGATCAGGCGCTCCTGCCGCCGGGCTACTATGCCATGACGGTGCCCGAGCTCCTGCGGGTCAACCAGCACCAGCTGACGCCGCTGCGGCGGCTGGAGCTGGACCGCTTCGGCGCCGCCTGCCGCACTCGCCCGGAGCTGGCGTACATGGTGCAGACCCTTTTCGACCGGCTCCTCCCCCGGTCACAGCGTGAGGTGCCTATCGAGCGCGACCTCCGCTCCCTGCTGGCCGAGTATGGCTTTGACCCCGTCCAGCACGAGCAGATCCGTGCCGACCTCAAGGCGGGCCGCATCGGCCTGGCGCAGAACCGCCTGCCGGTCACGACGGTGATCCGCGACGTGGAGCCGGGCGACGTCTACGACGCCACGCAGGGCCTCCCCGACGAGCTCCGCCGGCTCGGGCTGGAGGCTCTTGCCGAGGGCGCGGCCGCAGTCGTCACCCTTGCCGGGGGCGTCGGCAGCCGCTGGACCCAGGGCGCCGGTGTCGTCAAAGCCCTGCACCCTTACTGCAAGCTGGCTGGCCGGCACCGCACCTTCATCGAGACCCACCTGGCCAAGAGCCGGCGGATCGGCCGCATCTGTGGCCGGCCGATCCCACATATCTTTACCACGAGCTACCTGACGCAGCAGCCCATCGAAAGCTATCTGGCCGCCGAGCACCGCTATGGCTACCCCGGGCCGCTCATCCTCTCGCCTGGGCGTGCCGTAGGCCTGCGCCTCGTGCCGATGGCCCGCGACCTGCGCTTTGCCTGGGAAGAGATGCCGCAGCAGCTCCTCGACGAGCAGGCGCAAAAGCTGCGCGACTCCCTGCACGCGGCGCTGATCGAGTGGGCGCGGCAGGCCGGCGAGGGCTCGGACTATACCGACAACCTCCCGTTGCAGTGCCTGCACCCGGTCGGACACTGGTTCGAGATTCCGAACATGTTCCGGAACGGTGTCCTCGCCCGCCTGCTCGAGGAGAACCCCTCCCTACGCTACCTCATGGTGCACAACATCGATACCCTCGGCACCGACCTCGACCCCGCGCTCCTCGGCCTGCACATCGAATCGGGTGCGGCCATGACGGTCGAGGTGATCACGCGACGCATCGAGGACCGCGGCGGCGGCCTCGCCCGGGTCGACGGGCGGCTGCGGCTGCTTGAGGGCCTCGCCCTCCCCCGCGAGGAGGACGAGTTCGCGCTGTCGTACTATAACGCCAACACTTTCTGGATCGATATCGACCAGCTCCTTGCCGTCTTTGGCCTCTCCAGAAAAGATCTCAGCGACGAGGAAAAGGTCACCTCTGCAGTGCGAGCCCTTGCCGCCAGAATGCCGACCTACATCACCCTGAAGGACGTCAAGAAGCGCTGGGGCCATGGTCAGGAGGACGTCTTCCCGGTGACCCAGTGGGAAAAGCTCTGGGGCGATATGACGGCCCTCCCAGAGCTCTCCTGTCGCTATGTCGCCGTGCCGCGCCTGAGGGGCCAGAACCTGAAAGACCAGGCCCAGCTCGACGGCTGGCTGCGCGATGGGTCCGCGGCTTATGTCGAATCCATCTGCGAGTGGTCCTGAAGCCGCACTGCATGGCCGCGGGGAGACTGTGACGAACTGAGCCTGCCGCACATCATCCGCTTCCTCACGCTCGTCATCCCTCAGGCCTGTGTGAGCTACTTTCCGGTCGTGGGCATCCTCGGCCGCGCCGATCCCTTGGGCAGCCCCGTCTGGTTCCGGGTCGCCTCTCCGATCGCTGGTCCCCGATTCCTCGAGATGTCGTTGCAGCTTCCGAATCTGGGAGCACGGCACTACACTTCGACGGGAAGCTGACCCGAGCATCCTCCCCTCATCTCCTGGGAACACAGGCCCGTCCCACACCTCCTGGCCCATCTCTGCCACACGTGCCACTTCCGAAGGATTCACGCCCCAAACCCCGCCATATATGAGGGAAACGAGCAAGCCTTCCAGCGCGGAGGGCCTTGGGGCCTGCCGGACCCAACATGACCCTGGCCCCTAGCCGAATGCCTGGCCGGCACCGGCCGGATGGAGGTGATGACGGGCGTCGTGTCTGTTGCTGACAACCTGGCCTTGGGGAATGGACAAAGACTACATCGTACCCTGGAAGCAAGAGCGCCCAAAGGAGGCCAAGATGTACCAGAGGCTCTACAAAGCGCTGAGGGATGAGAGCGGTATCACCGCCCTTGAGACCGCGATCATCCTCATCGCCTTCGTCGTGGTCGCGGCGGTGTTCGCTTTCACCGTCCTTTCCGCCGGCACGGTGACGACCGAGAAGGGCAAGCAGGCCATCTTCTCCGGGCTTGAGGAGGTGAGCTCCTCCCTGGAGCTGAGGGGGAGCGTCCTTGCCATCTCCAACACCGTCGGCACCGCCGGCACCGGCGCGGTCGGGCACCTCGTCTTCACCGTCGGCAACGTCGCCGGCGGGTCGGGGATCGATCTGACCGACACGTCGGGCGAGAACAAGATCGTCATCGACTATCGCGACGGGTCGCAGTATGTCTCCCCGCTGGACTGGACCGTCTCCTGGCCGGTCCGGCGCGACGATGACGACATCCTCGAGGATGGCGAGCTGGCGCGGATCGATGTCGACCTCACCGGCGTCAACCTCGGACCCGACACAGCCTTCGCCATCGAGGTCAAGCCCCCTCGTGGCGGAGTGCTGGTCATCCAGAACACGACGCCGTCGTATATCGACTCCGTCATTGACTTCCACTAGGCTGTGCCTCGTCGGCCGTCATCTTCCCCAAGGTCTAGTGCGGCTCAGCCGGGCTGCCTGCCCGGCTGAGCCCTCCCAACCGTCGTGGCAGCGCGCGGGTCTTCGGGGCGAGCGGATGCCTCGGACCAGGTCATCGCCACGCTCCGGCACACCGAACTTGCGCGGACCTTCGTCAGGCCACGCCCATTCGAGTTGAGCGAGGGATGGTCATGGCTCTGGAAGACAGGATCAAGGTCCTCGAGGACGAGATCGCCATCCTCAAGGGCCAGATTCACACGACCCTGCTGGAGATTCACGAGCAGATCCTCAACCACTACTATCCGGAACTGAGGGCAGATGATTCCGGCCTGCCCGAGGCCTCGGGCTCGGCAAGACCGGCAAGGGCTCTTGGCTTTGTCGGCCTGCAACGGGTAACTCTGGAGGAACCCGGGCCGACCGCCGCCGAACAGGACCGAGCCGAAGCTCAAGTCGCAGCTGCGGAAGCCACGCCTCGCCCGGGCTCCGAGAACCGGACCAGTTGGCCGATGGTGGCGCAGCTGATGAAATGGGCCAGCGACAGCGTGGAGAGGATCGGCGCCGAGCGCACGGCCAAAGCACTCGAAATCTGCGCACAGGGTGGCTGCCTTACGCCCGAGGTCAGGGACATGCTCCTGCGGTTCATCGCGCTCAGCGACGAGGGAGCTGCCCCCGCAACGGTCGGGCTGCGGGCCATTGCCGACGCCCTCTCCGAGCTAAACGATATCCTGGGTAGCGCCGCCGAGCCATCCGGCGCCGACCCCGCCGGTGGAGAAGTCTGACCTTGGATAAGGCCATCATCACCACGCTCATGATCACGGCCAGTGTCGTGGCCGCCGTGCTGGTGTTCAACGCGGCGTATCCGGCCATCGTGCAGGGCAATGGTGCCGTCTTGAGCATGAGGTCTCGGATCGATGAGCGACTGCGCTCTCAGATCGAGGTGATTCACGCCTGCAAGTCCGCCGATTACGTGGATGTTGCCCTGGTCTGGGTGAAGAACGTTGGCTCTGTGCCCATCAAAGCTGTGGAGCGCTGCGACGTCTTTTTCGGGCCGGAGGGCGACTTTGCCCAGATCCCTTACGGCTCCGGAGACCCTCACTGGGAGTACGCCGTCGAGAACGCACCCTATTGGGAGCCAACGGCCACCTTGCGGGTGACCATAGACCTGGACTATGCGCTCGCACCAGGCGAGCGGTATTTCTTCAAGATGGTCACCCCCAACGGCGTGTCGGACGACTACTATTTCAGCACTTCCAGGTGATGCCTTGGAAACGACCATCGCTGCCGTCATCATCGTCGCTCTCATATTGTTCAGCACGCTTACCCTGGCGCACGGCTACCTGTCGGCTCAGGACCAGATACTGCAGTCGTGGCGGGCGACCGAGCAGCGCGTGCAAGAGCAGGCGAGGACCGACCTGCAACTGGTCGAAGCTGCGGTCCTCCCCTCACGGGACGAAGTGGAGCTCACCGTGAGAAACGACGGGAGCACCCGGCTGACCGACCCGGAGGCATGGGACGTCGTGCTCGAGTACGACGCCCTGACCGCGTGGGTGACGCGGTGGTACCCCTACGCGGGGCCTGCCATCCAGGCCCAGAACCAGTGGACGATTGCCGGCATATACCGGAAGGCAGCGGAGGGGGAGCCCGAGGTCCTCGGACCCGGGATACTCGACCCCGGTGAGGAGATGGTCGTGCGTGTATCGGTCTCCCCGCCGGTGCTGGGCAGCGGAGTTGGGGTGGCTACGGTCGCGACGCCCAACGGTGTCGGGGCGTCCGCCGTCCTGGAGATGCGATAAGCTTTATGTGGTGGCTGGCTGGGGTTCGGGCTGATGGAAACACTTCGGCTCCTTGTCCTTGACGACGACGAGGCCGTACGTCAGACGCTGGTGCGGGCGCTCCAGGCTGAGAACTGCCAGGTGTCCGCCGTAGCCTCGGCCGAGGAGGCCCTCGAGAAGGCCGCGGGCGGGCAGGCAGACGTCCTCATTGCGGACCTCGGCCGGCCCGGCACCGATGGACCCGGGCTGCTTCGCCTCTTGCGGGCCCGCGGGAGCGAGGCCATGGTCGTGGCCCTGGCTGCAAGTGCCGACGCCGGCCGTGGTGCCGTCCGTGACGGGGCTTTCGACTACCTCCTCAAGCCCCTGCCAGAAGCCGCAGAGATCAGGCACACTATCCGCCAGGCACTGAGGCGATACGACCAGGAGAAGCGACAGGCTGCCTGGCGCCCGGCCCAGCAGGAGCGGCCCGTCGTCTCTACCGGGAACAGCGAGATCGACGCCAAGATGGGTGGCGGCATCCCGTTGGGTTCGCTGACGCTCATCGATGGCCACTCGCACGCCGGCAAGTCGGTGCTCACCCAGCAGATGGTGTGGGGCTCCCTGCGCGAGGGTTACCGGGTGTCGTACTTTACCACCGAGAACACGGTCAAGAGCCTTGTCCGGCAGATGCAGAGCCTCAACATCGATGTGTTGGGCTACATGCTGCTCTGTCGTCTCAGGGTCATCCCTATGGAGGTGGCCAGTTCCAGGCAGAGCAACCTCAGCACCTTGCTGGCCGCCATACGGAACGAGCGCGGGCGCGGCAGCGACATCGTGCTCGTCGATGCACTGACGCCCTTTGTGCTTTCCACGCAGGCTCCGGAGGTGGTCAGCTTCTTTGAGGGCTGCAAACGGCTCTGCTCCGAGGGTGCGACGACCGTCTGCGTCATACACTCGCACGCCGTCTCCGGCGAGCTCCTGGTGCGCATCACCTCCCTCTGCGACGCGCACCTCAGCCTGCGCACCGAGGAGGCGGGCAACCGGCTCATCAAGGTCATGGAGGTGGCCAAGATCCGAGGGGCCAGCCGGAACACGGGCAACATCGTCAGCTTTGAGATCGAGCCAGGACTGGGCATGAGGATCATCCCTATCAGCAAAGCTCAGGGCTAGTGTTGTATGGCCGAGAACGGTCTGCCGTTTCCGATAGAGCGGTTCGCAGATATTGATGGCCGGGCGCGGAGCAACTCGCTCGCCCGGTTCCCTCAGGCACTGCGGGAAGCTGCCGAGGAGAGACCTTTCCTCAAGGCGTACCTGCAGGCTCTGCCCATCGAGGAGATCGGCATACCCGAGTACTACCCCGTGCTCTCCCGGTCGCTGCAAAAGCTGCAGGCGCCGAACCTGATCTACCCTATCAGACAGGGGCTGTTCATACACATCTACCCTGACCCAACGGGCGAGCGCAACTTCTACATCCCCGTCACACCCGAGTTGCCCGTTGTGCTCGACGGTCTGATGACGGAGATCGACCTCCGCCTCCTGGATTGGGCGGAGGAGATCGGCCAGGCGGAAGCTGAGGACCGCGCCGATATCTTTCTGCAGTGCCTGGACCGAATCTGCAGCACCGAGCCGACGCTGGACGGCAGCGTCCTGCACGTCACTCCGGCGCAGATGGAGGCCATCCGCTACCTCACGCTCCGTGACAAGGTTGGCTTGGGGGTGCTTGAGCCGCTGATCCTCGACTCATACATCGAGGACATCAGTTGCAGCGGCATGGGGCCGGTCTTTGTGGAGCACAAGATCTTCCGGAGCCTGAAGACGTCCATCGTCTTCTCTACTCTGGATGAGCTGGACGAGTTCGTGGTCTGGCTGGGAGAGCGTATCAAGCGCCCGGTGACCCTGCGAGCGCCGATTGTGGACGCCGTGCTCCCCGACGGCTCTCGCATCAACATCGTGTACGGGAGGGATATCGCCAAGCGAGGCAGCAACTTTACCATCCGCAAGTTTGCCGAGGAGCCGTTGAGCATTGTGCAGCTCGTGGGGTTTGGCAGCCTTACCTACCTCATGGCCGCGTACCTCTGGATGGCGATAGAGGAGGGCCTTAACCTCTTTGTATGCGGCGAGACCGCGTCCGGCAAGACCACACTGTTGAATGCCCTCACCGGATTCATCTTGCCCGACGCCAAAGTCGTCAGCATCGAGGATACTCCCGAGCTGCAGGTGCCGCACGCCAACTGGCTGCGCGAGGTCGTCCGCGACACCACCGGCGGCGAGAGGAGCAGCTCAGTGGACATGTTCGCGCTCCTCAAAGCGGCACTGCGCCAGCGGCCGGACCGAATCCTGATCGGAGAGATTCGCGGCATCGAGGGCAATATCGCCTTCCAGGCGATGCAGACGGGGCACGGCGTGATGGCGACCTTCCATGCCGCCTCGGTGCAAAAGCTCATCCAGCGGCTGACCGGAAACCCCATCAACGTGCCCAAGACCTATATCGACAACCTGGACGTGGTCGTCATCCAGTCCGCTGTGAGAGGACCGGACGGCAAGATCGTGCGCCGCGTTCTCAGCATCAACGAGATCGTGGACTATGACGCCGCGTCCGACAGCTTTTCTTTCATCACGGTGTTTCGCTGGCGCCCGGAGGACGACACCTTCGAGTTTCCGGGCAACAGGAACAGCTACGTTCTAGAGGAAAAGCTCGCCAAGCGTCGAAACCTACCCGAGACCCGGAAGAGGGAGATATACCAGGAGCTCGAGAAGCGGGCAAGGATCCTGGAACGGTTGCACAAGAAGGCAGGGATCAGTGGTTTCCACCAGCTATTCAAGGTCATTACCGAGGCCCGCAAGCAAGGTCTCCTTTAAGGACCCGTCGGCCTTTGACCTGTTCTACCAGCTGACCTACATGTCGGCTGTGGCATCGGCGGGGATATCGCGTGGCCGCATATTCCAGCTCGCAGCCAGAGTCCCGCGCGCGCCCGGCGAGTACTTTAGGCGCATCCATCTGTTGTGCGAAAAGCTCGGCTATAACTATCCCTCAGCCTGCAACACCGTCGGGCAGCGCGCCAGGTCCGAGGCTATGAAGACCTTTCTGTTGCGCTTTGCCGACGCGCTGTCCTCAGGCCATCCAGAGGTCAGCTTCCTCGCCCAGGAGGCCAAGGTGCAGCGCGACGCGTACGAGAAGGAGTATGAGCGCAACCTGGCCTCTCTCACCAAGTGGACGGACGCGTACGGAGCACTGGTCGTCTCGGCGTCGCTGATCATCATCGTGAACCTCACCTCATCCCTGGTCTACGACCTGGGCGTCGGTATGACGATCACCCTCATCGCCACGGCCGTGCTCACCATCGCGGGAGGGGCCTGGATCATCTCGCGCGCGGCTCCGAGCGAGCCGGAGGCGGTGTTCACCATGGAAGGGCCGCCCCTGCAGCGGCTGGTGCTCAGGCTGGTCAAGGTCCTGCCCGCAGCCCTCGTGGCGTGCTGCCTGATCCTTGGTCTGCTGAGAGTCGGGCTGGGGTGGATGCTCATCGTCGCCGGACTGCTTTTCCTGCCCCTCGGGATCGTGGCCGTGAGGGCGACGCGGGAGATCGAACGTAAGGACGCGGAGATCGGGCCGTTTCTCCGCTCTTTCGGAGTGATGGTCACATCCACCACCTCGACGCTATCCCATGCACTGACGCAGATCGACCTGGACTCGTTCCCGAATCTCCAGCCCGACATGAGGAGGCTCGACTGGAGGCTCAAAGCATCCGTACCTCCTTCGCTGTGCTGGAGACAGTTCGCACTGGAGACCGGCAGCCGGCTCATCAGTGAGACCATCAGCATCTTCAACGATGCGATCGAGCTAGGCGGCGAGGCCGACACGGTCGGCGCCCTCTGCAGCGATTTCGCCACCACCGGCGTCATGCTGAGGGCCCGCCGCAAGGTTCTGGCCTCGACCTTCTCATGGCTCACCGTGATGATGCACGCCGTCGTCAGCGCCTTGATGCTGATCATCCTCGAGGTGATCCAGAACTTTTCCGAGGTCATCGCCGCGGCAGCCCATCTTCAGGAGGGCATGAACCTCGGGGCGATGCAGTTGCCCGTCATGACCTTCGGCAGCCCCATGCTGGGGCCGCTGGCCGTGCTCACCCGGGGTATGGTCGTCGTGCTCTGCGTCATTAACGCCTTTGCGATCGTCGCCGCCGATGGGGGGCATATCCTGAAGGGGGCCTTTTACCTCGCCATCCTCTTGGTCCTCTCGGGTGTAGGTTTCCTCGTGGCGCCCCCGCTGGTGGACGCCATCCTCAAGGTAGGTTGAGGTACACATGGAAACAGCGGACCTGGACGTGCCTCTGGGGGTCTCGACGCCCCGGGACCCGAACCTGGACGACAGGGTGGACGCCCTGCTTGGCGGGCTGGACGCCGGCAAGATGCCTGCCACGCAGCGGCCGCAGGGGCGTCGCCGGAGGGTTGCCTTCAGCGGCCTGGCCCTCGGCCTGGCTTTTGCCGCGGGCCTGCTCCTCGGATGGCTTGCCATCGGCTGGTGGCTGTGGCCCATACAGTGGGAGAACAGCCACCCCTGGGAACTCGCCCCCGGATACCAGGCCCGGTACGTGGCGCTGGTCGCCGCAGAGCACTATCATACGGGCAATGTCGACCGGGCGCGGCAGGACCTGGCCGGGTGGGACATGCGACGGCTTCAGGAACTGCTCGGCCGCATGGAGAGGCAGGCGGCCGACTCCACCCTTCGGCAACAGCTCGTCGCGCTGCGGTCGGCCCTGGGCATACCGCCCGATCAGCCGTCACTATGGTCATCGGTACTCAGCCGCAGGCCAATTCTGCTGAGCATGAGCCTGGCCGTCCTCCCCTTTGCCACGGCCGCGGGGCTGGCCGCAGCCCCGCGCGCCGCGAGGTGGCTGTGCGTCGAGCTGCCCGAAGAGGAAGAGACTAACGTTCCGCGAGCTGCCGCAGCCTCGGAGCTCCCTACCTGGCTCGATGCACTCGCAGGCGATGAGCCGCCGGTGGGCACGGCGGAGATAGGAGCATCTACAGGAGAAGGGTCGCCGCCGACGGCCGCGGACCGGCAGGACGCGCCAGGCGAGCCCCTGGTTAGCGAGCGGGTCAGGGCCGAGGGAGACCCCACCAAGCCCCCTACGGCGGTGGCGGTCAGTCTTGCCGCGAGCGTGGCCGAGCCGGAGGAGCAGGAAGCGGCAACCGACGAGCTGCTGAAGGATCTCTTCGGCAGCCTCGAGAGTGCCGACTCGCAGCTGGAGACGCTGGCGTGGATGGTGGAGCCGATAGATGCCAGGGACCTGGCAACCAGCTGTGCCAGGGTGCTGGGTCAACTGCGGACCCTGACCGCGAGAAGCACCGGAGTCTGAAGGTGAGCGATTCCACGCCACGCAGGTGTCCTGGTATCGAATCGTGGCGGGCAGCAGCGAGGGTCCGCACTTTCCGTCGACTGACACGCTGCATGGGTGGTCTGGCGTGAACGGATCGTCATCGCTGGGCAGGAGCATTGCACTGAGAGGGCGTGGCCGGAGCCCATCCGCCCTCCGCCCGGGCGCGGCTCGCGCCTCTGGCAGCCTGGCCACCCGCGCCGGCGGTCCGTCGATCCGCACTGCCATTCTTTGCCTGGTGGCTATCGGTGTGGCGTGCCTTTTCCTGCCTCTGTACCTGACCTCGGCCGGCCTCCGCGAGGAGGTCGCGTATCTGGAGGGCGAGCGACGGGCCCTCGGGGCCACGCTGGCTGCGGCCAGCACGCCCCTGCCGGAAGCGATAGCCCTCAGGCAGACCCTCACCCAGATAGAGGCGTCCATCAACCAGATCGAGCAGCTCAAGCCGACGCTGCAGTCGAGCTATGTCGACTGGCCAGCGGTAGTCTCTGCCATAGCCGACCACGATCCGTCCCAGATCGTGATCCAGGGCGTGACGCTGAAGGGCAGAGAGATCACCCTCAAGGGACGGGCGAGCGATGCCGCAGCTGTGGCGCGCTTTGCAGGGAGCCTGGAGGCCACAGGTCTCTTCGGGCGCGTGACCGTGCAATCGCTAAAGACGGTGGCCACACCCTTCGCGACGCCCACGGGCGCCTCGACGCCCTCCCCTACTCCTGAGACCCCGACGGCTACTCCAACCGCCGGCCCTGGCGACGAGTATGAGCCCGATGACTCGGAGGCGAAGAGCATCTATGCCGGCCAGCCCCAGGTGCACAGCTTCTGGCCAGCCTCCGACATAGACGCGGTGCGCTTTCTGGCCAAGGCCGGCAGGCATTACCGCGTCTTCACGACCGACCTCGCTCCGGGCGTAGACACATTCCTCACCGTGCGGGTAGGGGACCAGACCTACACCAACGACGACGTGGCGCTGCGCACCTTGAGATCGGAAGTGACTTTCCGGGCATTTGCCGACCGCGATGTGCAGGTCGTGGTGGAGGTCACCAACCGGGGTGACTATGGCCCGGCCATGACCTACAAGTTGGCGTACGAGGAGATCGTGCCGACACCGACCCCGGTCACCCCGACGCAGGTGCCTACGGCGACCGCGACGCGCACGCCGACTCCTACCCCGACCTGCACGCCAACGCCTGACCTGCGGGACGCGTTCGAGCCGGACGACACCGTGCCCAAGCCGATCGCCGTCGGCGAGCTTCAGGCCCACAGCTTCTTTCCCGCCGGGGACGTGGACCTTGGCGCCTTCGTCGCCGGCGGTGGCAAGTCCTACCGGGTCTCGACCTCCGGGCTGAGCTCTGGCGTCGACACCGTCCTCGAGGTACAGGTCGGTGCGGCCACCTACACAGGCGACGACCGCCAGCCCGGGGACCCGAGCTCCGAGGTAAGCTTCCAGGTCTTCGGCTCGGGGCCCGTGACGGTGCTGGTTACCGTCCGCAACCGCGGCCAGTATGGTCCCGACAAGATCTACCAACTCAAGGTGGAGGAGGTGTCGGCGGCCTCGGCGCGGTCTCCTTCTGCGTCACCGGGCGGCACCGACGGGCCGGCGGCACTCGCCGTCGCGCAGCCATCGGACGGCTCTGCTCTGTCAGAGGAAGAATCTCTTTCCGCCGCTGCAGCCGCACGGGCACCGGAAGCTCGCATCGCATCCTCGCGTTCGTGTCTGGGCATGCCCGCCCCGGCTTCGGCCAGATACACGGAGGCGACCGGTTCGGTCGAGTTCGTGATGGTTCTCGCCCTGAAGGTTGCGCCATGAGCCAGACGCTGAGTCGCCTGAGAGCACAGCTCCCGGCGGGCGAGCGCCTGTACCGGGTGTACATCGTGGGCATAGTGTGCGCGGGCCTGATCGGCTACGCGCTCTTTGCCAGCGCGCGCATAGTGCCGGCGGTCCGATCCTGGCATGCTCTGACGGACGAGCTGCAGTCGGCTCGACGTGCCATCACCGAGGCCCAGGGTGCTCAGGAGATCGGAAGAGCACACGTCTGAACTCCAGTCACATGTCAATCTC